>ERZ650304.977-NODE-977-length-12038-cov-98.949178_pt1 | contig 12038 bp, 27 predicted proteins | sample MGYA00376240_ERZ650304 | MGnify/ENA primary metagenome ERZ650304 (study PRJEB26733, sample SAMN07839271) | wastewater metagenome | biome: small river; feature: stream; material: water | place: USA: North Carolina | collected 2016-03-01 ...
AAAATCCCAAAAAGTACAGCCTCCCCAAATTTGCTTAACTCCTTCTGTAGTTTCAATGCCTAAATTTTTAATAGCTGTATCGTTGATGTAATTTGCCAGTAAGTGCCCAAGATTATCAAAGGCAACTACTCCGGTTTTTGATTGCTCCAGCAAATCAGCAATACTTCTTTCCTCAATTAATCTCATACTGCTATCCAGCCAGAAAATTTTCCGATACCCACGTTTTATAGCATCTTTAATTAAGTCATATTTAAAAGCATACGGAACTACATAGTGATTTGTACACCATTCAGGAAATGATTTATATATTTCTATATCTCCTTTCCAATACTTTAAACTTTCTTCAAGTTTTAATATTTTTTCGGAATATTTTTCACGGCCATCCACTCCAATTGAAATTATTAATGGTTTCATCTGTATCCGGCTTTTAAAATTTTATCTGCCTCACTATTTAACTCCGAATGATTGTATTGAGTTAATATTTTATCAGTATGGGCTTCTGTTTTAATGTATGGAAATATTTTTTCCATGTATGTAAAATCTTCATTATGATTTAATTCATCATCAAAACTTTCCTTTCTTGCTATTTCTGTTTTAACAGGACAAACGTGCCATGGAGTTCTTTGAACAACTCTTTCAGGGGTAGCTTCTTCATTAACTTTATTTTCAAGCGACATGTTTATAACTGACCAATAATTATCATTTTTAAAAAGGCAGCGATATGTTATTATATCGGCATCATTTTGTGCAAGCCTTACAAGCGTTTCAATAAAGTTCGGTGCAATATCATCATCATCATCAAAAAATACTTGATACTTACCTATGGCTTTTTGACGTAAAATGTTTCGTTTAGCCCCTATGCTACACCCTCCATCAAGAAACCCTGGGCTATCATCAAATACTATTTCTATAAGTCCAAGCAAAGGATGGTTTTCATGCATATATGTTACTTGCCGTTGCAATTCTTTTAACAACTTCATAAACACTCCATAACGCCTTGGTAATACCGGAATTAAAATTGATAGTATCATGTATAAGATTTATTTTATATTGTTTTTCTTTTTATATTTAGCAATAGCCTGACTTAAATATTTTTCAGTTTTACACCCCGTTAATAAACATATTTCTTTAGCCTTTTTCCCCTCTTTTTTATACATCAAAACCTTATCCATCATTTCTTTGCTTGCGAACCCCTTGCCAGCCATTGAACCGCCACCTTTTGACATTACAGGATTAAGGGCTTGTTCAATCGTGTACTTTTTTACAAAAAATCTTTTGTGAATAGTTCTATAACTAATGCCAGTAATTTTACTCCATTCGCTTATTGTTTTTTCTTGCCCATTATACGTTAGTTTAATTGTATTTATCTTAGCTGTATTATTTTCCAATGAACTCACGAAGCAGCAAGTATATGGAGAATATAACAACCCGTTTCCTTTAATATCTTTATCAAGCTGTAATCCATGTTTCCATCCATTTTTTAATGCCCAATCTTTAAAAGCTACAAAATCATTATTCCATTCATTACAAACCTTCACCCCGATTGCACCATACCATTTGTAATTTTCAGCATTAGGATTATTACATCTTGCTTTCATTGCTATCCACGTATTATAAAGTGGATGTTTGCTCATTCTGTGAATAAGTGTCATAATCAAAAAGATAGCCCCCGATGCAAATGGCTATCAAAACCGTTCATAAGAAAGGAATTGCAATTGCTCAGAAGGCTATATTTTGAATGTTGATAATTTGAAAACATAAAAACGGTATTTTGATAGCAATATAAAGATAAATATTAAAATTTATATTTGTAGCTATTATTTATAAGTTTTGTTTTGGCTTGAAAATCTGTAGTGGTACATTATCCTATCTATTTTTATCTCTGTCTTTAAAAGAGATACTAATCTTTCGCTATACCATTTATCTTCGGCATTTGACAAATCTGGAAAGCCAGCTTGCAAAGCTAAATGTTTTTTAACAGGTGTCAAATGGTTGCTGGTACGCAGATAAATATGCCTTCCGTTTTCAGAAATGGTTTCATTAGGATAGTCTTTTGATAACCTCCATTCTGTTGATTGATTTCCATCATTGGTATAAATACCTCTTGTACCTATGCAGTCAGGATTGCTTTGTGTAGCTTTTAAAATTTCTTCCACGTAGTAAGGATAAACATAATCATCATCATCAATGCTAACCACGTAATCATTTTTCGCAAGTCTTAAAAGTAAGTTTCTTTTTGCTCCGGTTGAAATAGTTCTGTTATCTTTTGCAATAATTATTTCTACGTTTTCAAAATCCAAAACAGTAATTTCACATCCGTTTTCATTTGATGGAGTAGTTGATTTTAAACTTCCACTTTGCCGAATTAAATCGCATACCAACTCCGAAAGCACTTGCTCTCTACCAACAATAGTTGGGATCATTATGGAGAGGCTTTTACTCATTGTAATTCTTTTTTCAATTTAAGGTAAACCACATGGTCATACGCATAGGCTTCTGGATTTTCTGAAATTTTATATTGATCGTCAATAGGTGCCATACCCCAACAAGGATGAAAGTGGTCAAATATTGTCTTATTAAAAAAATGATACCTACCTCTATGTTGGGCTAAATCTTGTGCATAGTTATCGCAATATACATTCTTAAATTCAGGATGATAAATGAATCCATCTCTATCAAAATACTCTTTGCCAATTATGCTTAATGTAGCAAGTCTTTCTTTTGCATGGCTGTCCGGGTAATGTAAAAACCAATCAGTTCCACCCAATGCTTCCATATCTGCCCGAATGATATTATCAAACCCTGGAAGTAAAAATTGCATATCATCACTCATATTTACTAAAATATCAAATGGTGGCGCAAATCCTAAGTCCCTGTTAATCGCATTGATTTTTCCATAGCTAATTCCAAAGTAATAAGAAACATTTTTATACTGCTTTAACCGGTCAATAAAAGCTGGATTGTTATACGCTGAATCGTCCACATCAAAAGTACATTGTACGTGGTAATCTTCTTTGTTTGCAAGGCTGTTTACGATGCTATCTAAGCCTCTAAAAAAGAACTCTGGCCTTGATTTTGAAGCGTATTTAAAGTAAATTATTGCTGCCATATTTGCCTATCTATTGCCTTTGTGTAAATGATTGAATATGTTATAGTTATAGCTGTTTTTAGATTTATTAGGTAATTTTAGCCATCAAATGTAATACTAAGTTTTCACTTTTTCAACATCGGCAACTAAATATAAAGTATTGTCAACAGTATTTATTATTTTGAAGGTTCTGATTTCAAGAATTATATATTGCACTCCATCCAATGTTATTGTTTTTGTACCCATGTCGTCCAGTAGGTTTGTCCACTTTAAATAGCTTATTCTTTTTCTCATAGCATAATAATCATTCTTAGGTAAATCTACATCATAAAAAATAGCATAGTACATTGGGTCAATTAGCATAATAATTATTTTGACGTGAATAGTTGTTGCTGAATTATTTTACCTTGTTTTGTTGTGGCAATAAGTTTAGAAGCATAGTCTGCAGCATTTGTTTTCCCTTCCATGTAGTGTACTTCTTTTACTGTTTGGTACTTATCCCTATTTGATGATAAAGCATAAACAATTGAAGGATTGCCATCAGGAGAGTTCCTTCTTAGCCCTGTATCAAATATTGCCCCATGTACCGGACATGATAATTCACTGTGCCCTGTTCGCTTCCATACTTTCTCCGGTTTAATGCCTAATGCTTCTGCAATCTCATAATTGGTGCCGTCCTTTATTTTTTCCAGGCACTCAATAATTTTCTTCCAGATGGATTCCCTTGCGCCTTCACGCATGATAACTTCGTATGCAAATTTGCTGGTGTCTGTTTGTGGCATAGTTATCTGATTTTATTTTGTTTTTTATTTTTGTGTACCCAATCTCTTACGAACTGCAGGTTTTCTTGCAACCAATGTACTTGGTAAGCTATATCTTTTTTAGTTCCTTCCGGTACGTCCAGTTTGTTTACAATGGCTTCAATTTTATCCCCGGCTTGAATAGCCTTTTGTATTTTTTCAATCTCTGGTCGGGATTCATCGTATTTTACAATGCCATCTTCTTCTACCTTTTCGTTGCTATTATTAGCAGCGGTATTACCTACTAATGTCAGTGGTTTGCTTTCGTATTCTTTTAAGTCAGGATTGGTAGTTCTTATTTCTTCTGCCTTCTTATCAAGTTCTTCCAGTTCTTTAACTTCATCAGCAAGCATGTCTTTTGGGAACGGTGTTGGCGGTGCGGAATTTTTATGGCTGGCAGTTTCGGAATCATCAGTTTGTTTACCAAGGCTCTTTTGTTTTCTAATGTAAGCTACGGCATCTGTAAAGGTCATATCCCCTTTTAAAATTTCGTTCTTTATATCATCTCCGGCTTCTGCTATTAATAGCAAATTGTCAACTTTTTGGCGGCTTATGTTTAATTTAGTCGCAATTTTTTCATTGCTTATTTTATCAAAGTTGTGCTTTAAAGAAAAACAAACTTCTGCTTGTTCAACCGGCTTTAGTTTTGACTGGTGCATATTGGATGTGTAAATATCCACAACCCTATCAAGTTCGCTCATGTCTTTAGTTGGAGTACAAACAACAAAGTCAATAATCAATCCTTGCTCTACTGCCATCTGCATAGCTTTAAACCTCCTGTGCCCTCGGCAAATGAATGTTCTCCCGTCTGGTAATGTATCAACTGTTAAAGGCGGGTCAAGTTCACAAAGTCCATCCACTGTATTTTCCTTTACCCATTCCACAACGCTTTCTATATCCTCGTAAATTCTACGGGCATTAAAACCGTCACGAATTAATAATTCTCTAAATGGTATTTTATAAGATTCCTTACTGCATATTTTAAATTTAGCACGTAAAGCAGTTCTGCCTAAAACAGAATCAATAATCTCGTAAGGTAATGTGAGTTGGTTATTATTCATTTTTTATGATTTAGTTTTTTTAATCTTTCTTTCGTGGCTATTTTTTTTAAATACCATTCACTTTTATATTTTTTAACACAAGTAATACATCTTCTTCCATAAATGGTAGAGTTGGTATTTTCTTCTGTAAACTCATGCCCATTTTTACAATGTGTTTTTTGGGCATTAATAGTAGTTGGTGAATGTTTTGATCTATATCCATTATCTTTTTGTGTTTTTGCTTCTAAATGCTGTGGATTTATACATGATGGATTATTGCAAATATGGTCTATTACAAAATCTTCTGGAATTTCTCCTTTATGAACAAAATAAGAAATTCTATGTGCCATTATTTGTTTATCTCTCACCCACATTCTGCCATAATCTCCATTAAACAAACATCCAATCCAAATAAAACATCCAGTATTAGGCTCTGGCATAGATTTATCAAATAATCTTGTTTTTACCGATTCAATATTTGAACTATCTATATAATCCGAAATGTTTATTATCCTGGTATAAAAAGAAGATTTACCCATAATAAAAAATCCCCACGCTTATTACAAAGGCAGTCCAGCAGCTACAAAGTAGCGAAGGCAATGTAATAATGTGGGAATGTTTTTAAATTTTTTCATAACTGAACTGCATTGTAAATATAGTAATTTGTTTTTTATTTTTTATAATTTTATTCTCCTGTGCTTTGTAAAACAACATTTATTGTTTCCCCTTTTAAAATACTATCCAGCAAATCTTCCACAACTGCCCTTTGGTCTGGTTTTAATAATGCTGCCTTTTCAATTATAGCTGGTACAACAAAAGCATCACTTGCTAATTCTTCTTTTATTCCTTGTACTATACCTCTGTCAAAGTTTGGATTAGTTATGATGTCATTGAATATCCAATTGATTCTGTTTTCATAGGTTTTAAAAATAGCTGCCCCTCTGGTATCTGGGAACCGCCTTTGGAAGTCCATAGAGAACTCTTTAGCGACTTTTAAATGATGTATGAAGTGAATAATTTCTGTGCTGGCCATAAATTTTAAATTGACATCATTTTTACAAATTCCTTCATGTTAAAAAATTCTCCATCCGGTTCCTGGTCTTTAATTTTTTGTTCTCTTTTTTCATGCACACAATCTTTACAGTCGGGATCTGTTTTATAATCAGTTCCTTTTTTGTAATAAAAATCATCTTTAGTTTTAGGCTTCTTGCACCTTGGGCAATTCATCATCATAAGTTGAAGTTATTAGTTCAAGAATGTATGCTGCTCTGCTGGCTACAATTTTATCTCTTTCTTCATAACAAAATAAATTAGCCAACCTCCAATATTTTTCTTTTTTAATTTTAGGTATGTTTTCAATTGGTTCTATGTCTTTAGCACCAACCAATGATTCATAAACTCTTTCTGTGGCATAACAAAAAACATATCCTCTTATAACCCTAAACCTTACATCATCATCTTTATCACATTTATAGAAATATCTTTGGTTTATTCCCAATATGCCTTCTATAAAATCACTGTCCACTTTTATCTGCTTTTAAGTAATCTGCTATTATTAGCTTTTTTGCTTTATTTAAAATTTTTTCTTTTAATTTCCCGGCAAAGCCCTCTTTCTCCATTTTTTCAAACTCCCCAAATTCACGTAAGGCATCAGTTGTTTCGCACTCTCCTATTGCAACTTGTAAAGAAGATTTAATTGATTGGGTTGCCCGTTCTATTGCATCCCATTTCATTTTTGGCGTTATATCCACTAAATTAAATTGAATCAGATAATCGTAAAATGGCAATGGTATAAGATCAACATTTATATCATCACGCTTCCATTCGTTAAGCCATTCTAATTTTTCTTCGTCAGATACTTCTTTTTTTTCTTCAATTTCAATAACAGCGGGTTTACTTTTATTTGTTTGCCATATTTTATAAAGCCAGGATTTATATGCAGCCATTATTTGCGCTAAGTAAGCAATCGTAAACTGGTCATAAATTTTTATATCGTCTGGTTTTAAATCCAGTTCATTATTGATAGCAAGGTCAAAAGCTAATACTAATTCACTAAGGGTTTTATTTGCAAACTTCAACCGGATATAATCATGCAAATTTTTCTTTTCATCAGGAGATGGGTAATACTGTGGCCTTAATCCTACCATAGAGTAAATAAGAATTAATTTTGGCTTTATTTCTTCTTCTGTACAATCTGTGATAAGTTTATCTTTTAAAGCCGCTTGTGCCCTATTAACGTTTACGTCAATAATCTCTATTGGCAATCTCTCTACCTGCACTTGGCCCAAGTTTTGTGCTACCGTTACTAAAATTTGATCCATTTGATTTTTTGTTTTTATTATATAAATTCGTAAAATGATTTTTTAATTCCTTTAGTTCTTTATATTCTTCCCGTAACTCTATATCTGAAATAAATTCACCCATCTGTTTTTCTAATTCCAGCATCTTTATTTTTTTATCCATACAGAACTTTTCCTTCCATCTAAAATCATTGTTGAAATTTTTGACAATATCCGTCCATAAAAATGTTTCCCCCAGACCCCCTTCATCTACCTTACCATTACCTTTACCTATTATATTACCTTTACCTATGGGGCTAAATAGCCCCTCATTAGCCCCTAAATAATTAAAATCATATTCAAAATTTACTAAATTCAAGTGTATGAAACTTATGATCTGTTTATGGGCATTATTGTCTGGATTTAGGGGTAAATTTTTCTGATAAAAAAGGTAATTTTTTATCCATATTTTTCTGCCGTCAATTGACGGAATATAAGCCTTTTTTATAGCCCTTAAATTAACCAAAAATTCATCTTCAGATATACCTATAAGGAAGGCATCAATTCGTTTATTTATTTCAAAAAAACCGGCATTATCGCACTTTTCTATTAAATAAAAGAAAACCAACTTCTCCAAAGGTTTAAGATTGGAAAACCATTCATCATTCCATTTTTCTGGTACTGTAAATCTTGCCATTATTTAATTTTCGATAGTGATTAAAATAAAAAAAGGAATTACTTCTTAATAAGATAATTCCTTTCACCATCAGCCCATAAAACAATAGCATTAAACCCTATTTCTTTAAATAATTTTGTTAGTGTTTCATCTGATACCCCTTGTGCATCATAAGAGAAACAGTTACGAATAGTGCCAACGCTTTTAACGTTTATACTGGCGGCAAGTAGCAGTTCGTGTTTTTCTAACTTAACTTTATGTAATTCTTTTTGTAACTGCTTATATGTTACTTTTTCGTATCCTAAAACTTCCATATTTAGTTATTTTCATGTAAAAGTAGTAATTATTGTGAAACCACAAAATAAAATTAATTATTTTTTATTTTATTTGAAATATCAAACTAAGTAATTACATTTGCCTTCAAACAGTAAAAAAGTGAGTTTTTTACCTCAAACAAAATATGGTGATTGTAGTCTATGCCCGGCTACTAATACAATGGTAGTAAAGGTTAAAAAAGATTTACTATGCCTTGCTTGTAATAAAATATTAAAGACAGAACAGCAATTAACTAAAGCAAAAGAACGTGATAAATTACGTGGCATAGGAAGGGAGCAGGTTAAAAACGGCTCTTATGATGAAGCTGACCGGCAGGTATTAATCAATGAATTAGATTGGGTATTTTCAAGAATAGTACGACTTCGTGAATCAGATAAATATAGCAACTGTAAATGCTTTACCTGTGGATTGAATAAACATTGGAGTATGCAGCAATGCGGCCATTTTGTTAAACGTGGTAATACTCAATTAAGATGGGAATTTAAAAACGGTAAGGTTCAATGCAAACACTGTAATGAAAACCTTGGCGGCAACTTAGAAGTATATGCTGCTAATCTTGATAAGGAACAACCGGGATTATCCGAACAGCTTATTGAAATCGGTAGAGAAGTTTATAGCTGGAGCAGAGAAGAATTAAAGCAACTACTTTTTACATTGCGTGAAAAACTTAGGCTTACAGAACAGATATTTAAAGAAAAAACAGGCCAGAAAATATGAACGAAAAATTATTACAATACTTACGTGATTTAGGATGCTCTGTAATTAATCCAATTCAAAAAAGCCTTACTGATAAAACAGTAGTTGGATGGTACTGCAGATCAACTTCAATGATGAGAGTTAAGCAGCATTATGATAAAATAGAAAAATTCATTAAAGAAAATAACATTGATTACTTTATGTCAGATGCTAATGAAACCACAACAAACTTTGTAATATACATCAATAAATAAAAAACGATTTTAAAAATGAAATCAATAGACGGAATAGAAGTAAAAGAAGGCACTATTGTTTATGTGCCTGGATTTGAAGGTAAAGATTCATTTTGGAAACCAATATCAAAAAAATTACAATTTAATTTCACTAAATTCTATGCAGACTTTCAAAATTGTGTTGAATATTGTAAAAAACTAAACGCTAAATAATGAAGCTATTTCCGAAAGTTTATGTGCCTGTAAAAAGAAGTGATAATATTCAGTTTTTAGAAAATACTTTACTGAAAGATTATTTAGTGGCATGTGCTTGTATTCAAGATGGTGTTTATACTCCTTTTGATACTTTTAATATTATTGAAGGCAAACCGGTTGCACAAGGTGCTTTAAGCCTTAAAGAAAACGTTTACCTGCTAACAGAAAATGAAGTAAAAAAGATAGCAAGCGATGCCTGGGATGCAATGGTAGAATATGCTTTAAAAACAGTAGGCACTGTGCCAGATAAAGAAGCCTATTTAAACAACCTTGTATTAGGTATAAACTTATAAAATAAAAGCAATGAAAAAGAAAGCAATAAGCCATCAGGTGTCAAATATAATATGGGCTATAATTAAATCAAGGAGGCCCAAAAAGTTTATTATAAACGGAGGAAAGATGTCAGATCAGGAATTTGAAAGAGCAATGTTAAGTATTGAGCAACCCATTTAGTTCAAGCAGGCTGTCATAATATCAAACTCTCCTTCATTGTATAGTTCGTCTGCAAATATGCTTTTACTCATTTGCTTAACACAATCTTCTAAAAAAGAATCAAAGAAGCTGATATACGGGAGCCCTTTTAAAATATATCCGGCACCAGGGGAAAGATCAGCCGGGAAAACCATTACATGATGATGCTTACGAGATACCCTGCTTTTGGGTATCTTTCTTTTTGGAGGGTTTTTAATATCGTAAGTAAATACCATTACGTAAAATTATCATTTTTCTATTTGTTTGGGTGCTATAATTTCAAATTCTGCATCTTCGGTTTTAGGTAAATCCCCAAATTGTTCTAATCCTTAATTAACGTATGCTTGAATAGGGCTTATAGTTAATGTTACTGAATCTTTATCTTTAACATACTTTGTGATTGGTCGCCCGTTTACAGTACCTAAACCGCCTCTAAGGTAATATTCATCTTTCTGTAGTTCTTTACTCATTTTTTAAGTTTTAGTTTTTACCAATGTTATTTATATCTTCTTCGTCCATTAACCACTTGTTTTGTTTCTCAATTTGAAAATAAATAGCTGATAGAAAACATATAATTATAGGTGTTCCGATACAGATAAACACCTTGTACATCATGTCTAAGTAGTATTCTTTACTCATTGGTTTAAATCTATTTTAAGGTTGTTAATGAATTGTTCTTTTTGGTTTTTAAACTCTATGTTTTTTATCAAAATACCTTGCTGTCTTACCTTAAACCCAGCATCAAACGCACCGATTGCCACTTCAATCAATAGTTCTTTAATAAGCCCTACCCTTTCAGCATCATACCCTGCTGCTATGTGTATCTTTTGTTCTAAGTCTTTATTCATGGGTTTAGTGTTATTAGTTAATACCAGTCGTTTCCTGCTCCTACGTTATTTAATCTTTCTCTTGTTGGCATATAAGAGCCGCTCCAATCTGAAAAGAAATCAATACCTTCGCCATTAAACATTTCGCAATCAAAATCAGGGCAGCAATCATTAAAATAATCTTCCCTGCTCGAAATTTTTAAATCTAAACCTTTAGCCAGTTCTGATTCTGATGTTATTTTAGTAAATACAATGATTGTCGTTTCTTGTGTGGAATGATAATCTGCATCCATTTCTTTTGTGATAATTTTAAATTCTAACCCAGCCGTAAGCCCTTTATAAATTGACTGAATATTTTTTTGTGCTATATAACTATCACGGTTCATCCACTTAGTATGGTGTACTACGGCATCTTCGCAAATTTTTATTAGTTCTTCTCTGTTCATAGTGTTATTGGTTTGGTGGGGTTATTATGGTGTAGTGGGTGTATGCTTCAATATTAGGCTCTTGCTTTGCTTCTTTGCACCTTGTCAGCCAACTTATTGCCATGGTTCCATTTACCCATTCAGCAAACAAACATAACGCATCATCATCCTTCGGCAAGCTATCTTCGTCTGTTATTTTAACCCACTTACCCTCCCTCTCGTCTGCCCTTGCAAGGTCAAGTGCGGGGGAAATCAGTTCATTAAATAATTGAAACCTTCCGGGGTCGCTATCGTAAGTCCAGTTTAATTGCTGCATTATACTTTCATTTGTCATGTGTTGGGGTTTATTTGTTACTTACTAATAGTTACATAAAAATTACCTCTTTTAGTATCGCCAAGAGCGAATAACATTGCATACGTTGTTTTTAATGTACTGTTCACTTTGACTTCTTCAATGTAATTACAATCACCGTCTATACAAAACGCTTCTTTTAAGAATACTTCTATTTCTTTTATCTGTTGTTTTTCTTTTTCTGCTAATAATTCGTTTGCCATATTTTTTATTTTAACTGTATTTATTGTTGTAGTAATCTTTTATTTTTAATCAATTATTTACCCACGCAATTTCTGCTGCGGCATAAGTTTTAAATTCATCATATTCGTAATGGTGCCACCAGCCGTTAAATACCCAATCAGCCTTTGTGCCTGGTTCAAAAAAATTGCCTTCCAGTTTATCTATGCCGATCTTTTTACGTTTCCCATCCTCAAAAACAATAATGTGCAAATACCCTCGGCCATCATCCTGCACACGGTAATCCTGTTTACCGTATGTTACCGTAGTTCCCTTTTTTATTTGGTTAAAGTATTGAGGATTAAGCATATAAATTATGTTTCGTCAATCATTGAGTTAGC
>ERZ650304.978-NODE-978-length-12038-cov-4.176417_pt1 | contig 12038 bp, 9 predicted proteins | sample MGYA00376240_ERZ650304 | MGnify/ENA primary metagenome ERZ650304 (study PRJEB26733, sample SAMN07839271) | wastewater metagenome | biome: small river; feature: stream; material: water | place: USA: North Carolina | collected 2016-03-01 ...
GGCTACAAGTATTTTGAAAAACCCCCATTACAAATTTGGGCCACTGCCACCGCATTTAATGTTTTTGGCATCGGTGACTGGCAGGCACGCCTGTGGACTGCACTTACTGGCTTCCTAACAATTGTGTTTATTGGATTTACCGGTGCACGCGTTTATAGCGCAAGGACCGGCTGGTTGGCTGCAATTGCTTTAGCTGCCAGTCCAATGTGGGTTATCGGTGGGCATATCAACTCACTTGATATGGGATTGTCAGCATTTTTAGTTGCTGCACTCTGCAGTCTTTTATTGGCACAAACCTCTCATAACTCGAGCGGCACCAGAAAGTGGATGTGGTCCTGCTGGGCCTTCATGGCCTTAGCAACACTATCCAAAGGTGTCATTGGAGTTGCGATCCCCGGCATGGTCTTCATTGTTTATTCCATTACTGCGTGGGATTGGAAAATTTGGAAGCGCCTACACATCATTAGTGGCACGATTTTATTTTTAACCATTACTGCGCCATGGTTTGTTCTGGTGGCACAACGTAATCCAGAATTTCTAGAATTCTTTTTTATTCATGAGCACTTGCAACGTTTTACGCAAACAGCGCACAGTAGAACGGGTCCAATTTATTACTTCATCCCACTGCTACTCCTTGGCTTTTTGCCATGGATTGCACAAACTCCTGGGGCCCTTACTCAGGCATGGCGAGAACGTAATCGCCAGTTCTCCAGCGGATGGTTACTGACCTGTTGGTTTGCCGTGATCATGGGCTTCTTTAGCGTCTCTCAATCGAAATTACCGGGCTACATCATCCCAGTCTTTCCGGCATTAGCAATGATTGTTGGTCATCGCCTAGACCGTAATCTCGGTTTTAGCAATTCACTGGGAGTGCCCTGGAAATTACAAGCCCTCTTCTTTGCAATCTTGGGTGGCGTTGGATTTTTCTTTTTAGGTGAGGTTGGCAAACAAGCTAGGCCGGATGAGATTGAATCTTATGCCCAATACACTTATTGGATTGTTGCAGCGCTCATTGCATTGATTTCATTCAGCCTCCTGGCATTCATGCAAAGCAAACGCAATGGCTTGAGCAGCATCACCAGTTTTGCTAGCGGCTTTTTTCTCTGCGCAATCATCGCAGGCACCGGTCATGAAACTCTCGGTCGCGCAGTCTCAGGCATCGATTTAGTGGAGAAAGTGAAGGCGGGCATTCCAGAGAAGGTGAACTTCTATTCAGTAAGGATCCTGGATCACACGGTGCCTTTCTATTTAGGCAGAACCATGATCATGGTGGAATCTCCAGATGAACTGGAGTTTGGCGTGAAACAGGAGCCCCAATTGTGGCTTCCTACCTTTGAAGCTTTTATCGAGCGCTGGAAAGAAGATCACACGGCTTATGCATTGATGGTTCCAGAGCAATTTATCGAGCTACAAAAATTAAACGTCCCCATGGAAGAAGTGGGAAGAGATTCTCGGCGCGTCATTGTTAAGCACCCAGAATCACCAAGTAGCTCTGCACAATAATTCTCAAGGCTCCCATGTCAGTTACACAAAACTCCCTGCCTTTTATTCCTTTTACGCGTCCACACTTCAATCAAGAAACGATTGATGCGGTTGCAGAAGTATTGCGCTCTGGTTGGGTAACTTCAGGACCGAAACTGGCGGAGTTTGAAGCTACTCTGAGTGAATACTTTGGCGGTCGTCCTGTGCGTTGCTTTGCCAATGGCACAGCCACCATGAAAATCGCCCTACAGGTTGCCGGCATTGGCTCTGGCGATGAGGTGATTACCACCCCGATCTCCTGGGTAGCCACGTCTAATGTCATTCTAAGCGTGGGTGCAACACCTGTGTTTGTCGACATTGATCCCGTCACTCGCAACATTGATTTAAATAAGTTGGCCGCAGCCATTACAGCGAAGACGCGCGCCATCATGCCAGTCTATTTAGCCGGGCTACCAGTCAATATGGATCAACTCTATGACTTAGCCAAGCAGTACAAGCTACGCGTGATTGAAGATGCAGCGCAAGCATTTGGATCACAGTGGAAAGGTCAAAAGATTGGCAGCATTGGCGATCTAGTGAGCTTTAGTTTTCAGGCGAATAAAAATTTATCTACTGTTGAAGGTGGCTGCCTGGTACTCAACAATGTTGAGGAAGCGAAGCTCGCAGAGAAGTTTCGTCTTCAAGGTCTCACACGCCAAGGCATGGACGGCATGGATGTTGACGTGCTTGGTGGTAAGGATAATTTAACTGACGTCAACGCGGTCATCGGCATACATCAACTGAAACAGTTACCAGCATTTCAGGCGCGTAGAAGTGCGTTGGCCAGACAGTACTTCGATGCGATTCGTACTGAAATGAAATCCGCCGACATAGCCAACCTCAAGCTAGAACTGCCAGTAGAAAACTTCACTGACAGCAACTGGCACATGTTCCAGGTCGTACTGCCTCTTGAGCAATTGCATGTGGATCGTGCACAGGTGATGACTGAACTCAAAGAGTTAGGCATTGGCACTGGTGTTCATTACCCCGCCATTACTAGATTTACGCTTTATCAAGAACTGGGCTACAAAGTTGAAGCTACTCCAGTGGCGGAGCGTATTGGTCGCTCCATTTTGACTCTTCCCCTCTTTCCAGGGATGGCGAACGAAGATATTGGCCGAATAGCCAATGCTTTAGTTGGAATTCTGAAGAAACACCGCAAAAACTAGTATCGAGAGCGGAATCAGGCAAAATTGCAGCATGACTGCAAATTTAGCTTCCCAAGCCTGCAATCCCATGCTTAGCATTGTTATCCCCGTCTATAACGAGGAAGATGGCCTCCAAGCGCTCTTTGACCGCTTATATCCAGCGCTTGATGCACTAGCAACTAAACGCAAGCTGACCTATGAAGTGGTGTTTGTGAATGATGGTAGTAAAGATCGCTCTGCTGGCATCCTAGCCAAACAAGTTGAACTCCGCCCTGATGTGACTCGTGCAGTGTTATTTCATAGCAACTTTGGTCAGCATATGGCGATCATGGCTGGCTTTGAATATGCCCGCGGTGAATACATCATCACCCTGGATGCTGATCTGCAGAATCCCCCAGAGGAAATTGATGCCCTAACTCATGAGCTACTCCAGGGTCATGACTATGTTGGCACCATTCGTGCAGATCGTCGCGATAGCTTCTTCAGAAAATTTGCCTCACGCGCAATGAATCATTTGCGCGAGAAAATTACTCGCATCACCATGACCGATCAAGGCTGTATGCTGCGCGGCTACAGCCGTCGCATTGTTGATCTCGTGCGTCAATGTGATGAGAGCAATACATTTATTCCAGCGTTGGCTTACACCTTCGCATCAAATCCTACTGAAATCAGCGTCAAGCATGAAGAACGTTTTGCTGGTGAATCTAAATACAGCTTGTACCAGCTCATTCGCTTGAACTTTGATTTAGTGACGGGTTTCTCTGTGATGCCTTTGCAGATCTTCTCAATCCTGGGAATGTTGCTGGCAATGGCTGCGGGTAGCCTGTTTATCTACCTGCTAGTTCGCCGCTTCGTTTTAGGTGCTGAGGTTGAAGGGGTTTTCACGCTCTTCGCTCTTACCTTCTTCTTAATTGGCGTAATGCTATTTGGTCTTGGCCTACTCGGCGAATACATTGGCCGCATCTACCAACAGGTTCGCGAGCGTCCACGCTATGTTGTGCAAACTGTTTTAGAGAAAAAATAATTGCACGCAGTCGTCTTTGCTTATCACGATGTTGGGGTTAATTGCCTTAAGGCATTACTGAGTGCGGGCATACACATTGATCTGGTGGTAACTCATCAAGATGACCCCAATGAGAATGTCTGGTTTGGGAGCGTTGCTAAACTTTGTGAGGAAAAAGAGATTCCTTGCATCACACCAAGTGCAAATCAGTTGATGGATCTTGTGCCGGAGATTCAGAAGCTAGCACCCGATTACCTCTTCTCTTTCTACTACCGCCACATGATTCCGGCTGAGCTCTTGGCCTGCGCCAAAATTGCCGCGCTAAATATGCATGGCTCACTACTACCAAAGTATCGTGGCCGCGCTCCAGTCAATTGGGCCATTCTTCACGGAGAAACCGAAACTGGCGCCACACTGCACATCATGGAAGTCAAACCAGACGCTGGCGATATCGTGGGGCAGTCTGCAGTCACTATTGGCCCCAATGAAACCGCCACAGAAGTCTTTGGAAAAGTTAGTCAAGCAGCTGTTACGGTGATGAACCAGGTCCTGCCGGAGCTGGTTCAAGGCCGGATACCCAGAAAACCCAATAATCTGGCTCAGGGAAGCTATTTTGGGGGCCGCAAGCCTGCAGATGGGCAAATTCACTGGCATCAGACGGCCCAGCAGGTTCATAACCTCGTCAGAGCCGTTGCACCCCCATATCCAGGGGCTTTTACAGACTGGCAAGGTCAGCGCATGATCGTGGCTCGCACGAGCTTAGAGGGGCCCTTTCCGGAGCAGCTGGATCTTCAGGCTCCTGGTATCCAAGTGGTTGATAATCAGGTATTCGGCGTTTGCGGCGACCAAAGAGCAGTAGCGATACTGGACTGGTTCCCAGCAAACAGCTAACAAATTAAAAGTAGCACCCTTTAGATTAAATACGAGGCAGTAAAGATGAAAAAAGTACTCATTCTTGGCGTAAACGGCTTTATTGGTCACCACCTTTCAAAGCGCATCCTTGAGACAACCGATTGGGATGTCTATGGCATGGATATGCAAAACGATCGCCTTGGTGATTTAGTAAATCATCCCCGTATGCATTTCTTTGAGGGTGACATCACTATCAATAAGGAATGGGCTGAATATCACATTCGTAAATGCGACGTTATTTTGCCTTTGGTAGCAATTGCGACACCAGCGACTTATGTTCAGCAGCCATTAAAAGTATTTGAGCTCGACTTCGAAGCCAATTTACCAATCGTGCGCTCAGCCGTTAAGTACAAAAAGCATTTAGTATTTCCATCTACTTCCGAAGTCTATGGCATGTGTGAAGACGGTGAATTTGATCCTGCTAAATCCAATATGGTTTACGGTCCAATCAATAAGCCACGCTGGATCTACGCTTGCTCCAAGCAATTGATGGACCGCGTGATCTGGGGTTACGGTATGGAAGGTCTGCGCTTTACCCTCTTCCGCCCATTTAACTGGATTGGCCCTGGTCTAGATAGCATCTACACACCAAAAGAAGGCTCTTCTCGCGTAGTGACCCAGTTTTTAGGTCATATCGTTCGTGGTGAATCTATTAATGTGGTTGATGGTGGCGCGCAGAAACGTGCTTTTACTTATGTTGATGACGGAATTGATGCCCTCATGCGCATCATCGACAACAAAGATGGTGTTGCTAACGGCAAGATCTATAACATCGGCAATCCAAAGAATAATCATTCTATTCGCGAACTTGCCAATCAGATGCTAGAGATTGCTCGCAGTATTCCAGAGTACGCAAAGACAGCCAATGAAGTGAAGATCGTAGAAACCACCTCCGGTGCTTACTACGGCGAAGGCTATCAAGACGTTCAGAACCGCGTTCCTGCAATTGACAACACGATGAGTGAATTAGGCTGGAAGCCAACTACCAATATGAGCGATGCGCTGAAGAATATCTTTGAAGCCTATCGTGAAGATGTGGAAAAAGCACGTCACTTGGTTGATAACGAATAAGCACCGAGGTTCATGGCTAAGATTGCACTCAAAGTAGACGTTGATACCTTACGCGGTACCAAAGAAGGCGTCCCTAATCTAGCGCGGATGCTTGAGCATTTTGGTCTTAAAGCGACTTTCTTATTCAGCTTAGGCCCTGACCATACCGGCTGGGCACTGAAGCGTGTATTTAGGCCTGGCTTTCTAAAGAAAGTGAGCCGCACTTCAGTTGTTGAGCACTATGGCATTAAGACTCTGCTCTACGGCGTCCTTCTTCCCGGACCCGATATTGGTAAACAGGCTGCTGCCGAAATGCGTGCAATCGATTTAGCAGGCCATGAGACTGGTATCCATACTTGGGATCATGTGGCTTGGCAGGATGCTGTACGTAATCGCGATGCCCAATGGACTAAAGCGCAGATGCAAAAAAGCTGGGATCGTTTTGTGAAGATCTTTGGCCACCCACCAGTTACTTATGGCGCTGCCGGCTGGCAAATGAATGAGGCAGCTTTTGAGCAACTCGATCAATGGGGTATTAAATATTCTTCGGATGGTAGAGCCCAACCCAATTTGATGCCCTATCGTTTTGAACTACCCTCAGGCAAAGCAAAGCATGTTCAGTATCCAACGACCTTGCCTACTTTTGATGAGTTGATTGGCATTGATGGCGCCGATGAGTTTGGCGCTGTAAAGAAACTCCTTGAAATCACCCAAAGCAATCCCAACGACCAGGTATTCACCTTGCATGCCGAGCTTGAAGGCCAAAAGTTACTTCCCGCCTTTGAGCAATTACTCGCAGGGTGGCTAAACCAAGGTCATGACCTGGTCACTATGGGCGAACTGCATCAATCCTGGGAAGCCACTAAGCAACTCGATAAAATAGCGGTACAGCCGGTCACTTGGGGTGAAATCCCCAACCGAAGTGGCGAACTAATTTTGCAAGCAGCTTAACTGGCATCAGAATACGTAATATATAAAATTAGAGAGATCATCATGACAGTAGAAATTGGTAAACCAATGCCCCAGTGCGCAATCCCAGCAACATCGGGATTAACTTTTACGCCAGATTCAGCTAAAGGCAAAAAGCTGGTTATCTACTTTTACCCAAAAGATATGACTCCAGGCTGCACCGCCGAGTCTGGTGAATTCCGGGACAACATTGACGCCTTTACTAAAGCCAATACCCTGATCGTTGGGGTATCTCGAGATAGTCTCAAGTCACACGACAACTTCCGCAGCAAACTGGAGTTGCCTTTTGAACTCGTTGCCGATACCGAGGAAACCCTATGTCAGCTCTTTGGCGTAATGAAGCTGAAGAATATGTACGGCAAGCAGGTTCGCGGGGTTGAGCGCAGCACATTCCTCTTTGACTCCTCAGGTAAGCTCGTAAAAGAGTGGCGCGGCCTTAAAGTTCCAGGACATGTGACAGAGGTATTACAAGCAGCCCAAGCCGCCAAATAATTTTTACAACAATTTGTTCTGAGGTGCTTGCAAACCCCAAAATTTGGGGTAAAGTGATTCATATGCACCGTAAACGACGGGAAAGTCTGACAATCCGTTTGAATCAGAAACCTGAATATTTCAGAACAGGTTTGGAGAGCAACCCCCGCCGTTTTTTGAACATCGCTGCAACTAGTTTCGTAATAAACCGTCAATGCACTCCGCTTGGCGGTTTTTTCTTTTAGGAGAGTCCATGCCACTGCCCCCAATCCCCACTCAAATTGCTGATCAAGTGAAGCTCAGTCGCAAAGATACTCCCGACTTAAAGAAGCGCCCTGCTCCAGCAAAACCGGTGGTAGTAGAAGCAGTTGATTGGACCAATGATGTGGAAGAAGATTTAACTGAGGCAGAAGTAGCCCTCGAGAAAATCAAATTAGATCGCAGCCCAATACGTAGCGAGAGTAAGGCGCCTACGCCTGCAAAACCAAAACGCGTTATTCGTACAGGGCCTCCAAGCCTATTCGTTTTGGATACCAACGTATTAATGCATGATCCGAGCTCCCTATTCCGCTTCTCAGAGCATGATCTGTATTTACCAATGACAACCCTAGAAGAGCTGGATAACCATAAGAAGGGGATGACCGAGGTAGCGCGCAACGCCCGTACCGTCAGCAGATCTCTGGACCAGCTGATTGCCGGCACTACTGGCACCTTGGATGAAGGCATTCCACTCAATAAACTGGGAAACCAAGATGTAACAGGACGTCTCTTTTTCCAAACTAAGTTGACTACCCAAGCTTTGCCAGAAGGGCTTCCTGAAGGCAAAGGTGATAACTTAATTCTGGCAGTAGTAAGTGAACTACAAAAAACCCGTAAGGGCCAGGAAGTAGTGTTGGTATCCAAAGACATCAACATGCGCATTAAAGCGCGTGCTCTTGGGTTGCCTGCTGAAGACTATTTCAATGACCAAGTATTAGAAGATCGTGACTTGATGTATGCCGGTGTCATGACATTGCCAGCAGATTTTTGGCCTAAGCATGGCAAGGATATGGAGAGCTGGGCAGACTCGAAATCAGGCACGATGTTCTACCGTGTGACCGGCCCCTCTGTTAATAGTATGTTGGTAAACCAATTTGTTTATCAAGAAAATCCGGATGGTTCAACTCCGTTCTATGCTCAAGTAAAAGAAATTAATGGCAAGACCGCCCTCCTGCAGACATTAAGAGACTTCTCTCACCAGAAAAATAATGTGTGGAGCGTGACTGCCCGTAATCGTGAGCAAAACTTTGCCATGAACTTGCTCATGAACCCAGATGTAGACTTTGTAACCCTGCTTGGTCAAGCCGGTACTGGTAAAACCTTGCTGGCTTTGGCCGCCGGTCTTGAGCAGGTCTTAGATAGCAAGCGCTATAACGAGATCATCATCACTCGCGCCACAGTACCAGTTGGCGAAGATATTGGCTTCCTCCCGGGTACCGAAGAAGAAAAGATGCAGCCTTGGATGGGCGCATTTGATGACAACCTCGAAGTCTTGCAACGCAATGATGATGGTGCCGGTGAATGGGGTCGTGCTGCTACTCAGGAGTTGATTCGCTCACGTATCAAAGTAAAAAGTATGAACTTTATGCGTGGCAGAACTTTTGTCAGCAAATTTGTGATCATTGATGAGGCGCAAAACTTAACCCCAAAACAAATGAAGACCTTAGTTACTCGCGCGGGTCCTGGAACCAAAATTGTTTGTCTTGGTAATATCGCTCAGATTGATACGCCTTACTTGACTGAGGGTTCTTCTGGCTTAACCTATGTAGTTGATCGCTTCAAAGGCTGGCGTCACGGCGGTCATGTGACTTTAGCTCGCGGTGAGCGCTCCCGTCTTGCGGATCATGCTGCTGACGCGCTCTAAGCAAGCCTCCTCATGCCGCACTCTCCTGGGGTGCGGCATTTTTATTTGTAGCTTACTCATCCTAAGCGGGTGCAGCACATTCAGCGGCAAATCTAGCTCATCGTCCAAGGTTGCTCAATTCAAGCAAGACACTAGTGTTGGCACTGAAGATATATCGATTGCTGCAGTAGGTTTGGTGGATGTCCCATACCGCTATGGTGGCAATACACCTAAAGGTGGTTTTGATTGCAGCGGATTAATTGTGTATGTTTATAACAAGGCAGCCGGGGTAAAACTACCGCGCACTATTCAGCTAATGAGTACCAAAGGTCGAAGTATTGATGGACAACCGCCAGCGCCAGGTGACCTCGTGTTTTTCAACACCACTGGTGAAAAATATTCTCATGCGGGCATTTATGTAGGCCAGGGTAGATTTGTCCATGCTCCAAGCGCTGGTGGCACCGTACGCCTTGATTACATTACTTCACCTTATTGGGCGGCAAAGTTTACTGAAGCACGGAGAATGGTGCCTCAGTAATTCCTTATAGACCGACTGTATAGGTTGCCATAACAGTCGTCGAAGTAACGGCCTGGTAAGCCTCTTGACGATAAATACCGTTTAGACCAAGCCTCTCTCTTGAACTTAGGTCATAAAAAACACCCAAACTTGCAGTAGGGCGAACGGTGCGGTAATTATTATTCATTGCGATATTGAATTCACCATTTCCGGAAGTGATGAGATTGCCAACACTCGCGTTAACATCTTTTTCAGCGCCAGCACTTGCAACAATATTGGTTTTTTCATTTAATTTATGAGATCCAATCAAACCTGCAAGCGTGGTAGTTGTGTAGTTGCTGATTGAATTGTAGGTAAGCGGGCTAGATACTGTTGATGATTGCGCCTCAGCATATCCATTCATACCGCCCAATACATATCGCATACCCGCATATGGAGAAACGATGGTTTTATTTCCCAAACCAAAGCCATACTTGAGAACCCCCAGAACACCTTGTGAAGTTAATGCAGTAGATCCTGAGCCTGGCTCAGAAACACCAACAACAGGACGTGTCAGAGTGGCATTTTTACTCGCATAACCAGCAGCGAGCTTTGCCTCTAAACCAGAGCCATCGGTATTTTGATTCCACACGCCAAATATACCCACCATTGGAGTGCCGTTACTCAATTGCGCAACGCCACCAGGGGTGCTTTGAGAAAGGCTTTGATCCAAATAACCGCCAAGGCGTAAATTTTCTGAAAAGCGATAAGCGCCAATCACTAAGGCACTAGTAGTGTTATTAGGATAGCCACTCACATTGGTATAGCGACCGCCAGCGGAAACGCAGATATTGCGATTACCGAATAGCGGGCAGTCGTAAGTCATGCCATTAATCACCCCAGCTGACTGCATTGCAAATAAGCCCTGCAATGCAGTTCCAAAAGAAGCTAAAGCAGTCTGAGTATCGAAATTAGTAGGCGCAATAATGTAAGAATCTGCCGCCAAAGCAACTTTAAGATCCGCTAGAACGGTTGCAGGCGCCGCAGTAGGATTAGCCGCCTGCGGAAGAGGCTTAATCACCAAATCGGTTTGACTTGCTGGACCGCCAACGCGGTGCACCAATGCCCAGGCATAAGAATTACCACCCGAGGTAAATGTTCCATAGGAATTGCCAAGATTATTAATCTTAAAGCCATTTAATACAGTTGCATAAGTAGTGTTGTATGCGAGTGAAGAGCTGTTATTAATATTGAAATTCATAATGCCCGTCACTGCTCCAGTACTCACATCTAGTTTTCCATAACTGGTGGGGCTTGAAACAATCACGTTGTAATTCACTGGCAAAACACCAGAGTATGTCAAAGGGTTGGAGCCACCCTGAGAGTTATTGAGATTCAGAATATTGCCAGTGCTATAAACTCCAAATGAATTGGCGCCTGTAGTTGTAATCGTTCCTGTATTTGTTAAATTAACCGAGCCGATACCAGAAACCTGAACACCATAGGATGCAGCGCCTGAGGTATTAATTGTTCCACTGTTAGTGATGGTGTTAATCACGCTAGCACTACTTGCTCCAGAATTTAATCTCATGCCGGCAGAGCCTGCACCTGAAGTAGTAATCGTGCCAGCATTTGTTAGGGTATTTGCAGCTGATCCAGCATTCGTGGCACTGACATAGATGCCAGCAGCATTTCCGCCGGCAGTAATAATTTGACCACCACTTAAGTTATTCAACTCATTGCCGCCCGCCTGGGATCGCCCATTGGCACCAGCAGAAATTCCATAGCCGTTATAAAAGGAACTGGTATTTAGCGTCCCTGAATTGTTAACTGTTGCACCACTTCCAAGCCCAATGGTTGATCCGACGACGGTATACACAGTTCCAGCAGCAACAGTAACTCTTACGCCATTTCCATCGGTAGTATTGGTAGGGGAAATTACACCCGCGCTAGCAACCGTTTCACCAACATTAATCGGCTTACACGTAATATTGGCATTGTTACCCGGTGCATAGTTCAGGTTTCCGGTCGGCGGGTTTTGTCCAACCTGATCTGAGCCCGTATCAATACATTTTGCATTTGGGGTTTGTGCAAGCACTAATCCCGAACACACCATCAAGATAAGCGCTACGAGTGCTGAAATTAAGGAATTGATCCGCACTAATATTTTTGACTGAATTTTTTTCATCGACAGAGTTAGAATGGGCTTTAAATAAACCCATGGGCTATAAAGTTATATATGAGAATCATAATTACCCATAGAGTTAATATCTATTAACCCAATAGCTAATATCTGGCAAAAGGTTTATCAGAAATAATGATTTTTATGGTTTTTCACCACCCAGGAGAGTAAAAATGAAAAGAATCATCGTCGCTTTAAGTATTGCACTGAGTTTTGCACTTCCTACTTATGCATTTGCAGATCAAGCCGCTTGCGAAGCTAAAGCAGTGAGCAAAGATGGCAAGCCACTATATGGCGCAGCTAAAGATGCCTCTATTAAGAAATGTATGGGCGATGCAAAACCAAATGATTGCGAAGCTAAAGCAGTGAGCAAAGATGGCAAGCCACTATATGGCGCAGCTAAA
>ERZ650304.979-NODE-979-length-12031-cov-6.322812_pt1 | contig 12031 bp, 15 predicted proteins | sample MGYA00376240_ERZ650304 | MGnify/ENA primary metagenome ERZ650304 (study PRJEB26733, sample SAMN07839271) | wastewater metagenome | biome: small river; feature: stream; material: water | place: USA: North Carolina | collected 2016-03-01 ...
TCGATGTATTGGGTCGAGGCGGCGGTGAAGTCCACGCCGTAGCCGCCGCCGGGGGCCCTGCTGGGCGTCCACAGCGGCCCCGAGGTGAGCGTGCCCTGGATCCCCGACACGAGGTCGGTGACCGTGAGCCCGCCCCCCTCGTGGAAGACGTAGAACGCCGCCAGGCCACGGGCGTGCGGGTGCGAGCGGTTGAGCCTCGGCACCCGCCCCGCTGGCTTGATCCCCTGGTAGGGCATGGATCAGTTGGCCTGCATGTATTCGGGGAGGAACTTGAGCGTGTTGCCGCTGGAGGCCGTCGTCTGCCCCGCGTCGGTGCGGAGGAAGAACTTGAGGTTGCAGCAGGGCAGGGCGTCGGCCGAGACGTAGCGGGATTCCCGCTGGGCAGACGTGGTCGCCCGCAGCGGAAACGTCGCCACGATTCGGGCCGCCGTGCTGTTGGCGTCGCCGTAGTTGGTGCCGTCGGGCTGGGCCACCATGTACACGTAGGCGTTCGTGCCCGCCGTCGGGTTGGTCCCGAAGGTGATGACGAGTTCCATCTCCCCGCCGAGGAACCCCTTGTCGGTGGTGCTCGGGGAGTTGTCGAACGCGGTCCCGGCACCCGAGTCGGTCGCGGTGGCGAGCGAGTTCAGTTCCGTGGTCAGGAGCGATGTGTTCGTCCCGACCTTCTTATTCAGCAAGACGGTTGCCATCAGCTACGAGCCTCCGCGACGAGGGCCCCGATGCAGCGGTTGTAGCCCACGCCCTCGTACTCGCATCGAAGGTCCGGGAACGCGGCGGCGAACGGCGACGGGGCCGGGCGGGTGACCGCGTGGGTGGCACCCAGGATCGCCAGCACGGCGGCCTTCTCGGCGTCCGTGATCATGCCCCTCTGGGCGAGCTTGGTGGCGTACAGGCCCACGGCCGGGCGATCGTTCGCCTTGATGCTGGCCACCACTTCCGCCGCAAGGTGGTAATCCATCACCGCGTCCTGATTGGCATCGCTGAGGACGCCGAGAACATCGCTCAATGTGAACGGAGTCGGCACCTGGACCGACTCGGAGCCCGGGGCGTTGAGCCGGTTGGCGACGGTGTCGTTGTCTGCCTCGCCCGCGAGCCCCTCGTCCGAGATGAGTTGGAGCAGGGCGGCCTTCTGGGGGTCGGTGAGCATGCTCATGTCAGGACACCCCCAGGGCTTCCTTGACCAGCAGCGGGTGGCATTGCGACACGCCCACGCCGTCGATCACGCAGTAGAAATTGGGGATCGCTTGCGCGAACAGCGACGGGGCGTCAACCGTGGCGTCCCAGTCCGGGTCGGGCATCGTGGCCGAGGTCAGGGCCGTGAGCGTGGACAGCTCGCCCTCGGTGAGCACGGCCCCCTTGGTCCACCACGCGATGACCTCGTCGATCTTCGTGTGGTTCTGGGTGTCCACGGCGGCCTTGAACTCGCCGACCAGCCCCATCGCGTTGAGCTTGCCGACGGTGGACGATTCGAGGCCGTCGGTGATGTCCGTGAAGCTGATCACCTGCGGCACGGTGCCCTGTTCGGTCGGGTTGGGGATCTGCTGGGGGGCGTTGAGGTAGTTGGACGTGGCGTCGAAGTCGAGGCTGGTGTCCTTGCCCGTGGCCCGGAGCAGGGTCTCCAGGGCCGAACGCTGGGAGAAGTTGAGGTAGTTGGTCGCCATCGTCGCGTCTCCGTGAGGGGCCGGATCAGGCCGTGATGGTGCCGCTGGTGAGGGTCGCCGTGCCGCCGCTCGTGACGGACGTGGACGGGGACCACGTGATGTCCGCGTTGGGGATCTCGAAGATGTTGGTTCCGCCGCTCGTCTTGAACACGAGCTTGTTGGCCGTGCCGGTCGCGTCATTGGACGAGTCGGCCGTCGCGGTGAACGTCATGGAGCCGGACGACGGCGAGCCGAAGCTGAGCGACGTCAGGATGGCCAGCACGGTCCCGCCGCTGGCCTGGAGTTCGATGGTGCCGCCGGCCCCGACCGAGGTGGACAGGGCGGTGAGCTGGGCATTCTTGGCCGTGGTGCTGTTGATCGTGGCTGCCACCGGCTGGGGCTCCTATGGCAAGGGGAGGGCGGCGACGCGGGCGTGAACGCCCGGCCGGGGGTGCGGATATGCTTGGGGGTGGATTGCTTGGAAATGAGGGGAGGCGAGATGGCAAAGGTCTGGCTGGTGATCGAGCGGGACTACGACGGCATCCAGAGCTTCCGGGCCTTCTCGGACCCGGTGAAGGCGGAGGCGTTCGTTGCGGAGTCGATACCGGAGGTCAAACTAGAGATTGAAGAGATGGACATCGATGCCGATGTCGGCCGGGCTTTCCGGCGATGCTGGGTCGGCTGGCTGCGGCTGATCGACCGCGAGGCCCGCAATGGCCTGCCCGCCGAGCCCGCCGGGGCCGTGGACATCTCGCCCCCGGGCTTCTCGTGGGATTGCCTCGGGCCTGACGAGGTGACCGTCGAGGATGGCAGGGAGGGCCATGTCGCCTACATCCACTCGCCCGTCTCGGCAGGGCACGTCGCGGAGGTGGCGAGCGAGTACATGGCAAAGCGGCGGGCGGCGGCTACCGGCCGCCCTTGATCGGTGCGGTCAGGATCGCCCGGAATCGGCGAGGCTCGCGACGTCCTTGTGGAAATCGATGATGTCGTCCCGGATCTTGTCGAACTGGTCCTGGAGCAACTGGCCGAGGGAGCCACGGAACTGGGCGATCTGGAGCGAGAGGGCCTCGACCTGATCGCGGGTGGCGTATTCGGTGGGGAAGGGCTCGGCGAACGCGGACTTGAGGATGGCGTCCACGCCGATCTCGTCGGCCAGGGCGTTGAGCTTGTCGGACTGGCTCATGGGGCCTCGGTGGGGCTGACGTGGGCCGGGGCCGCCCCTCCTGGGCAAGCCCCGGCCACGGGGCGGGATCAACGGTCCTGGCGGGCGTAGATGTAGTCCACGCCCAGGGTCTCGGCGGAGGTGCCGCCGGCCTTGACGCCGAGGATGGCGTGCATCTCCTCCAGGCCGGAAATGGTGATCGTGTGCGGCGTGTAGAAGACGCCGTTGCAGAACGGGGTCACCTTGCCGGTGACGCCGTCCATCGGGGAGTAGACGAACCCCAGGACGTAGTCCGAGCCGCTGGTGAAGGCGACCGGGGTCTGGGTGGTCTGGGCGGAGGCGTTCGACGTGGTGAACTTCCACGACGTGCCGCCGTCCACCTTGTACCAGAGGGCCCCGTCGAACGACGTGGCGACGCCCGCACCGTCGTTGACCAGGATCCCGGCGGTCACGGTGTCGGTCAGGCCGATGACGATGTTGGCGTCGTCGGTGTTGCCCTCCGTGAGCCGGACCTTCGCCTGGAAGACGATCGGGCTGGTCGCGTCGAACAGGAAGTGCTCCCCCTGCGACGTGAGGTAGTGGTAATCGTTGTCGGCCGACGCGGCGGTGACGATGTTGACCCAGCCGCCCTTGCGGTCCACGACCGCGTTGCTGCCGGTGGTGCCGTCATTGACGACGGCCCAGCCGCCCGTGGTGGAGGCGGTGTCCAACTTGAAGAAGTCGTCGAACAGGACGAACTCATTCGCGAGGTCGCCGTTATTGCTGATCGAGAACATGGGAGATGGCTCCGGGTATGGATGGGGATGGATGCCCCGGCCCGCTCCTCACGGGCCGGGAGGCGGAGCCATGCTCACGCGTTGGAAGCGTAGATGTAGCCGAGCATTTTCGACGTCTCGGCGAACACCTTGGCGTCGTGCAGGAGCAGGACGCGGACGGCGTTGGCGAAGGTGTCGGGGCGGCGGATCGCCTCGACGGTCTGGAGCTGGGCGGCGTAGGCGATCGCCATATCCGTCCCGTACAGGATGTACTTGTTCGTGCTGTTGGTGGGCAGCACGTTCGACTCGTAGACCTCGAAGCCGGCGCACATGCCGACGTAGCCGGGCCGGGGGGCCTGGCCGTCCACGGTGCCCCGCATCGTCACCGCGTCGCCCAGGGTGGTCGAGCGGATGAAGTGCGTGGTGTCCTTGAGGAGCAGGCTCGTGACCTTGGGGGACACGATGGCCCACTTCCGCATGGTCGGCGGGACGTTCTTGAGGGCGAGGTTCTCTCGGGCCTGCACGAAGTTGTCGTAGACGCTCGTGCCGGCCGTGGTGGAGGTCAGGGCGATGGCCGAGCCGCCGTTGGTGATCTGGTTGTCCGCGTGCGCCGAGGCGTACATGGACAGGATCTTGGCCTCGACCTGGTTGTTCATCTCGACCGCGAGACGCCCGGTGTAGGCGTTCAGGCCGTTGATGTCGTTCTGGATCGCGTCGATGTCATCGACGTTGATCGCGGCGTAGATCGCGTCGTTCACCTGGAACGACTCGACCACCGGGGTGATGTCCTGGTACTGGATCGTCTGGCCCTTGGCGTAAGAGCCGGAAGAGACGCTCCCCAGGGTCCGGACCTTGACCGTGTCGCCGAGCCCGTCTAGGTCCCCTTCAAACTCGCGGTTCACCTTGTCCATCATCACGTTCATCTGATCCAGGTTCGCGATCAGCGACTTGGACCAGAGTTGTGCGTTGAACGCACTGAGATCGTTGGCCATCGTCGTTCACCCTTCCGGTGACGGCGGGCCCGCTGTCGGCTCACAGTCGCATCGGCTTGTCCAGGGAGCGACCGCCCGCCTGGAACCGTTGGTTGACGATCTGCTCCACCGAGGGACGGACCTGCGGGGTTTCGGGTAGTCCCCGGACGGTCCCCGGCCCGCTCCCCTTGGAGCTGAGCAGGATGCCCATCCGGCTGAGTTCCCCGCCTGGGGAGGTCTGTGGCCCCGCTGGGTCCGTGGTGCCGTTCTGGGCGACGACATCGCCCTCGGCACCCTTCGCCGCCGTCTCGGCGGCCTTCGCTTTCGGCTGAACCTTCAGCCAGTCCCGGGTCTTGACGACCTCGGCGAGCGTCGTGCGGAGCGTGTCCCCGTCGGGAAGTTCCGCGTCGTCGCCCAGTCTCGCGAGCAGCTTGACATCCCCCAGCTTGGCCGGGTCGATGCCCAGGGATTCGGCGACCTCGGCCAGCGACTTATCGCGGGCCGCCAGCCGGTCCTTCTCCCGGTATGCGTTCAGCTCGGCCAGGTGCTCGGACGGGGCGGCCTCGAACTTGGCCTTCCACTCGTCCCGCTCGGCCTCGATCGCGGCGATCCGCTCGGCCATCTCGCCGTCCGCACCCTCCAGGGCACCGGCCGCCTCCTCCAGCGTGCCGGCCATCTCCTCGTTCTCGGCGGAGAGCGTCTCGACCTGCTGGGTCAGGGCCGCATTCTCCTCCTTGAGCCGACGGATGAGTTCCTTGCGGCGGACGGACTCGTCCTTGACGCGGTTGTACTCGGCGATGCTGATGGTGCTGGAGTCGCTCATACGGTCCTTGCGCACGGGGTCTGGCGTGGCCCCGTGGCCGGGGTCCGCTGGGGTGATGTCGGATTGGTCGGGCATGGGATCAGTTGACGACGCGGGCCTGGACGGTCTTCATGCCGGCGAACCGGGCCGCCAGCCGCTCCAGCCGCTTCGAGTTGACCTCGGCCTTCGCGGTCGCCTTGCGGGCATTATTGAGGGCGAAGTCCGTGCCCCCGGTTGACATCGCGGTCATGGCCTTGGCCATCTGCTTTTCGGCGGCCTTGCGGGCGGAGTCGGCCCGCTTCTTGGCGACGGCCGCCAGCCTGCCGGCCCTTGACCCGGCCGGTCCTTTGTTGGCCCGGAATGCCGCCGCCTGCTCACGCAGCGACGGCTTGGCTTGCGACGCCTTGCGGGGCGTGTACGGCTCGGCCGAGTTGCGGCTGAGGTACGCCAGCCGGGACGAGCCCTCGGTGATCGAGGCGGCCTTGAGGCTCGGCGTGATCGGCCCGGCGGCCCCCTCGTGCGAGTCGAGCGAGTAGCGGCCCTGGACCCGCTGGGAGCGGAGCCGCTGATTGAACTCGTCCGTCTTGTACGGCAGGGCGGCCCGCACGGCGTCCAGCCCCTGGAAGTTCTTGCCCTTCGGCCCGTCCAGTTTGGTGAACGCCCTGTCGAGCCGCTTGCCGAACAGGCGGTCTTTGGCGGCCTGCACGGCGGCCTGACGCTCCGGGGTGGACCGGGAGGGGGTCGCGGCCTTCGCGGGGGCCGTGGCGGGCTTGTACGGCGTCCTGGCGGCCTCCAGGCGGTTGTAGCGGCCGGCGGCGGACATGCTGCGGTCGATCATCCGGTCCTGGGCCGCACCGGAGAGCGAGCCGGCCTTCGTGGCACGCGACTCGGCCAGCGACATCGAGCGTTCGGCCAGGGCCTTGAGGCGGGTCGTGCGGTCGCCCTTGGCGGCACGGGCGGTGCGGGCCTGTTCGAGCGGGGAGGGCTTGGCGGGAGTGGCACGCTGGGCGAGGAGTTCGCGGGCTCGGGCCGCACGCTCGGGGGTACCGCGTCCAGACGCGGCGAGAGGCTTGGACGGATCGATTCCCAGTCGCTTCGCCTTGCCAGCCGGAACCGGCTCGCCCTTGAGGATGGCACCGCGAACGGCGTCCTTCTGGCCCCCGGCGTACTTGCCGCCCATCCTGACGACGGTGGTGCCGCCGCTCAGTCGATCGCGAAGCATGGCGGCCCGCTCGGCAGTTGCCTTGAACCCCTTCTCAGACGACGACCGGCCCATGCCGTACTTGCTCTCTCCCCCCGTCCCGGAGAAGTTGATCTTGAGCGACGAAGAAAGCCTGTCATGCTCCTTGGTCGTCATTAGCCACGCCGGCTTGGTGTCCCCGGTCATAGATGATCGGGCCTGCCTCAATGCTGCCGCCTTCGACGACCGCTCGGGCGTAGATCGCCCTGGAGCCGATTGCTGCACCGTCGCCCTGGCCGCGATGCCCGCGTCGATCTTCGCCTTGCGGGACGCCACCAGCTCCCGGGCCTTCGCGAGCCGGTCCTTGCCCGACAGCCCGCGATCGGCCCGCTTCTCCAGCACCTGGGCCTTCGCCTCGTTGCCCGCCTCCCGCTGCATCTTCGCCTTGGTGCGGTTCGCGGCCATGCTGCGGCACTTGGCCAGCGTGGCGGCGACCTGCGGGGTCATGCCCGAGGTCTTCCACGTTGACATCGCGGCCGAGCAGGCCGGGTCATTGGTCTTGGACCGCTTGCTGGCGAGCTTGCCGCCCTTGCCGGGCTGGACTTTGGTGGACTTGCTGGCGGCCATGTCGGGTGTCCTCTGCGGCGGGAGCGTCAGGCTCGGACGGTGCATTTCGTCGGGTGCGAGGTGATGGTCGCGGAGGAGCAAGGCGGGCCGTGCCATTGCTTGGAAAAGACGTGCTGCTCCATCCCCAGGATCCGCTCGGTCAGGGCCTGAGCAGTGAGGTCGCTGACAGGGCGGGGCTGGCCAGCGAGGCACCAGAGCCGCATGTTCCCGGTGGGGACCACGTGGATGAGCCCATCGTCGTCGGTCACCTGTGCCGCGTCGCCCGCGAGGATCGAGCCGACGACGCCGTGCCTCAACTCGAAGGTGGACGGGTCGAACCACTGGACGTGGTCGTTGGTGTAGATCTCGCCGGACTTGCGATTGGTCGTGCTGTGGACGGCTGCCATGCGATCTCCTGGGTTACTTGCCGCACTTGCCGCAGCCGCACGAGCACTTACCCTTGCCCTTCGGCTTGGGCTTGGGCGGCATCGGCTTGCTGCTGGTCTTGGGGCTGGGCTTGGCCATCGGTCGGGGCTCCTGCGGGCTGGGCCGCCATCATCGGGTCCATCGGGGGCTGCTGCGGCTGGCCGGGGACGGAATCCGGGAACGCCTCCTGCCACATCTTGCGATCCTCGGCGATCCGCTCCATGTGCTTGATCGCCTCGTCCCGCGTCAGCCCCTTGCGGCGTGCGAGGATCTCCAGTTCGGAGGAGAACCCATACTGGAGTTCCCAGAGGTCGTCGTCGTTGCGTTCGGGGGTGGGGACGGGCACGGCCGGCGTGGGCCAGACCACGGACAGCTCGGCCGACTCGGACGCGGCGACGAGCACCGGCTGATCGTAGTGGAGGCCCGCGATGGCCAGCGTCAGGCGGGCCAGGTCGCGTTCCGTGGCCTCGACGTGCGTCTGGCGGGCCTTGAGGTAGTCGAGCAGGGGGATCTGCTCCGCGATCACCTGGATGCCGCTGGTGGGCCCCTGCTGGTCCATCCGCACGGCCGAGAGCGGCACGCCCAGCTCGTAGAGGCAGGCGTTGGCGGTCTTCTCGATGTCCAGCCAAACCTGATCGACGTTCAACTCGGGCTGGAGGTACATGATCTCCGCCTGACCGGCCGGGTCGATGTCGCCGTTGGCACCCGAGTCGGTCGGCAGCCGCACCACCCGGCCGACCTTCTTCTCTTCACGCCACGCGGCGGGCAGGTTGCGGCCGTACTTGTCGGGGATGGAGAACGTCTGGATCGTCTGGGCGAGGTCGGACAACTCCCGGTCGATCTCCTGGTTGACGCGACGCAGGGCGGAGCCGATGCCCCCGCCCCAGAACGTGTCCACCGGGGTCTCGTTGTGGAGGTACGCGAAGGGGAGCATCCCGTAGGGGTTGGGCTCCTTCTTCATCATCTTCGCGGCGACGCCGCCGCTGGTCTGGGACAGGTCCATCGGCTCCGTGGCGAAGGTGATGACCTCGGACGCCGTGTAGAGCGTGTAGACCCGCCGCTTCTTGTCCTTCTTGGGCCGCTCGATCGCGATGGCGCAGACGGCCCACGGCCGGGTGGGGTCGTCCTTGGGGCACCACGCCGCGAACTCGTTGGCCCCGTAGGTGTACCAGCGGACGGGCCGCTCGGGGTCGCCCGTGCAGACCACCTGGATCGCGGCCACGTCGTTGAGGACCGCCTTGCGGTCGGCGGACGCCATCACGGCGTCGAAGTTGCCCCGGGCGTGCTGCTCGTTGAGCCAGAGCGAAACCTCCTCGGGCTCCAGTGTGCGGGACGGGGGCGGGCTGTAGAGCTTGGCGTTAATCGTCTGGACGGCCTTGCGGACGAGGTACGAGCACCGCTTGGGGCGTTCCTCGAAGTCCTTCTGACTCTCGCCCTCACGCTTCTCGATGTAGACGTGGTTGTTGCACTGGTAGAAGTCGTCGTTGGCCCTCGCCTCGGTCAGCCGCTCCGCCTCGTCGGGGAGGCCGGCGGCGACCTGATCGATGATCGCCTCCAGATTCTCGGCGAACGCCTGGTCCGGGAGCTTGTCCGGGCCGTAGGCAGAATTGGCGGTGACGGTGAGGGTCAATGACATCAGTCTGCCTTGCTCTCGGGCTGCTTGAAGATGTACTCGCCGCACCAATCATCGGACGCCTTGCGGACCCGGGCCGGATAGCGGCGGCAGTCTCCGGTGGACTCCACGTAATCGGGCTTGTCGGTCGCCCAGAACTTGCACTTTCTGCACTCGGGCTTGGCTTGCCACTTGAGCCTGCGTCTCACCGGAGAGTCGATGATCTGACTGACGAAGTGAAAGGAGATGACCCTCGTCTTCTCGGCCCCCTCCGGCATGATCCGGAGCCCGTAGCCCGTGCCGGCGGCAGCAACGCCCTGGACTTGTGCCGCATAGGCACCCTGTCCGACACCGACCATTACCGTGTCGCCGATATGCAGGTCGCCTACCAGTGATTGCCCGACGAATTCGGATTCTGGCATGTTGTGATCCAATCAATCCCCCACCGCAAAGGTCATCAGCAGGGCGTCCGCGAAGTCCGGGGACCGCCCGAGTCGCTGGCTCATCTCGTCCTTGGGCTCCAGGGCGATCCTGGCACCCTTCATCTCGTACTTGAGGGCCGCCAACTCCTCCCGCAGCGAGGTCCACCACGGGCTGCCGGCGGGGATGCTGAACGGCGGCTGGATCGACGCGACCGACGGGGCCGGGAGCGGATCGAACGGGCTCGGCTTGTGGTCGGGCGGCGGTGCGGGCGGGGCCTTGGGCTCGGGCCGCTCGGGGTCGAGCCGCTGCCTCAGCCGCCACGCCACGCGGGACCGCAGGTTGGCGAATCGGTCGCCCCCGGTGCGGGATCCGCGATAGGCGAACGCATCGGTGATCGAGTGGTGCTCCAGGTAGCGGGGCAAGTCCTTGCCGCGTCCCCCGGCGTCGTACACGATCCGGTCCTGCCTCACGCCGTACTTGCGGGCGAGTTCATCGATCTTCACGGCCGCCTCGGGGATGCCGATCCGGTCGCTGGCCTCGACGTGCAGGATGCCTAACTGGTCAGCAACGACCAGAACAGTTCGATCGCGTCCCGTCCCTTCGCCGAGGTCAACACCGATGCGACGACGGGGGACGAATCGGTCTGATGCACGTAGACGCTCACACTCGGCCACAACTGCGGGGAGACGGTCCAGCCACGCGTCCGGAAGCAGTCGTCCCATCCCGTCGCCGTCGGGGAAGTTGGCATCGACGTGGCAGGTCCACCAGAGCGATCCGCGTCCGTAATCACGCTCGGCCTCCTCGATGAATCCCTTGTCGGCGAGCCCACGGGGCGACCGCTCAAGGTGGATGTCGGGGCTGTCGGTGGACGGGATCTGCACCACGTTGATCCGACGCGAGTCGGGGATCGTGTGGTCGTCCTTCTCCCGCAGGGCACGCTTGTAGAGGTTATAGAACGGCCCCTCGGCCCGGAGCGGATTGCCGATCCAGAGCATCTTGGCCGGGTTGAGGCCACGGATGGCCTCCAGCACCTCATCTTCGATGCCCGAGGCTTCCTCGACGATGACGAACAGATCGACGTTGTGCTGGCCGGACGCCCGCTCGACGCTGGTGGTGCTGTAGCCGAGGGCCTGCCAGTCGTTGCCGAAGTCCACCTGGAGCGGGCTGGCCTTGGCCCCGGATGTCACTCGGGCCTCATCCCGCAGGAGACTCCCCTTGCCGTTGACGGCCCGGCGGACTTCCTTCCAGGTCACGGTCCCGAGCACCGTCTGGGACGGGCCGGTGACGACCACGAGGCTGTTGGGGCGGGTGCAGAGCCACCACGGGATCGCGGTTCCGGTGAAGTAGTCCTTACCGACCGAGTTGCCCGAGATGGCGAGCGTGGTGCCGTACCTGGCCAGCGAGCGTCCGAGTTCGACCTGCCTCCACCAGAACTTCGGCTTGCGGAGGAATGTGGTGTTGAACAGATCCGGGTCGTCGCGAAGCCTGTGGGCGTACTCGCGGAACTGGGCCTTAAACGCTCGGTCGTTCATCCGGCGTGTGCGTCTCCGCCTCGGCAAACGCCTCGATGAGCATGTCCTTCATCGTAGCCTTGACATCCTTGGCGGCGTCGATGCCCAGGATCTTGCGGACCTCGGCCATGCGTGCGGCGGCCGTCTCGATGAACGTCGGGTTGCCCGCCTGCCCCTTGCTGGCCCGCTCGGTCTTGATCAGCACCGCGTCGGAGACCTGGCCGGTCTGCGGATCCTTGATCTGTTCCTCGACCGTCTTCTCGGACTCGGCGTTGAGCTTGGATCGTTCCCACCCCTCCACCGCCTCGCAGATCATCCATTCGAGTTGGGCAACCTGCTTTGCTTTGGTCGCGGCCCCGCGTGCCTCAAGACGCTCAAGCACCTTGCGATTGTGGCGATTGAGGCAGCGGGTCACGCTCACCCGGTGGATGCCGACTTCGGCGGCGATACGCTCGTGCGACCAGCACTTGCGTTCAAGCTCGACCATTCTGGCGAGGACTTCCGCCGGGACTTTTTTGTACTGCACGTTGTAACCCTGGGTAGCATCGCCGCAATGTCACTTGCAGCCGCCCTTCTTGCCGCCCTTCTTCTTGCCGTAGACGATCATGGTTACCCCCTTTCCGTGGCTCGCGGTGAGAGGTTCATTCGAGGATGACGTGCGGCATGCGATCGTCGCCCGTGACGCCGTACTCGATGTCGTACTCTTCGTAGGTGCGGCCCATGTAGTTCGTGTATCGCCGCTTTCTGGCCGACTCGATCCGCAACTGGGCCACGGTGGTCTGTTCGTCGCCGTTGATGAGCACGTCGCTGTCGCCGGGTACCCCCAGGGCCTTGGCGTCCAGGGCTGCTGCAATCAGTTCGTCCAGGGTCATGCGGCCTCTCTGTGTCGTCGCGTCCGCCCCGCCGTCAGAACGATGGCCCCGCGTGGTTTGATGATCCGCCT
>ERZ650304.980-NODE-980-length-12030-cov-23.662714_pt1 | contig 12030 bp, 12 predicted proteins | sample MGYA00376240_ERZ650304 | MGnify/ENA primary metagenome ERZ650304 (study PRJEB26733, sample SAMN07839271) | wastewater metagenome | biome: small river; feature: stream; material: water | place: USA: North Carolina | collected 2016-03-01 ...
CCGAGCACAAGCGGACCCTGCGCAACCTGACGATCAACAAGATCGACCTGGTGCGCGCGGCGGCCCACGGCGCCGGCACCGCCATCGCGATCGCCAAGCGGGCCGACGTCGCCAAGGCGGGCATGAAGTGCCCGGACTGCGGCGCCGCGATGGCCGAGGACGCGACCACCTGCCCGGACTGCAAGCTCGCGGTCAAGCCGGTGGCCAAGCGCGCCCCCGCGCTCACCGGCGCCACGAACGGTCATCAGCACCTCATCGACGACGCCGAGTGCCCCGACGGCTTCACGAGCTGGGAGCGCGCGCCCGGCGCCGAGTACGGGCACTCGCATCCCTGGGTCCGCGCCGCGGACGGTTCGCTCACCGTCGGCGAGTCCGACGGCCACACCCACGCCATCAGCACCGGAGACGCCACCATGGCCGACGACATCACCAAGTCCCTGCAGGCCGATCTGGCCAAGGCCCGCGCCACCCTCGGCGCCGTGCTGGCGCTGCCGGCCGAGCAGCTCACCTACGCGAAGCGGCTCGACGAGGCCGGCGTCATCGCGTACCTCGCCAAGAGCGCCACCGAGCGCGCCGAGGCCGCCAAGCCGGTGCACGTCGCCAAGAGCGGCGAGGTGTTCTACGCGTCGGACGACGCGCGCCTCGTGTCGATGGCCAAGGCCCACGACGCGATGGCCGAGCAGGTCGAGCTCGCGAAGGCCGCCACGGCGACCGCCGAGATCGCCAAGGCCGCCGCCGCGCTGCCCAACGTCAAGGGCGCCGACCTGATCGCCAAGGCGATCCACGGCGGCGCGCTCACCGCCGACGAGCGCAAGAGCGCGCTGGCCGACCTCGCCGCGGTCAACGCGAGCATCGCGCTGATCACTCAGCCCATCGGCAAGGGCGGGGCGCCGGGCCCCTCGAGCGCGCTCGAGGCGTACGACGCTGGCCTCGCCGCCTTCGCCAAGAGCGCCGGCAAGTCGCCGGACGCCGTCGCCGACGACTTCCTCGAGACCCCCGAGGGCTCGCGCCTCTACGACGCCTACGCCGCCGAGCAGGCCGCGCGCCGCTGATCAGCGGCTGAACGCACCCACCGCCACCACCTCCCCGCCACCGGAGTCTCACCATGGCCCTCTCGCTCCCCGCATCCGCCGACGCCGTCCAGCACAACCTCTACGCGGGCGCCGCGCTGAGCAACCTCTACCGCTTCGGCAAGTACGGCAGCGGTGGCGTCGTCCAGTGCTCGGTGGCTGGCGAGGCCGCGTTCTGCGTCATCGCCAGCAAGACCACCGCGTCGGCCCAGGGCGTCGACGGCTGGATCGATGGCGTCGCGCTCCTCGAGTGCGGCGGCACGATCACCGCCGGCGACAACGTGACCACCGACTCGGTGGGCCGCGCGGTCACCGCCACCGCCGGGACCGTCGTGAACGGCGTCGCGCTGTCCGACGGCTCGAGCGGCGGGTTCATCAAGGTCGCCCGCCCGATCGCGACCAACACCAACGGCGACGGCACCTACGCGGCGGTCAGCGCCGCGGGCGCCATCTCGCCGAACGCCGGTCGCGTCGACCTGACGGTCAGCGGGACCGTGGCCTACACCCTCGCGGACGGCAACGTCGGCCACGAGATGGACATCCTCTGCGTCTCGGCCGCGTCGTCGCCGCTCGGCACGCTGACGATCGCGACGCGGTACGGCTCGGAGCCGGCCACCCACGTGTTCACCACGGCGGGCCAGCGGCTGCGGCTGCGGATGACCGCGACCGGGTGGAAGGTGATCGCCAAGACCCGCACCGGCTCGCTGACCGTCGTCGTCGGCACCGACGTACTGACCGGCCACGACATGGTGGCGACCTACAACCTGTCGATCACCGGCACGGTCACCAGCGACACGACCAAGGCGATCCCGTCCGGTCAGGTCGAGGGCGAGGCCATCTGGATCCGCTGCACCACCGCCGCGTCGACGCCCAACGGCTCGATCTCGATCACCGCCAAGACCCTGGCCGGCGCCGCCGCCACCGCCGCGGCGGTCAACGCCACCACCGACTACGAGCACCTGCGCTGGGACGGCTCGGCGTTCCAGGAGCTCATCACCAACTCGGTGACCCTGAGCTGATCGACCGCCGGCGCTGCGCCGGCTGCTGCGGGCAAGTGAACCAGTAACACGCCGGCCTCATAAGCCGGAGAACCGGGCGCGATTCCCGGGCCCGCTACCGACCACGACACGACACCCCGCCACACCTCGACGGAGCCCACCATGCCGCTGCACCTCCCCGGTGACCTGTACACCGACGCCGTCCTGACCCGCGCCGCGGTCGCCAACTTCCAGAAGGACCCGCGCTTCGTCGCCGCCAAGGCGTTCCCGCGCATGATCGTCGACAAGCCGTCGGGCCTGTACGACAAGGTCAAGACCGAGGACCTCAACCGCGACGAGATGGAGAAGCGCGGCCCGAACAGCACCGCGGCCGTCTCGCAGGTCGGCTACGAGCAGGGCACCTACTCGGTGCCGATCGAGTCGATCGCCTACGAGCTGAACGACACCGCGCGCAAGGCGGCGAACGTTTCGCGCGACCCGTCGAAGATCATCCCGCGCGTGCTCGCCCTCAAGGCGAACATCCGCCTCGAGCGGATGCTGGCGCTCAAGTTCATGACGCTGGCGACGCACCCCTGGTACCGCACGATCACCGGCGGCGGCTCCGACTCGGTGTCGGCGGGCGCCAGCTCGACCCGCAAGTACTTCAACAGCACCTCGACCGACCTGGTCAAGATGGTCCTCGACGAGGCGTCGTACATGAGCGACGTCGCCGGCCAGGACCCCGACGCGATGCTGTTCTCGCGCGACGCCTGGATCGCCTTCCGCACCAACGACAGCGTCCTCGCGGCGCTGACCGTCGCCGGCGTGCCGGTGTCGCGCAACCGACCGGCCACCACCGCCGAGGTCGCCGCGCTGCTCGAGCTGAGCTACGTCGGCGTGTCGAAGGCGACGTACAACTCGGCGCCGAAGGGCATCACCGAGAGCAACGCCAAGATCGTCCCCGACGGCACGGCGCTGCTCTACGTGCGCGGCTCCGAGGGCGACGACCCCGGCGAGTGGAACGACGAGATGCCGGTCGCCGGCGCCTGCCAGGTGTGGGCCGACGGCGCGGGCAACCGCGAGGGCCTGCGCATCCGCCGGTTCCGCAACGAGATGGCCGGCTCGGGCGGCTCGGACCGCTCCGAGATGGACACCTTCCGCGACTACGGCACCGTCAACGCCAAGATGGGCACGTTCTTCACCGGCATGGTCGGGTCCTGATCATGGCGACGGCGCGCAGCTTCGATCTGCGGCGCCCGTTCGTCGCGCTGGCGCCGTTCATTCACGACGAACGCCGGTTCGCGCCGGGCGACGCCGTGCCGTGGCGGGACCTGGGCATCACGGAGCGGAAGCTGCTGGCGATGTGGGGGAACTACACCGTCGGCAACGCGCCGCCGCGACCCGGCAAGCGCCCCCGCGCGGGAGCGTGACCGTGGCGTCCCGGGCCGCGGTGATCGCCGCGCTTCGGCGGAAGGTCGCCCAGCGGTGCTGGACGATCCAGACCAACGCGCACGCCGAGCTGACCGCGGCCACGCCCGTGGACACCGGCAACGCGCGGGCGAACTGGCAGGCGACGCTCGACGCGCCCGCCGTCGACGTCGTGACCGTCGGATCGCCCGGCGCCGTGATGGAGCCGCCCGGCAAGGACTTCGACGCCGAGCGCCTGCGGTTCGTCAGCAACAACGTGGCCTACATCCAGCGCCTCGACGCCGGCCACAGCAAGCAGGCGCCGGCCGGCTTCGTGCGCGCGGCGCTGGCCAAGGCGGTGGCGTCGTGACGCCGCTCGAGGCCACCAACGCGATCCTGAACCACGCGATCGCCAACTGGAACGCGGCCGACGCGGTGCTGACGTTCGACGGCGAGCGGTTCGACGCGCCCGAAGGCGAGCCGTGGATCCGGCTGACGATCCGCGACCTGCCGACGGCCAGCGTCACGCTCGGCGCCCGCGCGAACCGCCTGGCCGAGCGCCGGGCCACGCTGATCGCGCAGGTGTTCGCGCCGCTCGAGGTCAGCGATGGTGCCGGCGCCGCGCTGGCGCTCGCGATCGCCTTCCGCGACCTCTTCGAGCCGGCCGACGTCGCCGCAGCGGCCGGCGTCGTCCACATCACCGGCGGCGCCACGGTGCGCCGCGTGGGCGTCGACGGCGCCTGGTACCAGGTCAACGTCGACGTGCCGCTCACCTACCACGAGACGATCTAGGAGCAGCCGCCATGGCCAACAATCCCAGCCAGACCCACAACAGCGCCCAGGCGATCGCCAAGATGTCGAGCTACGGCACGCTCGGCGGCTCCCCCGAGTGGCGCTCGCTCCTCCCGACCGACATCACCGGCGTCAACGCGCAGACCGAGAACGCGTCGCACGACACGATCGACCCGAGCAACCAGTTCGAGGCTGAGTCGCAGGTCGGGCTCACCGCGGCGCCGCAGCTGCGCGCCGGCTTCACCGCCGAGCTGGCCGACGTGCTCATCCCCGGCGCGCTGCGGACGCAGTGGACCGGGCCGACCGCGCTGAACGCCACCGCCACCCGGCCCACCTCCGCGACCTCGGCGCACTTCGTCGTGCCCACGATGGGCGCGGCGCTGCCCGTGAACACGCTGATCTACGTCAGCGGGTGCGCGGTCGCCGCGAACAACGGCCTCAAGGTGGTCAGCGGTTCGCCGTCGACCACCACGATCCCGGTCAGCGGCGGGCTCACCGCCGAGACGTTCACGGCGCCGCAGAACGTGACCATCGAGGTGTGCGGGTTCCAGTTCGCCAGCGGCGACGCGACGATCGACGAGACGGCCGGCGTCTACACCTTCGGCTGCACCGCCAAGGACGCCACCGAGCTCGGGCTCGTGAAGGGCCAGCCGATCTTCATCGGCGACAGCTCGGCGGCGGCGTACGCCTTCGCCACCGCGGCCGACTACGGGCCGGCGATCGTCACCTCGACGCCGACCGCGACCGGCTTCACCTTCGCCTCGACGTTCTCGACCTTCGTCGACGACGCCGGCACGTCCAAGACGATCCGCCTGTTCTTCGGGCAGACCTGCCGCACCGTCGCGCGCACGTCGGGCGACTACGTGGAGAGCTACTACCAGGTCGAGACGTCGGTCGAGAACCTGGGCAGCGCCAACGCCACGCAGTACCTGTACGCCGAGAACGCCGCGATCAACACGCTGACGATGGCCTTCCCGGCGGCGGCGCTGGCGACCCTCGCGGCCGACCTGATCGCCACCGACGTCACCTCGACGGGCACGCAGCGCACCAACGCCAGCACGCCAACCGCGGCGAAGCGAACGCTGCCCTACAACACGACCAGCGACATCAGCGGCCGGATCTTCCTGTCGAGCGGCGGCACCGCGCTCACCGGCTACATCACCTCGGTCAACCTGATCGTCGAGAACAACGCGCAGTCGAACCCGGCGCATGGCACGCTCGGGTCGGCGATCACGACCTTCGGCAAGACCCGGATCCGCGCCGAGATCAACGCGTTCCTGACCGAGAGCGGTGGCATCGACGCGGCCCGCAACAACTCGGCGGTGACCGCGAACTGGTGGATCCGCAACGGCGAGTGCGCCTACTGCTTCTACATCCCGGAGGCCCGGTTGCGGAACGGCAACGCCAACTTCCCGAAGGGGCAGGTGGTGACCATCGACCTCCCGCTGATGGCCAACAAGGACGCGACCTACAGCGCGTCGCTGATCGTCGGCAAGATCCCCGGCTGCCCGGCGCTGCCCGCGCGGTCGTGATGTTGGGCCGGGCCATCCCGGCGGCGCAGGGTCGGCTCGATGATCGACCTCGACGAGCTGATCGCCCCGGCGCGCGTGGCGCGCGTGTCCTTCGAGGTGCCGCGGATGGCGCGCCCCGCGGTGATCGGCTTCCTGCCGATGCACATCGACAACCCCGCCTTCCTCGACGCGGTGCTGCGCGAGGAGCTGACCGCGGAGTCCGAGGCGAAGGGGATCGATGCGCTGCGCCAGGACGCGGAGCGCCTCATCCGGTGGTGCTCGCTCACGCTGACGATCGACGGCGAGGATCGGACGGCCGACGCGCCGGCGTTCGTGCGCAAGCTCGTCGAGCTGGCGCCGACCAGCTACACCGCGCTATCTCGCGCGGTCATGGCGGCAAGCCGGGCGCTCAACGTCGACACGCAGGCGCTCGAGGGAAACTCGTCGCCCGCCTGATCCACCTGCTGTGGATGAGGCGGGTGAACGGCGAGGCAGTCAAGCGCCAGGTGCCGCGCGAGCAGTGGCCGCCCGAGGCCCACGAGCCGCCGATCACACACCCGTGGTGGACCGGGCTGTGCCTGGAAGCCTTCTGCGACCTGTCGACCGAGCGTGACTGCTCGTGGTCGCTGGGCCCGATCCCGTGGACCGCGATCCATGCGTGGGGGCAGGCACGGGGGCTTCGCGGCGAGACGCTGCGGACGTTCGAGCGCCTGATCCGCGCGATGGATGACGCCTACATGCCCATTGAGGGCGAGCGGCTGAAGCGCGAGGCCGAAGCCGCGAAGGGAGCCCGCCATGGCTGACGAGAACTTTGGGATCGTCGTCGAGATCGACCCGCGCCCGGCGCTGGCTGGAACCACACAGGTCGACCGTGCCCTCGAGAAGAACGAGCAGAGCGCGCGCGACTTCGAGCGCGAGGCCAAGGCCGCGATGGCTACGGTCGGCAAGGCCGCGCGCGAGGCCGCCAAGGAGCAGGAGCGATCGGCGCGCGCAGCGGCGAAGATCGCCGCGGACGCGACCAAGCAGGCCGCCCGAGACGCGGCCGCCGTCGTCAAGAAGGAGGCTCGCGACGCCGCGGCGGTGGCCAAGAAGGAGGCGGCCGAGCGCGAGAAGGTCGAGCAGTTCGTCGCGAAGCGCACCGCCGACTATGCGGCGATGGTGACGCGCGAGCGCAAGCAGGCCCAGGCCGGCCTCGCCGCCGCGTACCGCCAGATCGTCGGCCCGGCCGCCGAGTACCGCGAGAAGCTGAACCAGATCATCCAGCTCGAGCGCCAGGGCGCCATCACCGCCCAGCAGCGCGCCAACGCGATCCGCGGCATGCAGCGCGAGATGGCGGCCCACAACGCGAAGCAGCAGGGCGGCCTGCGTGGCGCGGTCAGCGAGATCGCGTCGTCGCAGTTCGGCGCGGTCGCCGGTCCCGCTGCCGCTGCCGCTGCGGCGGTCACGGTCGGCCGGGAGATCATCGACCTCGGCGACCAGTACACGTCGCTGACGAACAAGATCAAGGCGTCGACCGAGAGCGAGGCCGAGGCGATCCGCATCCGCGAGCGCCTGTTCAAGACCGCCAACGACGCGCGCGTGCCCGTCGAGGCGCTGACCAACCTCTACGCGCAGGCGCGGATCGCGACCAAGGATCTCGGTACGTCGCAGGGCGAGTTGATCCGCGTCTCCGAGCTGCTGTCGAAGGCGACGCGCGGCGTGGGCGAGACGAACCGCAGCGCCGGCCTCCAGCAGTTCGGGCAGGCACTGACGAAGGGCAAGCTCCAGGCCGAGGAGCTGATGTCGATCATGGAGAACATCCCCAAGGTGGGTGTGCTCCTGGCGCAGGGCATGGGCATGACCGTCGGCGAGCTGCGCAAGGCGGCCGAGGCCGGCAAGGTCGGCACGCAGGAGATGCTCGACGCGATCCAGAAGATGGGCCCGGTGATCGAGCAGGAGTTCGCCAAGAGCGCGGGCACCTCGGCCGAGAGCTGGGCGGTGTTCAAGAACCAGGTGCTCCAGACCGTCGGCTCGTTCACCGAGCAGATCCACCTCAACGAACTGTTGACCGGCGTGCTCGGGCAGGTCGGCGAGGCGCTCAAGGGGATCGGCGTGCTCGTCGCGGGCACCGTCGACAACTGGAAGGCGATCAACGACGCAACCGGCGGGTGGCTCGGCAAGCTCGTGAAGGCGCCCGGGCTGCTCGGGCGTGTGGCCGAGCTACAGGGGATGATCGCGGGGCAGTACCTGTTCGGCGCCGAGATGCTCGAGCGCCAGGCCGGATGGTCGGCGCGGCTCGCACGCGACGCAGAGAAGCGCACCGGCGAGCTTGAGAAGCAGCTCACGATCCTCAGCAACTCGACCTTCATCGCGGGCTACAGCAAGGACGCACAGGGGCGCGCCACCGGCTACGGCGTCCTTGGGAACTACCTGCGCGACTCGATCGACGCGTCAAACAACCCGACGCGTCGACGTGTCGACAAGCAGGAGGAGCGCGACGCCGCGAAGGCCGCCCGCGAGCACGCCAAGGACGTGCGCGAAGCCGCGAAGGCGTGGAAGGAGTGGATGGGTGACATCAAGGAGGGTGCCGCCGGCGTGCTCGAGCGCACCGCGATGCGCATCGAGGACGTCACCAGCTCGGTGCGCGACCTGGCCGCCGAGTCGATCGCCACGGCCGAGGCTACCCGGGTGGCCAACGAGAACATGATTGCCTTCGCGACGACCATCGGCGAGGACGTGCTGGCCCAGCTGTCCGCCGCCGGCGACATGGTGTCGGAGTTCGCCGACAAGGGCGAGGCGAAGCTGTCGATGTTCGCCGAGACGATGGCCGACCAGCTCGGCGGCGCGCTGCGCGGCTCGCTCGACCTGCTCGTCGAGTGGGCCAGCGGCGCCGACGTGTCGCTCTCGGCCTTCGCGTCCTCGGTCGCCGCATCGATGGCCCGCGCGATGGCGGCGATGCTGGCCTTCGAGGCGATCAAGGCCACGATCGGCGTCAGCTCGGGCGGCTTCGGCGCGGCGCTGGCATCGTCGCTTGGCTTCGGCGGCTTCGCGGCCGGCGGGTCGTTCACCGTGCCCAACAGCGGCGGCGGCACCGACAGCGTGCCGGTGGCGTTCCGCGCCACGCCGGGGGAGCGCGTGACGATCTCGCCGCCCGGCAGCAGCGGCGGCGGTGCGGAGCGGGCCGCGCCCCAGCCGGTGAACGTCAACGCCTACCTCGTCCACGACGCCGAGTCGGCCTCGATCGCTGCGCTCAACACCCCGGCCGGCACGCGCGCGATCATCGCGGCGATCGCGGCCAACCCCGGCGCGGTCCGGGCGGCGGTGGGCCGGTGACGGCGCCGGTCCTCCTGCCGGTCGAGAGCTGGCGCATCCTCTGGCGCTGGCGGACCGACGTGATCCCGCTGGCCGACGGCACGGAGCAGCGGGCGTGCACCGCGGCCCTGCCGCGCGTGTACTTCGCTGGCGCCGTCGACCTCACCGACGTCCAGCAGCGCGCGCTCCACGCCACGCTGATCGCCCAGCCCACCGCGACGGTGCCGGTGGCCCAGCCGCACGAGGGCACGCCCACCACGGCGGCGGTGACGGGCGCGGCGGCGGTCGTGGACGCGACCTACTGCGACTGGATCGCCAACGGCCGGCGGGTGCTCGTGGTCGGCGCCGGCGGGGCGTCGTTCGACACGACGATCTCGAGCTTCAGCGGCGGGTCGCTCACTTTGGCCGCCGGGCCGAGCTCGGGCACGTACCCGGCCGGCGCGACGATGGTCTACCCGTGCGTTGACACGTTCCTGGACGACGGACAGCAGGTGACGCGGTGGCCGGTCACCCTGACCCGGTGGCAGCTGGCCGGCCGCCAGCAGGTGGCCAGCTCGATCGGCGGCGCCGGCGGCGCGGCGGTGACGACCTACGCCAGCCTGCCGGTGCTGGTCGACCGGCCGCTGATTGCCGGGGCGGACGGCGAGAGCTACCGCGGCGGGATCGAGTGGGCCGACACCGGCGGCGCGGTCGCGGTCAGCTCGACGTGGCTGCGCGGCGTGCGCGCGCGGTCCGGCACGTGGCTGATCCGCGGCGCCGCCGAGCGGCAGGGATGGAAGGTGCTGCTCGCGGCCCTGCGCGGGCGCTGGAAGCCGCTGCTGCTGCCGACCTGGCGGCCCGATGCGACCCTGCAGGCCCAGCCGGCGGGCGGGGCGACCACGCTGCGGCTGGTCGAGTCGCTGACCGACACGGTGCCGCTCAGCGAGGCCGCGCACGTCCAGCTCGAGTTCGCCGACGGCACGGTGGCCTACCGCACGATCAGCGGCATCACCGACGCCGGCGCGTACCGCCAGGCCACGCTCACCGCGGCGCTGCCGGGCTCGATCCCCGGCGGCTCGGTGCGCACCGTGTCGATGCTGGAGACGGTGCGGCTCGACACCGACGACGTGCAGGTCGAGTACCGCGGCGACTGGACGGGGCGGATGACGCTGCCGCTGGTGCGGGTGGCGGGCTGATCACACCGGCGGGGTGAGACTTGACGACGGGCGGTTGGACCCCCACCCTGTGAGCCATGCTCGCCCGCCTGGCCCCGATCGCGATCCTCCTGGCCGCCTGCTCGGACGATCCGGGCTGGTCACGCGACGAACTGCCGGCGAAGGCGCGAGTGGCGCTGGAGTTCACAGGGAGCAGCGCGCCGGCGTGTGAGCCGTCGCTCGAGGCGATGTTGTCCATCGTGACGGTCAGTGCCATGGACACGCCGGCCCCGACGGTAGTGGTCATCGCTGGCGACGATGCGTGCGCCTGGGACGGCGACGCGATCGACTGCGAGCTGACGCACGGGCCGGCCGGGACGATGCGCATCGACTTCCGCGCATCGACGGCGCGGATCACGGGCCTCGGGGACGGCGCTTGCTCCTACGACTACGCGATCACCGCGATCGCCGCCATCCCCTGATCTTGGGGCATCACCGGCGGCGCGCGTAGCGTCGCGCGGTGACCTATCTCGACGACGAACTCTCTACCAGCGACGGGTCACGTACCGAGCTGTTCGAGTTCATCGGCCCGGGGACGACGTGGCGGCGGACATCGGCGGCGGCGGACGTCGTCTACGGCGGCAACACGTACACGGCCCGTGCGGGACTGCGCGCCGGCGTGATCGGCATCGGCACGACGTCGGAGTCGGCCGCGCTCGAGCTGTCGCTGCCGGTCAGCGACGCCGTGATCTCGGCCTACGGCTTCGGCTCGCCCCAGCGGTCGCTGCGGCTCAAGGTGATCTGGCTCCAGGAGCGCAGCGCCGCCGCCGAGACGGTGTGGGATGGCGAGGTGATCGCGATCTCTCCCGTCGGAGCGATGGCGTCGCTGCGGTCCGTCTCGCAGGTCGGCGCGCGGCTGTCGACGCCGATCCCGGCCATCTCGATCCAACGCCAGTGCCAGCACTTCCTGTACGACGACCGCTGCCGCGTCGACCGGGCCGCGTTCGACGTCGCCACCACCGTCTCGTCGATCAGCGGCTACAACGTCACGGTCGCCAGCGTCGGCGGCAACCCCGACGACTGGTTCAAGGCCGGCGAGATCGTGCGGGCCAGCGACGGCGAGCGGCGAACGATCGTCGGCAACGTCGGCGCCGTGCTGTCGCTGATTGCGCCGTTCGCCACGCTGAGCGCGAGCGACAGCGTGACCCTCTACGCCGGCTGCGCGCACACCATCGAGGTGTGCCGCGACAAGTTCTCCAACGTCCTGAACTACGGCGGCCACCCGCAGATCCCGTCGAGCAATCCGTTCGACGTGCCGCTGACCCGCCTCACGCTCCGGGGGCTCTGATGGCGTTCCCTGTCCTGATCGCGCTCGGCCTGCTCGCGCTGTCGATGGCCGCGACCTACTACCTGCGACCCGACACCTCCGCCGAGAAGCTGCGCGCCGCCAGCCTGTCGGACTTCGGCGCACCCCGCGCGGTCGATGGCGACGCGCTGCCGCTGGTGTACGGGACGATGCGGCTGCGGTCGCCGGCGCTGGTGTGGTTCGGCGACCTCGCGGCGACGCCGATCACCGTCGACGGCGGCGTGCTCGCCGAGGATCAGCTGGTCGGCTACCGCTACGACGTGTCGATGCGGCTGATTCTGTGCCGCGGGAACACGCCGGTCAGCGAGGCGGGGCAGTTCGCCGGCGCGCGGTTCAACGCGCTCTACATCGGCGACAAGAAGGTGCGGTTCCTCTCGACGACGGAGGCGACGTACGGATTCACCGCCCAGATCCACGACGACGACGCCCCCGGCGGCGACTTCCAGGGCTACCTGTACTTCTACCGCGGGCGCTGGGATCAGC
>ERZ650304.981-NODE-981-length-12008-cov-20.771271_pt1 | contig 12008 bp, 13 predicted proteins | sample MGYA00376240_ERZ650304 | MGnify/ENA primary metagenome ERZ650304 (study PRJEB26733, sample SAMN07839271) | wastewater metagenome | biome: small river; feature: stream; material: water | place: USA: North Carolina | collected 2016-03-01 ...
GTCGGCGACAAGGTCGAGTTGACCGGCACGATCCGGCGCATCAACGAGACCGAGGGCTACATGGGCGGCACCTCGTACATCGTCACCGTCGACACCGACCAGGGCACCGTGAAGACGTTCACCTCGGGAGCGTTCTCCTACGACGCCCAGGACGCCCTCGACAGCGGCAAGCCGATCCGGTTCAAGGGCACCGTCAAGGACCACGGCTACTACCCCCGCGGGTCCGACAACCGAGAGACCACGTTGAAGAACGTCACCACGGTGCTGACCCGCTCCGACCGGCTCCGCCAGGAGATGGACCCCGGCGAAGCCCAGACGATCGCCGCCGACCAGTTCGCCGCGAACCTCGCCCGCTTCGCGAGCCGCGACGGCATGTACGCCGACCGCGACGGCAACGAGTGGGCCGACACCCTCCGCCCGCTGTTCGAGCGGCTCCCGAAGAACCGGCTCAACGCCATCTCGAAGGAAGCCCAGCAGATCGGCGTCGAGGGGCGCACCGAGCGGTTCCCGTTCAAGCCGAAGACGTTCCCCGCCCCGGGTTCCGGGCTCGAACTGTCGGCCTACTACATCGACAAGCTCCCCGACGGGTCCACGGTCGCCTACCCCCGCATCAAGCGCGGCGAGGACATCGGCGACGGCCCCGACTGGACCTCGATCGAGGGTGTGCTCACCGTCGTCGGCGGAGAACTCGTCGGCCCCGGCCCGGGCCGACCCGTCGTCGTGTCCGCCGCCGACATCGCCCGCCTCGAAGAGCGCGAGGCCGAGTGGGCAAGCCTCCCCCGCCGCACCCGGTCCGGCGCGCCGGACTCGGGGGCTCTCCCCCCCGCACGGCCCGAGTGGACGATCCTGACCCGCCCCGACGACCCGTCCGTGTGGGAGGCCGAAGGGCCGATCACCGTGTCGCAGCGGATCTCCGGCAGCTACGACAACGCCGTCGACCAGGACTACACGATCGCCCGCGACGGCACGATCACCACCGACGGCCCCGAGCCCATCGGCAACCGTGCCCCGATGATCCTCCGCGACGCGCTCAACAAGGCCGAGCGCGACTTCAAGACCCGCCAGGCCGAGGCCATCAAGGAGAAGATCACCGACCTCCTCAAGGCCGAGCCCCAGCCCGAGCCCGGCGACGACGACGGCCCGACCCTGTCGGCCGACTGGATCGACGCCGGACCGTGGCCCCAGGACTACGCGTACGGCGCCCGCTCGAAGAAGACCTACCGCATCGAGCCCGGCGGCGACGTGTACCTCAACGGCAAGCGCGTCACCGACAAGACCGGCGACAAGGTGCTCCTCGCCGCGCTGACCGACCTCGGCGTCGAGAAGCCCGAGGAGTTCGCTCCCGTCACCGCGCCCGAGGCCGACGAGCCGATCGTGAACGAACTGGTGGCCTACGCCGACGAGGCGTCGAGCAACCGCACCGTCGGCTCCCACGAGATCGTCGCGATCGCCGGGAACGGCCCGCACTCCGTGTACCTCGCCGAGATCCGCGACACCCCCGCCACTGCCGTCCTCGTCGACGCGTGGCGTGGCACCGTCGACTCGCCGGGCGCCGCCCGCGGCATGCAGTGGGCGGCCGCCAAGGCGTTCAACCGGCCGCCCCAGGCGCCCCTCGGCGACACCGAAGACGCCGACCGCGCCTGGCTCGAACGCGTCGCCCAGACCTACGGCATCACCGCGTTCGACCCGGTCGAGACGCTCATCGACCTCCACGACCGCACCCAGGAGATGCTCGCCGAGAACGACATCGACCCCGACGACGAGGTCACCCTGTACCGCGGGATCACGACCCACCAGTTCGACGAGTGGGACGACCACGGCCGCCCCGAGGTGATGGGCTCCGCGCCGCTCGCCGCGTACTCGCCGCGGTTCACCGAAGCGGCCGCCGCCGGGAAGGGCGGCGTCATGACCGTCCGAATCCCCGCCGGGAACATCGTGTCGCTCGGCGCGCTCACCGGCAGCAACGACGAGGTCATCGCGTTCCCGCCCGCCGACGGCGTGCCGATCACCCGGTTCCGTTCGGCCGAGACCGACGCCGCGGCCGCCGTGCCGACGTTCCGTCAGCGGATCGAGGCGATGCGCGACGAGTCCCTCGCTGCCCGCAACGACCTGTCCCGTTTCGTCGAGGAACAGGCCAAGGTCGACCCGGTCGCCGAACTGCGGTCGGGTCGCAAGACGGGCCACTGGATGTGGTTCGTGTTCCCCCAGATCGCCGGGCTGTCCGAGTCGGCCGCCGGGAAGCAGTTCGAGATCCGGTCCCTCGACCAGGCCCGCGAGTACCTCCGTCACCCGGTGCTCGGCCCGAACCTGATCGCAGCGTCCGAGGCGCTCCTCGAAGCGTCGCCGGGCAAGTCGGCGGCGGAGATCCTCGCGTCGTCCGTCGACGTGATGAAGCTCCGGTCGTCGATGACGTTGTTCGCTCGGGCCGACCCGGACCAGCCGGTGTTCCAGCGGGTCCTCGACCGGTTCTTCGGTGGCGTCGCTGACGCGAGGACCGACAAGATCCTCGCGGCCGGTGACGCCGACCTGGCGTCGGGCTCCTACTACGGTGCGGAGTACGTCCCCGGGTAGAAGTCCACACATCAGCACACGGACCTGCTACAGTGGTGGGTGCAAGAGGAAGCCACCTGGGAAGGGAGACCCCATGGCAACACCCACCAAGACACCAACAGCAGCAGCGGTCGCCGCCAAGGCGTTCGTCGACAAGGCGACCGAGGCCGGGTTCACGGTCACGGTCAAGAAGTTCCCCGACGCCGTCGTCACCATCGAGACGACGTTCACGCCCGGCGACCGCGACGCCTTCGTCGCCGCCGACGGGACCGGCCCGATGCTGATGCTCGACGTGCCCACCGTCACCTACGGCACGACGTGGGGCACCGACGGCGGCGGAGTCGGAGGGCACGCCGGGATGACCGGCGGCTACTACCGGCTCAACAAGAGCGGCGTCGCGAAGCGGTTCGCCAACGCCGTCGCCGCCATGACCGGGGGTGCACGATGACCCCCGAGGAGAAGCGCCGGTTCTACCTGGCCGTCGCCGCAGCCTTCGCCGAGGCCGTCATGTCGGGAGCGTGGCTCGCCGCGTACCGCGACGACGTGATCGTGGTGGCGGTGATCCGATGACCACCGTCACCGGCCGCCGCCGGAACGCCGACCCCAACAAGTGCGACTGCGGCAACGAGCACAAGCTCCGCGTCCCCGTCGACGCCGCCGTCGCCGACATGTACGGCTACGACGACGTGCAGCCCGGCGACCACGTCGACGTGTGCAACACCTGCCACCACGAGATGCTCTGCACCGGCACCATCGCCCGCGTCCTCGACGACATCCAGGCGATCCAGCCCGACGGCACCGGCCGCCCCCTCGACTACTTCGAGGCGTGGAACGTGGGGCACGGCTGATGGCGCCCCGCTTCACCCCCGACCAGCGCGCCGAAGCGCAACGCACGATCGTCGACGTGCTCACCGCGCTCGACGGCCCGTGCTCCGGCGGCTACTTGAAGTCCCAGGTCGCGAAGGCGATGGGGCTCGACGCCAACGGGTTCTGGCTCGTCTACAAGGCCGCCATGAACCGCGAGGTCGCCCGCGCCGTCGCGGCCGGAGCGATCCACGCCCAGGGCCACGGCCAGGCCCGCACGTACGAGACGCACGCCTCGCACGAGCGCCGCCTCGAAACGTTCCGCCAGAACGGGCTGCGCGCCGCCGCCGCCCAGGAGAAGTTCGAGCGCATCGCCGAGGTCGCCGACAAGGCCGGGTTCCCGATCCACCTGACCGGCCCGGTGACGTGCCGCATGGTGTCGCTCACCCTCGACGACGCCGCGACCCTGTTCACCCACCTCACCGGGGAGGAGATCCCGTGACCGAGTCCACACGCCGCGCCTACTGGCGCAAGGACGGCGACGACCTCTTCCGCGGCCCGTACCGGATCGCCCGCGAGGGGTCGATGCGCCGGGTGACGTTCGCCGGGGAACTGCTCAGCTTCGCCGACTCACTCCCCCAGGCGAAGGACATCGCCAACGCCCACGAGGACTCCGGCGCCGACGGCATCGAGGTCGGTGTCACGGTCCGCATCACCGACGACCCGGTGCTCGCCAACACCGGCGCGGCCCGCGGGTTCACCGAAGGCGACGGAGGCCAGCACGTCGCGATCGAGTGGGCCGACGGCAAGCTCGGTTGGGCGAAGCGGTCCCATCTGACCATCGTCACCAGGAGGAAGCGCACATGAGCGACGACGTAGAGGTGCTCGCTACGATGCGCCAGTCCGACGCCGACGACTACATCTGGATCGTCGAACCGACCGTCGACTACCGCGCCACCTTCCAGGTCGGCGCCGCCCGGTTCGCCCAGGTGAAGGAGTGGGCGATCGGCGAGTACCACAACCACGGCGCGACGAAGCTCAAGTGGCACAACGTCAGCCGCGGCCACTGGGAACTGCGCGGGGTGCTCTCGTGACCGACGTGCCCGACGACCTCGCCCACTACCTGTACATCCGGCCGATCCCCGAGTTCGGCGACGGTGTCGCCGTGTTCGTCGCGCCGATGATCTTCGCCGACCGGCTCATGATCGGCGTGCCGACGCTCTGCGGGTACCGCGTCGACGACTACTGGTGCTACCCGATCGGCGCCGCCGTCCCCGCAGCGATGGCGTGGGACCCGACCGCCGATACCGCACCCCCGCCCGGCTGGCTCAAGCACGCCGGGGAGGAACACCCGCCCCCCACCGTCACCGAACGCCGCCAGGAGGCAGCATGAAGCAGATCATCACCGCACCGTCGGGCGCCACCATCGAGGTCATCCAACTCGTCGAGGGCGACGGCATGTTCAACCCCCGCGTCTGGGACGCCGTCGCCGAGTTCCTCGGGCTCGACCCGAACAACGGCCGCGGCGAGAGCTTCACGATGCGCCGCCCCCCGGCCTACCGCGGCGGCTCCGTCGAGGTGACGCTCCACCAGAACTGGGGCTCGGGCCAGCAGGGCACGGCGCAGCACAACGACTGGCTCGTGAAGTTCCCCGGCGACAAGGTCTTCATGCTCGACCCGGGAGCGTTCGCGATCGTGTTCGGCACGCACTACGCCCGCGAGCGGTGCCCGACGTGCGGCAGCCTCGACCCCGTCCACCGCGGCCGCGACACGTCGACGCAGCGCCTCGACCTGTGCCGGGACCGCTGGCACGACGCCGCCACCTCGATGCTCGACGACGAGGCCCGCCGATGGGAAGCCGAGATGGGCGTCCCCCGATGAGCCGCACGACGGCGACGGCCGCCCAGTTCAACCGGCTCATGGAGATGCTCGACAACCGCCAGCGCGACGAGGCCCTCGCCGCTGCCCGGCGGAAGCACTTCGAGAAGTTCCAGGTCGGCGCCGAGCGGTTCCCCGGGTCGATGCGCCGCGAGCGGATCTCCCGCGTCGGCCGGTACAGCGTGCGCGGCGAGAAGATGCTCGCCTACACCGTCACCGACACCGACGGGACGGGCTGGCGCGAGACCCGGTACACGACCGGCGACGGCTACCGCATCGAGCCCCGCGAGCGCGACCGCGTCAACCAGGACCGCTGGTGGGTCACCGGCCACGGGCTCGACGAGTCCGCCCCGAACCTTTCCCGCGCCGTGTTCGTGATCCAACGACACCGGAAGGCGGCCGAGGCATGAACGACGAGGCCGCACCACCGCCCGATGCCGCCGTCTTCGAGTGCGGCGACTGCCACTTCGACATCACCCCGCTCTACACGACTCAGGCCGACCTCCACGTCCCTCTCGCATGGGTCCACGTCGCCACCCGACGCCCCGAGTGCTACCCGACCAAGGTCGCCCACCCCGTCGGCGATCTCGCCGCCGCCGTCGCCGCCGTCACCCTCGACCCGACCTACTGGCAGCGCCACGACGACTGGCCGACCATGCCGCCCATCGAGCATCCCGGCGTGCGCGCCCAGCGCACGACCGACGACCTGTGGAACCGGTGCTACGTCGCCGAGAACGAGGAGGAGGCGTACCGCCAAGCCGCCCGACAGTTCGCCGACTTCGAGGGCAAGCTCATCGTCGTGCACTCGATCACCGGCCGCTCCGCCGAGGACGCCGACTACGGCGAGTACGACTTCGGCCCCCACGACCGGTTCCTCGCCCGCGTCGTCGGCAGCTACGACACGGACGGCGGGTGGGACGGCGACGTGCTCTACCCCGACTGGAAGCTCCGCCCTGTCGACCCCGACGCCAAGGTGGTGCCCCGAGACCTCGACGAGCTTCGGCTGGCCGACCTCATCGAGTGGTGGTACGTCGCTCCCGGGGTCGGCTCTCGCGAGGGGTTCGGAGAGAAGGACGAGTCTGTGATCATCGAGCCGGAGCCGGTGTCGTGAGCACGCGCCGGAAGTTCCCGAAGAAGAAGCCGTCGCCGCCGTCGGCGCACGGGCTCGTGGCCATGGGCTACGACGAACTCCCCGACCCGCCGCCCCGCTCGCCGCGCCCGGCGATGTACGGTCTGTCCGGGCCGCTGGCGTGGCTCTACGATGACCTCGTGGCCGCCGCTGCCCGGCACCCGCACGCTGGGGCGATCGACGTGGAAGGCCGGGAGGCCGTCCGAGAGGTCACCACCGGTTCCGGCTAGACGTGTGCTAGCCTGTGGACACGACCGGGAAGGGAGACCCCGACATGGATGACGAACTGATCGACGACGTGCCCGAGGTCGACTTCGAGGCCGGGCAGGCCGAACTCGACGCGCTCGAACAGCGCGCCCGCGACTACGCCGAGCAGGCCGAACGCCAGGCCGCAGGCGACTTCGGCACCGACATCGCCATCGTCGACGCGTCGCCCGTCGAGCGGCGCGAGCTTCTCGTTTCCAAGCGAGCCGAGATCGAGCGGACCCGCCAGGCGCTCGCAGCGCAGACCGAGGCCCTCGAACGCCAGTTGAAGACCGAGATGGAACGCATGGACGCGCTCATGCGGCCGCTCCAAGAGCAGGCCAAGATCCTCGGCCAGGGCATCCAGATGATCGAGGGCTACCTCGGCGTCGGTGAGGACATCGAGTCCCTCCGCGACGGCGCACCGGCCGCCGCGGACGAGACGATCTGGGTCCGGCAGTTGGTACTCGGGATGGACGAGGAGTGCGCCATCACCGACTACGACATGGACCCCAAGATGGCGAAGGAGTTCCGCGACGGCATCGACTCCTCGACGATCTGGGTGTTCATCGAGTGGCTCCTCGCCGACGAGCGCCACGTCGACCAGTTGGTGCCCGAGCAGAAGTGCGTCGTCGCGCTCCGCCCGCGCCGCAACCCCAAGCCCTACGGCGAAGAGTTCCAGTCGTGGGACGCCCTCATGCGGATGATGGGCGACACCGAGACGTACCTCCTGATCCGCAACGGCGAGAACCTCTACCTGTACACCCCGAAGAACTTCGACGCCGGGAAGCTCCTCGTCCCCGACCCCTCCGAGATCGAGGCGCTCTACACCCGCGAGGAGTACGACCCCACCGCTGGCCGCACCCGCCGCGTGAAGATCGAGCCCGGCAGCTTCCACTGGGACAAGGCCGAGAAGGAAGCCGACGCCTACCGCCGCTACTACATGCGCGGCGCGCTCGTGCTCGAAGGTCTCCTGCACCGCACCGCCGTGTTCCACCCGGTGCCCGACGGCGCCTCGTTCATCCAGACCGAGAGCTACGAATCCGGCGCGACCGGTGTCGTGCTCGACGGCATCAACACGCTCGCCTCGGGCCAGGAGACGTGGAAGGAGTACCAGCGGCGCCTGATCGCCGACCTCCGCAAGGGCATGCGGGTCCTCGTCCGGGTGCACAACAAGGGCCGGTACCAGAGCGACGACCGGTGGTACTCGTGGGATGTCGACCGCGGCCAGGGCTACATCTTCTCGCCCGAGCGCGCCGAAGACCCGCCGTCCGGTCCCCTCGCCATCGACGAGATGGACAAGTTCGGGAACCCGATCATCCGCTACGCCCGCACCGAGCAGATCTGGGTCGAACCCCGCGACAGGTGGGGCCGCGCCGAGTACCGGACCCCGAAGACGCGGGCATCGGTGCGGGTCGGCCGCTTCACCAGCACGCTCATCCCGCTCGACCTCATGGACCTCCCGACGATCGAGCGGTTCATCAACTCCCGCGCCGAGCGCGCGAACTACGCCGACATCATGCCGCTCCTCAAAGAGGCCCGGAAGGTGCTCATCGCCGAGGCCGAGGCAGAGGCCCCGTTCCGGCTGATGATGACCGGCATCCTGGCCAAGGACAACAACGTCGACATCGCCACCGTCGAAGCCGACCTCGACGACCTGATCGAGTGGTTCAAGCACGGCCGGGTCGACTACCGGCCCATCGCGTTCGACGCGACCGACGAAGACGAGAAGATCGCCCAGTGGCAGGCGATCGAGGCGCTCAGCAACGAGTACACCCGGCGCCTCGCCGACCGGGCCAAGCCGGTCAAGCAGGCGCTCGTCGACCGGCTCGCCGCCATCCCCGGCACGCTCCTCGTCGCCCGCAAACGGGACGGCAAGTACGTGCACGTCGCCCCCACCGACGGCTCCGACGTGTACGTCACGATCACCGAGTACGGCGCCCGCGGCGCAGTGTCCGGCGAGCCCCGCGAGTGGGTCATCATCGGCCGCCGCACGAAGCAGTGGCAGGTGCTCTGGACCGCCCCCGCCTACGACTCGTGGCCGATCTTCGCGTCGCCGAGCCGCACGCCGACCGGCCCGCAGATGGCCGAGGCCCTCGCCCTCATCGAAGCCGACGAAGACGTGATGGAAGCCGACGACCGTCACGGCCCGGCGTGCGCCGTCGTCTACGACCACAAGACGAACCAGTTCGTCGTGTGGCACGTCCTCCACACGTTCAACGGCCGCGCCGACGCCATCACCGGCTACCAGAACTACGACTGGCGGAACACCGCCGACGGCATCGTCGTCGAGCGGGCCGGTCGCAGCAACAGCAGCGCATGGGACCCCGGCGTGTGGCGCGACCCGAACTACCGCGCCGTCTACGGCGACCGGGACCACCGGCGCACGATCCTCCGTGAGTGGCCCGAGGCGATCGCCGCCGCCGACAAGATCGCCGCCGAGGTCCGCGAGCGCGAAGCGATCTCGGCGAAGAAGCGCAACCAGTGGTGGAGGGACCACGCCGCCGTCGTCGGTCCGACCGCGAAGGCGTGGCTCGAAGCCGCCGAGGAGCGCCGCCTCGCCGTGTTCATCGAGCAGTACGGCGACGCCAGCCTGTGGGAGGGCCACCGCAAGACGCTCCCCAAGCTGTCCGCGCCGGACATCAACGGCATCTACCACGCCGCCCCGAACGGGCTCGAAGACGTGGCCGGGAAGCTCGTCCTCGAAGCGGCCGCGGAGTACGGCGTCGAACTCGACGATCCCGAGACGTGGGAAGGCGTCCGCTTCGGCGAGATGCCCGAGCCCGCCGATGACGACGATGACGACGATGACGACTTCGACGACGAGGAGTACGACTGATGCCCCAGGTGCGGCCGTCGGCGTGGGCGGCGCTCACCCTCGCGATCCACAGCCACAAGCTCGAAGAGTGCCCGTGCGGCCACAAGCTGTTCGCTGTCGGCCGGGCGAAGCGCCGCTCGACCGCGACGTGCGCGTGCGGCGAGCAGTTCACGGCCCTCACGAACAACCTCGCCATCGACAAGCTCAACGACCACCACGTCGAGATCGCCCGCCGCCGCTGACCTGTCCGCCATCTATGTTGGACGGGTGCGCCTCCCCGACGTGCCCGACCCCGGGCAGGTGTCCTTCGCCCCTCGGCCGATCGTTGCTGCCTTCGACGCGGGCGGCGACTGGCACGACCCCGGCGACGGCAAGTTCGCGAAGCCGGGGTGGTCGACCGCCAAGGGCCTCGCCGTCAGCTACGTCAAGGGGCTCCTCGCCCGAGAACACGCACGAGACAAGCCTGACGGGGTCCTCCTGGCCCTCCGGCCGGACGCCCCGGCCGATCTGAGGGGCCGAATCAACTCCGCTGACGGGACCGTCCTGGCCCGTTACAAGGACGACCGGCACGCCGTCATCACCGACATCCACAAGCGGTCGGTGCTCGTGCCGTGGGACCGCTTCGAGGACCCCGAACCGGCTCGCGTCGAGGTGGCGGGCCAGCACAAGCTCCCGTTCCGGGCGGCGCGCAAGCCGAAGATCCAGCCGCTCGGCGAGCCGTCGGACTCCCGGCACCTGTCGGCCGCGGCGATCCGCTCGAACCGGCGCAAGAACCCCGAGATGAACGCCCTGTGGGAACGCCTCACCGAGGACGAGTTCCAGCACCTCGGCGTCCACTGGCTCCCGCCCGGCACCGTGCACTACGACAACGGCGGGTACCGCAGCGTCGTCTCCGACTACCAGAACTGGGCGATGGACCAGGCGCGAGCGCTCGACCAGACCGGCCGTGACGACCTCGGGGTCGTCGACGCCGACGCCGACCGGTGGTCGGCGGCGCCGCGCTGGTTCCTCGACGCGATCTTGGCGATGGACGACTACACCGGCCCCGACAACTGGGTGTCGAAGGGCGGTGGCGCCGACCGTGTCGAACTGGTCCTCGACCGGCGCAACGACCCGTCGGTGCTCCACCCGGCGCGCCCCGAGGACCGCGCCGAGATCAAGAAGCTCATCGAGCCGCTTCTCCCCAACGGCAAGGTCGCGATCTTCTCGCCGGTGCGCCGCGACGTGGCCGAAGGCGCCGCCGCTGCGCTCGCGGAGCTTCCCGAGGCCGACCGGCGCCACGTCCGGTTCTTCACGTTCGGGTACGAGACCGAGCTTCGGTGGGCCGGAGCGTCCGCGACTCCGGCTTGGTGGTCGATCGGCACGAAGCTCAACCCGAAGGTCGTCGCGCCGGGCATGCACATCGACATGAACTTCAACTGGTCGGGCCAGACCGACGACTGGTTCGAGATCCGCGCCGCAGCGACGAAGGCGCTCCGCGACGAGGGCAAGCTCGGCGCCGTGTCCCTCGGCACGTTCGAGGGGATCACGGACCCCGACGCTCGGGCGCGCCTGTCGGTCATGCACGAGGTCGGCCACGCCGTCGACTTCACCGCGATGTCGAACGGGTCCGTGAAGGATCTCGTCGACCAGATGCAGTACGACGGCCGCGGCGGCGACATCGACTCCGACGCGCTGATCGACCGGCGCCTCGACGGCGTCGTCACGACCCCCTACGGCGCGACGACTCCGCTCGAAGCGTTCGCCGAGGCGTACGCCATCCACCACTCCGGCATCGTCCCCGAAGCGGCGCGCCCGAGCCTCGACCGGCTCCGCAAGGCCGTCGAGCGACGCTCCCACCAGGCCAGTGAGGGCATGCCGATCGTCAACGAGTTGGCCGACCGCCCCAGCGAGCCCGTCACCGGGCCGACGCACCTCGTCGACTACTTCGACGGCACCCACAGCCCCGAGTTGGTATCGTTGCCGCATGCCGGAACCGACCGAGGAGACGCCGGACCCGAAGGGTCTCGACTGGTCGACGAAGCCGCGCCCGGGAGCGACGCCCGTTCCGACCGTCCCGCTGCCCCGCTGAACCTCGACGGCTACGACGCCTACAAGGCGGCGTTCCGAGACGGCTCGATCTTCGACCCGAAGTACGCCGAGGCCCTCTCCCGGTCGGCGCTCAGCCCCGTCGACATCCCCGGCGCGATGATCGCAGCATACGGCGGGTTCATCGGCGGCGACGTGAACGTCCGCGGCTTCGCCCGCCTCATCGCCGAGGAGTTCGGCCGCGAGGACCGGCTCCGCATGGTCGACGAGGTCCCCCGCGACGACCCCACCCGTGACTGGGAGACCATCGACAAGATCTTCGCCGGGATCGGGTCCGACGCCCGCTTCGACGGCAAGGACGTGCCCGTGCCGGACCGCTCCGAGGCCCGGCGCATGGTCCGCGCCGTCTACGAGCACACCCAGGAGCACCTCGCGTCGCTCGGCTACCACCCCGACGACCGGGTGCTCCTGTACCGCGGCCTGTCCGGCCCGGCCTACACCGAGTGGAACGGCGCCGGGCGCGCCGACCACCTCGACTCGCCGCCGTTCACCGCGTTC
>ERZ650304.982-NODE-982-length-12005-cov-6.006360_pt1 | contig 12005 bp, 27 predicted proteins | sample MGYA00376240_ERZ650304 | MGnify/ENA primary metagenome ERZ650304 (study PRJEB26733, sample SAMN07839271) | wastewater metagenome | biome: small river; feature: stream; material: water | place: USA: North Carolina | collected 2016-03-01 ...
AGTGACTGGAGTTCAGACGTGTGCTCTTCCGATCTCGTAGATGAATGCGCGGCCGTCACGCTCCAGTATCTCGCGATCGTCGGCGTACAGAAAACCGACGCGCTGGCCTTCGTCGTCGCGTGACTTGGCGGCCAGCAGCGCCAGCAGATCCGCTTCCAGCTTCGCGGCCGCAATGGCCAGCGGCCGGATAGCCAGGGCGCCGACCGCGCCGGTTTCTGCGCTGGCAGAGCTCAGCGCAAAGCGCAGGGCGCCGGCGATCTGGCCGGCCTGGGTCAGGAAGTCGCTCATGATGTTCCAGAGGCTTTTGCGATGGCTGCGTCAATTCGCGCCAGCGCTTCGTCATATTCGGCCACTGCTGCAGCACTGTCTTCATCCAAGCCGTCCGGCCCGTTGTGCGCATCTGCCAGCGACACGCGGTCCATGTGAATGAACTCGCGCGCTTTGCGCAGTTCTCCCAACAGCTCAGGAGCGGCGGCGATCAGCCGGGCATCGGCCACTTGGCGCGGTGTCGGCTTGGCATATGCCGTGGTGTAGGCAACGACACCGCCGTCGTCCTGCGTGATGTGCTTGCCGGCCGCAATCCAGGGCCCAGGTGTGTGCTTGATCATTGCTCAGACCTTTGCCGTGGCGATGATGTCAAGCAGGTGCTGCTTGTATGCCGGCGCGATGACGCTCATGTCGCCTTCCTGCTGCAGCACGAACTTGATTTGCTCCAGCGCCAGCAGGGCGCTTTGGTAGCCCGGGGCGCCGACGTTGTTCAGCTGCGCTTCGGCATTGGCGACGGCTTCCATGAAGACGCTTCCTGCGTCTTTGCCCTCGCGGCGGATCAGGTACGGACTGTTCATGCTGCTCTCCTGTTTCGACCACACTGGCCTGCCGCCTGGACAAGCCGCTGGGGTCACGGTGCCGACTTGCTGGACCGGTAACCGAAAGGGAAGAGCTCTTCGATCGCGGCTCCTGCCTTGCGCGCCACGCTGGCGCTGCAGCTGCCGGCCCAGTAGGCGGCCAGCGGGTCGACTGGGGCCGCGGCCACGTCATGGCCCTTCTTGTCCTGCGACACCAGCGCGAATTCCTCGGGGCCCTCTTCGAACAGGCCGGCCTGCTTTTGCGCGGCAATGTTTGCTGACACTTGGTTGAACATCTCGATCTCCAGGGAGCCGGGCCGGGGGACATCTCCAGCCCACACCTGAATAGTACGCCCGGTAGGGCGCTAACGCAAGAAAAACGTGCGCCTATTTGGGCGCCGGCAACGCTCCGGGGTAGTGCTTTGCGATGATCAGGTTCATCTTGTCGACCAGGTCCGGCCGCTTGAACGTGACGTGGCCGTTGTGGTTCTTGAAGCAGCGGATAGACAGGTACTCGTTTTCGACTTCGCCTGCGCGCGCTGGCCAGCCGTTCAGCCCGACCTTGTTCAGCATCGCGTAGGTTCCGCCGCGGTGGTCTGGCTCCGGCTTCCCGTCCAGCACGTGCAGCACGCGCTGCAGGTCGTCCAGGTAGTCGGTGCGCTGGTAGCTGCTGCTACCCGTCAGGTAGGTGATGACGATGCGCTTGCCGAACTTCTGCGGCAGGTTCGTCTTGTAGTCCCAGGCCAGCGACTTGAAGACCGCGATCACGCCGCGTTCGAACATCTCGCCGCGGCTGTCGTGCAACATCTTGAAGGTGCTGCGGATGTTGCCTTCGGTGAGCTCTGGCACGTCGCCGTTCATGATGGCCTTATCCCAGGTCTCGCGGGCCTTCTGGTCCATGAGCGAGCGCAGGCCGGATTCGTGCATCAGGTACTGCCAGGCCGCGGAGTCGACGCCCAGGCGGGTCATTTTGTCCACTTCCTTGCGGTCTGAGGCTTCGTGTTCCCAGGTGGATCCGTCGCGCTTCGTGCCGACACGTGCGGCCGCGATCGAGCGCTCGCAACTGCCGCGGGAATAGCTGGTGCCGATCGACAGGCGCGGCATGCCCAGGTTCGCTGCGGCTGCGATCTCCGAGGCTTCGCGGATCAGCGTGAATGCCTGGTCCAGCCGGCTCATGACGGCCGCGCGCTGGTTGACCATGTTGGCAATGCTGACGCTGGGGACCAGTTCGGTCGTGATCAACCTGCCACCTCCACATTCAGGGCCACGTACTGGCCTGCGTTGATCCGGCGCGCGACCTTGTCATCGGCCACCGCGCGCGCGGCGATCTCGTCGGCGTGGGCCTTCACCCAGGCCAGCGACTCGGCCACCTTGACCCGGTACACACCGACGAAGGTGTGGCCCAGGGGCAAGGGAAGGAACACCGACAGAAGGAACTCGTTCATCAGTAACCCCGGTCCAGGTTCACGAAGACATAGTCGACATCGCCGAAGGCGCTGCCCCAGGGGTTGGGGACCGAAACGTGCATGTCTTGCATGCCGTCGAAGTAGCCGTCTTCGTACTTGTCGGCGATCACCTTGGCCGCTTCCAGGTCCTTCTGGTCAGCCACCAACGCCCGGATCGCGCTGTAGCCGTCCTGGACCACCCGGGCCTTGATGCCCGCCTTCTTCAATTCGGCGCGCAAGTTGTAGGCCGCGGCACTGCCCCGCTTGCCCGAAGCCCGGAACTGTTCTTGGGACATCAGGCCCAACTTCTGGCCGGCGGCCAGGGCTTCAGCCTTCGCTGCTGCGAACGCTTCGGCTTTGGCCTTCGCTTTCGCTTCATCGCTGGCCTTCTTCATGGCCACACCGGCCAGCAGTCCGGCGATCTCTTCCTCGCTGGCGACGCCTTCTTCCAGCATGAAGCGCTTGCTCTTGTTGAAGAACTCGCCGCCGATGTTGCTTTCGTAGATGCCGCGGATCAGCCGTCCGTCTTCCAGGGCCACGTCATAGCTGAAACTGTCGTCCACCGGAACCAGCTTGCCGGCGCCGAAGTCCATGCTGAACATCTTGCCGACCAAGCCGCCGGGGCTGACCATCTTCGGCACCACGGCGACTACGGCGCCCTTGCCGTCGATGTTGGCCATGTCGCCCTTGTAGACGATCCGCTGGCCCTTGACGATGTTGCTGACTGCGACTTCCATTGCGCTCTCCTTGTTTCCGGTTTCGCGATTCGCTCAACCCACAAGGAGAATGTACCAGCGTTAGAGCACTAGCGCACTAAATAGTTGTGTCTTTACATTTGCTCGCTGCGCTGCGGCACTGGCAACAGTTCGCTGGGGGGCCGGCTCTCTGCCCACTCTTCCAGTTCACGCATGAGATAGCCCACGCGGCGGTCGCTCAGTTGCCGGCGCTTCGGGAAGTCGCCGCGCGCTTCCAGGCCGTCGATGATGGTCAGCGCCAGGCCCACCACGTCGGGAGCTTGGTCGCGGGGGCAGAACAGCGCGGGAATGCGCGCGGCCTCGCGCTTGGTGCGCCTGGGTTTGTCGGCGACTTCGCTCATGCTGGGAATCCGTCGTGCGTCATGCCGTCCAGTAAGCGGCCGGCGAATTTCTTGCCCATGCGATCGATCCACTCGCTGCCGGGGATCTTGTTGCCGTTCTCATCGTTGAGCCAGTTTGGCGCGTGCTCGCCCCACTGCTTGAACAGGAACGGCACGCCAGCCTTGATGCACTGGTCGCGCAGACTTCGAGCCCAGTCCGGGTTCATTGGCCGCGCACCTGGCCCGCTCTCGCCGCCGACGATCACCCAGTCGATGCCGTTGCGGCCGCCGGAGCCCCAGAGCCGGTCAAAGCCCAGGGCCACCTGGCCCAGCAGCGGTTCCATGCTCAGGAAGCGCACCGCCGCGGGGACGGCGTCCAGCTTGTCCAGGTCGCGGTCAGCCTCTTCCTGGTTCACGATGGTCGCGCCGATCCAGACGTTTCCTGGCAGCGCCTGCATGTCCATGTCCTTCATCATCGGGCGCACGTTGCCGATCCTCTTTGTCAGCAGCAGCCAGTCAAGGTCGGGCGTGGCCTGGATCAGCGCAAACAGATCCCAACGCCAGGCCGGGTCTACTGCGTTGTCAAACACGTCGGCAAGCGATGAACAGAAGACCCGTTGCCGGCGGCCGTAGGTGGTGCGGAAGTCGTCCGCCTCACGCTGCCACCGCAGCGGCTCTCCCCAGTTCTTGTCGCTGGTGCGCTTGCGCGGCTGGCCGACACCCCAGTTCACCACGTGCAGGCGCGTGTCCATGCGCTGCTCTGCATAGCAGTGATCGCAGCCGGGCGAAACCTTGGTGCAGCCGATCCACGGGTTGAAGGTGTGGTCGGTCCACTCGATCTTTGAATTCTTAGCCACGGTTGCTCTTACTCCATGCAAAGGCCGGCTGCGCGTCCAGCAGCCACAAGTGCCTGATATTCGCCACGTTCACAACTTCGCGATCAGCTGGGAACACCTCGACGCCCCAGGCCTCGCCGAAGCCGGCTTCAGCCTTCAACCGCTGCATGCCGTCCCAGGGGATGTTGTCGGCCCAGCGGTCGCCATGCAGGCTGGTGCGCAGGATCGACAGCCGGCCGATGCAGCCCGGTGCAGGCTCTTTGTAGAACTGCACCAGGTAGTGCCGGCTGCGCCACACGGCGAAGGGCGCGCGCGGGTGATGTGCCAGGCCGTCCGGCCACTCGTCGCGGCGGATGCCTTCCAGATACAGCGGGCGGCGGTTGTTCTCGCGCTCCATCTGCCGGCGCCGCTCGCGGGTCGTGACGATGCTCATTCGGTCGGCACCTGCAGCGCGATCGGCGTGGCCAGCTTGCCGGTAATCTTCAGCGGCCAGGCGGCTTCGTAGTCCGGCCGCGCCATGCGTGCGAACGTGAACATCGCGCTGAAGCCCAGTTCGCTGGCCATCATGAGCGGAGTCAGCAGCCAATGCCGCGGCTCCACCATCGGCGCGTCGCCGAACGGGTCCGAGAAGTAGACCGGGCACAGGCCAAACCAGACTTTGTGCGTCAGGTTGATCGTCGTCTTGGTCAAGTGGTGCTCTCCGTTTCGTCTTCGGGCCACGCCGGCAGGTCGGCAGGCCAAAGCCCAGCGGCGCGAACAGCTGCGCGCGTGGCGCGGCCGTGGTTCGCTTCCAGGGTTCGTTTGTGCTCGCGCTTCATGGCCCCGGTGGAGCCGATCAGCGTGTGGCAGCCAATGCGGCCGGGGCCATCAGCGCATCCTGGCCAGCCCAGCCGGCAATCGGACTTGATGGCCAGCCCCTTGCCTTCGTCTGCGTGGCAGAACTGAGAAGGCGCGGCGCGGCCGCAGTGCGCGCACGCCATGCGGCGCACGGTGTCCATGTAGCCCTTGTGCTGCAGCGCGTTTTCCTTCGGCACCTGCACCACCATGCGCGCCTTGCCGTCGTGCACGGCCACGGCTGCAGCGCGTGGGCGAGGGGTGTACGTGCTTTGGGTGGCCTCGCGGCGCGGCACCTTCGGGGCAAATCCGCTGCGCTTCATTCGCCGGCTTCCCACTCAAGGCGCCGCACGTCCGATGACAGCGGCCGGTCTTCGGCGTACCACGCCAGTTGCACCAGGTCCTTGTGCCCTGGCGCGATGATGGCGAGCGCTCGCAGGTACTCGGGAACTCCAAAGCCATCGCGGTGCCGCGTCTGCACGAAACACGGCAGTTGGCCATCCAGCATGTCCGCGTCATCGTCGAGGATCACGTAAGCGCGGTTGTGCTCGTTCGGATGCTCTGCCAGCCACTGCGCGATCTCGGCGCCGCGGCACTGGCCATGTGTTGGCGTCATGTCGATCACGCGCGCCGTCAGGGTGGTGCTGTACTCGCCAAGAATCGCGCGCAACTCTTCAACGCTGCTGCCGATGCGCCATGAGGACGACACCACCACGGTCGCGTTCGCGCTGCCAGCAAGCCGCGCGACCAAGTCCACGGCGACGGGATCGAACTGGTGCCTGCCGCATCCGCCGAAAGCGAGCACGGACCGGGTGCTGTTCAGCACGCCATCGAAGTCCAGAAAGATCACGGGCTTCATGCCGCCACCCCGCGCGCCAGCCTGGCGATGCGCTGCAGCAGCCTGACCCTGGCATCGGCTGGCGTTTCGCGCCACGGCCGCAGGGTAGGGCGCACGCGCTCCCACTCCGCGGGGTGCATGTCCTTCTTGGCCTGGTTGCAGTCCCAACAGGCCCAGCGCAGGTTCGGCCTGTCGTTCATGCCGCCCAGCGCCTCGGGCATGTAGTGGTCCACGGTGCCGGCGCGCAGCCCTGTCGGCGTGTTGCAGTAGGCGCAGTGGCCGCCGTAGCGTTTGCACAGGCTCTGGCGCACCAGGCGGCGGTCGTTGCTGTTGATGCGCTTCACGGCTCCATGCCCTCCAGGGGCAGCTGGCCAGGGTCCGGCTTGCGGCGGCGGGTGATGTTGGCCAGCTGCAGCAGGTGCGGCCGCGGCTTGCCGCCGACAGCCATTCCACGGTCGCGCATGCGCTCCAGGCACACGGGCCCGATGCCCAGCACGCGGCTTTCCGCGTTGACCAGTGCCCGGCCGCAGGTCTCGCAGCGGTTCATGCGCTTGCCGCATCTGTCGTGCGGGCCTTCGATTCATCTGACCACCGAATGCCCTTGTCGGCCCCGAAGGCGAAAAGGAACTCGATGAACTCGGCCGCTTCCTTGACGTAGAACTCGCGCGTCTGGATGCCCAGCTGCACCACGCGGCGGCCGTCGATGCTGGGGATGATCCGGCCGTCGTGGTGCACAGGCGTGCCGGCCTGTCGCATCACTTCCGCGAAGGCATCCACGAGGATGCGCTTCATGTCTTCAAGGTGCCATTTCTGGCCCATGAATTCCCACTGCTTTGCGATGTCGCCGATCATGGCGTGGTATCGCTCTTCCTGGATGCGGCGCTTTGCCTGGGGCTTGATCGACACGCGCCACCCGGCAGGCGCATCGTCAACGATGTACGCTGCAGCGCGGCGACGCGCCTCCGCGTGCACCAGGTTGAAAATGCGGGCCTCGCTCACTGCAGCGGCACCAGGGTTGCAGGCTTGTCGGGCATGTTCTGCGCGATGAACTGCGCGGTTCCCATCAGCCGGGCAGCGGCCATGCTGGAGCCCTCGGCGTTGGCCATCACCACGCCGGTCACGCTGGCCAGCTTCAGCAGGTAGTTGCCGATCTGCTCGCGGTCGGTCATGCGGCAGGCGGTCAGGTAGTCGCCAACGGCCTTCTTGGCCAGGTCTTCGGCTTCGGCTGGGGTTGCTGGCCCGATCACTTCCCGCCCCCTTGTTCACCAAGCGCGGATGCGGCGCGGACGATGGCGCGACGGGTGGCCGCGTAGCGGGACGTGAAGTTGTCAACGTCCATGCGCTCAATGCACTCGCGGCGGCGTTGCAAACTGTCGGCCTTCCCGGGCCCGTAGCCGACCGCGACATGAGGGTCGCCCCCCTGGTACACGTCGATCTGCAGGTTCATCAGCACCGCCAGCCGCAGCGCATCGCCGTCGTTCTCCAGTGGGTTCCATGCCTCGTAGTACGGGCTGCTGGAGTAGCACAAGCACTGCACTGGCTCGCGCCAGTCAACCTTTATTCCGGCCGCCTTTGCAGCCGCTTCCAGCAGTTCGCGGTCTGTCACGGCTTGGCCTCCTGATACCGCGTCAGGGCTGCGCGGGCTTCGCTTTCGGCTTCGCTTGCGGCCTGCATGGCGCGCCCGAGCGCCTTGCTCTCGTCGCGGCTGTCGCTGAAGTTCTCTCTGGCGTTCTGCAAAGCCCTGTGGGCCTTGGCTTCGAGTTCGCCAGCGTCCAGAATGTTGCGCAGCGCCTCCACCAGTTCCGCCACTGCGGGGGCTGCGGGTTGCACGGGGGCAGCCTGTGTGGCTGGGCACGTTGTGAAGTTTCCGCAGTGAGACCGGCATGCACGCCCGTCTTGCGTCCGGCTTGCGCACGAAAACGCCACCGGCTCCTGCGCCACCACGGGCGCGGCAGGGGCTGCGGCGAGCGCTGCACGCAAGTCAGCCATCAGCGCCCCGGTCGGGCTCCCATGCGTCCATTGCCATTGCGGGCTTTCCCAGCGGTCCAGCACGGCCTGGGCGGCGGTTCGCAAATCCGGCTGCGCGGCTTGTTGGGGTGTGGTCATGCTGCGTCGCTCCACTTCCCGGTGTTGGCGTTCCACCGCTTCAGTTCGGCTTTCAGGCGCTTCAGCCGGTAGCCGCTGACGTGCTGCAACCGGCCTTGCAGCAGATCCACCATCGCGTTTGCCGCCTCGTCAGCTGCGCGGTTCACCTGCTTCGCTTCGTTCACGGCCTGGCGCATTGCGTCGAATGGGTTGCCGATGCTCATGCCTTGTCCCTTGCCGGCCGCACGCTCACGCGGCTGACGTAGTGCCCCATGGCCAGCGGCTGCAGCGGCACCTGTTCGATGGTCAGCACCAGGCCTACGCGGGCGCAGTAGTCCAGCAGAGCGCTGGCTTCGGCGCGCACCACGCGCTGGGCTGCGTCTTCCAGTGGCTTGGGCCCGGCGTGCGAAGCCAGGCGCAGGGCGTTGGGTAGTGGGTCGTTCATGCCAGCCACCCCGCCAGCAGCGCCGGCACCGTGGTGCAGGCCCAGAAGACCAGCAGCATCCCCGCGTCGTCGCGGTCCAGCGTGCCGTGCCAGACGGACCGGATCGCGGCGTACAGCCACAGCATGGTCGTCGCGGCAGGGACGGCGAACCACAGCGGCAGAGTCATGGAAATGCTCACTTGGCGCGTTCCTTCAGCATCCAGTCCGCGACCTCGTAGGCGTTGAAGGCGATGCGCTCCACCGGGTCCTGGCCGGCGTTGGCCGCTGCGACCAGCAGCGCTTCGCAGGCCTCGCCAGGCACGGTGTCGGTGATCAGGTGGGCGTGCATGGCGGCCATGGCGAACACGTCGCGCAGCGACATGCCCATGTGCACATACGGGTAGCCCACCGCGGATGTGCCATCGGGGCCCAGCGGCGGCAACACCGGGAACGCCGGGCCGCCGTCGCCGACGCTGGTGGTCAGCCGGCGCACCTGGTCCTTCAGGTGGTCGGCCACGCGCTGCAGCGAGGCCTTCGATTCCGGGCTGCCGAATTCCTGGGCGACCTGGCGCTCCAGGAACTTCAGCACGTTGACGGCATCGGTGGGGTTCATGCCGACACCCCATCGCGGCTGCGGTCGTGCTCAATGGCCTTGTTCGGATCTGCGGTGCGCCAGTTCGGCCAGCTGCGGCCCTCGTTCTTGGTCTGTTTCGCCACCAGGGCCGCGACGATCTGCTCCGGCGTCGCACCGCTGCGCCAGGCGCCGTCGAAGGCTAGGATGATCACGTCCACCCACTCTGCAAGGCTGCCGTTGCTGTCGCGGACTTCCTGCAGTTCCTTGGCGATGTGGTCGGTGACGCCCTGCAGCCGCGAGCCGGGGCCGAACGTGCGGTAGCTGAAGTCGATCTGGCGGCGCAGGTGCTCCAGCAGGTCAAAGCCGGGCCGCGCCGACTTGGCCGCGGCCAGTTGCTCCGCGTCCAGGTGCGCGTGCTCGCCGATGCCCAGCATCGCGCGAATCGGCTGGCCCACCGGGCTGCTGCCGCCCTGGTGGTGCCACAGCGCGAACAGCAGCGCCGCGCGCACTTCAGGCTTCAGGTTCTCGATTGCACCCATGTGCATGTCCTTTCCGGCAGCGGCCGAAGCCGCCGCCTTGTTCAGATGCCGCCCATCAGCAGCGGGGTTTCTCCGATGCCGGCGCGGATCTGTTCGATCAGTTCCAGGGCCGCGCGCTGGTGCACCAGGTCCGGCCGGATCAGTTCGTAATAGAAGTTCACCGCGCCCTGGGCCTGGCGGTAGCGCAGCCGGGCCTTGACGTGGTACGCGGCCACCGCTTCGCCGGCCTTGGGCTGGGTCCAGAAGACCGGGATGCCGATGACGAACTTGTCGAAGATCTTCATGGCCTCGGTCGTGCCCGAATCAGCGTCGGCCACGTACTCCAGGCGGATGCCGCCGGACTGCAGGCGCACCGTGGACTTCAGACGCTGGTCCTGCCGAGCTTCGAACTCCGTGGCCATCTTCATCATGTCCAGGCTGGTCGGGAAGCCTTCCAGCGCGCTGATGTCTTGCTCGTTTTGTTCCAGGAACTCAGCGAAGGCGACCTGGCTCTTGCTCTGCTTGTCGCTGCGGATCCAGGTGCCCCATTCGGCAGACTGCGCGGGCTTGAAGGTGGCCTTGTGCGAGCGCCAGCCGGGCTTCGTGTGGTGCTCGTCGAAGACGGCTGTGAACTGCAGCGCGTAGCTGGTCGGGTTGAACTCGCACCAGACCACGCTGCCCGGGTTGCGGTTGCGAAGCACGTAGGCGATGAAACTGGCGGCGTCGGTCATGGCGGCCGCGGCGGTGATGCGGCGCGGGTTCGGCAGCATCTTCTCGTTGTCCAGCTGCGACGTGGTCCAGCCCTTGGGCAGGGCCAGGTGCACCAGTCCCGGTTCGCTGCCGCTGCTGTTCGGTTCTTGAAACGCGGCAACGATCTGCGGCCGGGGCAGTTCTTTCGCCAAAGTGGCGGCGATGTTTTCGACTTGCTCTTCCATGTGGTGGTTCTCTCTGTGGTGGGGTTAGCCGACGATCGCCCGCGGGGGCAGTTCACCGGTTTCGGGGTCAGCACTGCGCACGGCGCGGCTGGGTTCATCGACCGGACGCAGATCCAGCTTTCGCTGGTTCGGGTTGTCCAGGGACAGATTGCCGTCGACGGTCGGCCACAGAAGGTCGGCGTCCGGCGCGGTCTCGGGGGCCTTGTTCGTGCACTTGGCCGTGATGGCCAGGGCGCCGCCGGACTTCTTCAGGTCGATCGTGATGGTCAGCTTGCCGGCCTTGCCGGTCTCGTCGACGGACTTGACGACTTCGGCCAGCTTGTCGCTGCATTCGTCCAGGAAAGCGCCGCCTTGAAGGATGCGCAAGGTGTCGGTTATCGGGCGTGGCATGTGGTTCCTTGTGGTTGAAAGTCAGGCGGCCTGTTGAAGGGCCTCGTTTGATGCCGGTGCGCGGAATGCCTGCACCAGCGGAGCGAACTTCAGGCGCTCGCGGCGCTTGTCGTTGTGGCGGCGGTTGATCTCGTGCCTGGGCGACGGTTTTGGGCGCGGCGCGCTGCGGCCGGGGCCAAAGATGAAGTGCGCAGTCGGCGGGCCGCCGGCCGTTTCGCGCGGTTCCCAGTGGTCGATGTGCACCATGCCGTACCGGACCATCGCTTCCAGCGCCATGCGGATCGTTCGGTAGTGCAGGCCCGTGGCTCGCTCCATGCCGGCGCGGCTGACCGGCATGAACGACATGGACTGGATCAGCAGGTGCAGGCCAACCACTTCACTGGAAAAGTCGCGCAGGGTCGGCAGCTTCGCGTTGCGCACTTGCCGGCCGCAAGGCCTGAAGGTCGGCGGCTGCGCGTCTTCCCCCGGTCCGTAGGCGTAGATCGGCAGCGTGCGGCGGTCATACTCATCGAGCCAGCCGCAGACGTGCACCAGTTTCAGGTGGTGCATGGTGGTCACGATGCGGTAGCACGCCACGCGCGCCACGCCCACAAAGCCCACCATGTCCGGGATGGTGCTGGGCCGCTCGCGCAGGCGCGCCAGCAGTCGCACGTAGCCGGCCATGCCGACGCGGCGGTAGCGCTTGGTCTTCATGCCTGCAGCCCCGTAGCCCACAGCACCAGCGCGATCTTCAGTTCGCGGCGCTGCGATTCGGTAAACAGCAGCGCGCGGCCATCCACGGTGGGCTTGATGCCGCGGGCTTCGATGAACTCGCGCGTCAGGCCCGCGGGCATGCCGGCCCATTCCTTGATCTGGCCCAGAGTGATGGTGGCTGGCTCCGGCTGCGGCTGAATTGGCGCTTCCGTCATGTCCAGCATGATGGAAATGGACCGGCGCGGTTCTTCCTGCAGGTCCACGCGCGGCAGTTTGGTCGCGGCGTCCGGGTCTTCGTCGGTCCAGCGCTCCAGGGATGCGAAGCCGGCGGCGGTCACGGGCACAGGCCCACCAGCGGGGGCCGCGGCGGCGGCTTGCCCTGCACCCATTGCACCGCCGTGCGGGCTCGCGATGTCCGGCGTTCCGCGGTCGGTAGCGTCGGCCGTTGCCGGCTCTGCCTTCAGAACCTGTTGCGAGATCGGAAGAGCGTCGTGTAGGGAAAGAGTGTCTTCG
>ERZ650304.983-NODE-983-length-11981-cov-8.721700_pt1 | contig 11981 bp, 12 predicted proteins | sample MGYA00376240_ERZ650304 | MGnify/ENA primary metagenome ERZ650304 (study PRJEB26733, sample SAMN07839271) | wastewater metagenome | biome: small river; feature: stream; material: water | place: USA: North Carolina | collected 2016-03-01 ...
TGCTATGTAAATCCATTACTGTTGCAAGATAGTAGAACCCTTGAGATGTAGGCATATAATGGTAGGCAAAATTAGTACCAAAAAGTAGTTGAATCTTAGATATAATTCCCTGACTAGTTTTCAAGGGAGTTTTATTTTGAAAACAACAAAAAAGCAGTACAGTTCAGCCGAAAAAACCAAGATAGCACTAGAGGCAATTAAATGTGAATTAACCATTGCGCAGATTAGTAGCAAATATGGTGTACATGCAACGCAGATCAGCAAATGGAAACAACAAGCCCTAGAATCCATGCAGTCTGGTTTTAGCGGTAAAGCAAGTAAAGAAGATAATGACTATCATGAATTAATTGATAAGCTCTATCGTCAAATAGGACAACTGTCCATTGAATGCGATTGGTTGAAAAAAAAATCTGAGTTGTTTAAGTCTGGAAAATAAAAAGAAGTTAATTGTACCAGTGAACGGCATAAGTATTCGTCGGCAATGCGAGCTGTTGAATTTATCACGCAACAACCTGTATTATAAGCCTAAGCCACTAAGTGCTAATGAGCAGTTAATCCTGAATAAAGTTGACGAGATTTATACCGAACATCCATATTATGGCTCGCGTAGGATGCAAGAAGAATTACTTGAGTTAGAGATAGCAGTTGGTCGCCAGAAAATACGTAAATTTTATAGACTATTAGGGTTAGAAGCTGTTTATCCCAAAGCTAATTTGAGTAAACGCAATCATGAACATAAAGTTTACCCATACTTATTGCGCTATTTGCCAATAACCAGAGTCAATCAAGTGTGGTCGGCTGATGTGGACATATATCAGGCTAAAACACGGGTTTGTGTACTTAGTAGCAATAATAGACTGGTTTAGTAGACGTATATTAAGCTGGAAGTTATCCACTTCTTTGAGTGCGGATTTCTGTGTTGAAGCATTGCAAGAATCCCTAGATAAGTATCCAAAGCCTGAAATATTTAACACGGATCAAGGCTCAACATTTACGGCACAGAGCTTTATTGGATTATTAACGAAACATCAAATTAGCATAAGTATGGATGGACGTGGTAGAGCTTTGGATAATGTGTTCATTGAGCGTTTCTGGCGCTCACTTAAACAAGAAAAGATCTATCTTGTTGAGCTAAATTCTGTGCAAGACGCTAAAGATGCGATAGCAGAATACATGGAGTTTTACAACTTCAGGAGAAAACATCAATCATTAAATTATGATGTACCAAATAACATCTATTCAGGGAATAAAAGTCTGATGATGTTATAATTAATCAAACAACTTAACCAAAGTTAGTGGTTTTATATCTTAGATTTGAAGAATATTGGTATTGACAAAGTCTACCACTATACAGCTCTTTACATAAAAAATGTTCTACCCAAGAAAGAAATACTTCCGTATTAGTGTAGCCATCATACTCCATTGGAGCAATAAGTTCTTTGGTTCCATAATTGTAACCAGCAATTAAAGTGTTTCTTTTTGTTCTGAAGCCTAAAGCCTCGGTAAACGATTTAAGAATATTAACCTGTAACTGCTATATATCTCTACAATTTTATTAGATCATTACAAAGTGGGAATTTGTTGTAAATAATCCACATTAAGTTTTATTGTTACTTATAATTTAGAGTTTTGTTAGTGTTTGGTTAAGATATGAGGTATTTGCTATATTTGCAATGATGGTTATATGATATATTAAAAGGTTTGTTAGAGTTTAATAAAACAATGATTTAATTTACTTGAAATTTAACTTGGTAAATGATTTGTCTTTGATAAGTTTAAATTCGTTCAAATTTAACCGAAGTAATCAATAACGTAACAAGAGTTTTACTTTTTAATAAATTACGCTGAAGGTAGCATGTATGTGGATGAAATTCAAGGCTCAAGGTCTTTTTTTAGTATTTTTATTCTCAATTGTTAAATATGGAATGGCTGCTACTATTCCGTTTGAGAGTAAAATAGCTCAGGAAAGTAGTCCATCAATTGATAATAATATTTCTGAATGTACTCGGGATGAGAATGGAGTATGTATTCCTAATGTTTACCATGATGATTATATAAGCGTAAATAATTATATTATGAATCCTTATAATCACGCACCAAGTGGTGGTGGCACACAGAAAATAGGTGAGAGTGATATTTTGAATAAAGGATTATGGGATCAGTTTCTTACAAATGGAACATATAATGTAGTTGGGTTGGCATCTTGGACTGTACTGAATACACCTAATAATAATTATGCTTATGGTGCTAATGTTTTTGTTCAATCAGGACATGTGGGTGGATTTGCAATTGGTGGCATGTTGGAAGTAATTAATCCATTTTTGCAACCTGGATATCGTTATTTATCTGGTGATATTTCCTATAATTTATTACCTAATACTCAAGTGGTTACACCTTCGGAATTGTACCTTGAATATCAATTTGCCAATAAAGTGCAGGTAGACGCAGGGTGGATATTTCTTGAGACTCCATGGATGAATTCTTACGATGATGCAATGCTAGTTTCTGGTGACTTTCAAGGTGTGTTGGCGAATTATCAAGTTTCTAATAATTGGCGTTTGGTTGGGATTGCAGCAAATGCATATCAGGAAATGGGCTCTACCAGTTATAATCAATTAACTATGTATAATAAAGGTTTTAATGGCAATGGTTGGGTTTTACCAACAACTGCAACGAGCGATGGTTCTTATGCAATTGGTGGAGTATTTAAGCCAGTTGCAGATTATGATTTAAATTTATGGGGTTATAGCTTTGCTGGTTATGCCAATACTTTATATGCGGACTCCAATTATGTTTATCATTTAAATGAAGATAATAAATTTAATTTTGGAGTACAGCTTGGCAATCAAAATACTTGGGGTATGACCACAAATAACATGCAGCAGGCTGGTTATGGCTCTCCTGACAGTTATTTAGCTGGTGGTAAATTTGGTTATAATTACAGCTATTGGTTTAATGCTGAAGTTTCTTATGATGGGATGTTTGGTCCAAATAATTCTTATTATCAAGGTGGATTTGTTTCGCCATATAGCTATACGATTGTTAATGATCCATTATACACTTCTGGGTTAGGTGCTGGTATGATTGAACAAGGTGCTGGTAATTCATGGCGTGCGGCAACCACGTTTAAAATTTTAAATGAAGATCTAAAGCTTGAGTTAGCATTTGAACAGTTTCTTACGGCTAGTCCACTAAATGAGTACGATATTGATATAAAATATAAACCGCGTTTGGATGGATTAAAAGGATTAATTTTACATTGGGAAGCCGATTATGCGACTGCACCAACTTGGGATGTAACAAATGGTGGTAATTTCTTCTTTATGGAAACGATTGCATCATATAATTTTTAGTAATCAAAAAAGTCAAATTTATGGATAGCTATTGCGATTTTTAGTTGATGTTACGTACTAATCTTGATGCCTAATCAACGTGTTAATTTATATGTTAAATAAATTCTGCTGCAATATTAGTTGAAGATTCTTTGCCAATCTTATCAAAGTGTTGATTGAGAAAATCATTAGCCAATTGTTGCCCACTATTGTATAAATAGTGCAGAAACTCACTGTCTGTATTCAGTTTACTCGATACACCTAAATCTTGGACTATACTTTCAGCATTAATTGTATGCACAAAAATACGTTTATGTTTGTCTGAGCTTAATTCATGATTGTCAATCAAGTTAGTAATAAAATGTACCGCACGTAGTTCGCGAATTAAGCTTGAATTGAAAGATACAGTATTAATTCGATCAAATATTTCCCGAGCTGACGTTGGTATGTTAGATATATTTACTGGATTAATTTGGATGATTAAAATATCTTGTGAAGAGGTTTCGCCAATTAGGGGAAATAGTGGTGGGTTGCCAATATATCCGCCATCCCAGTATTGTTCGCCATTAATTTCGACTGCTTGAAACAAAAATGGCAAACATGCCGATGCCATTACGGCTGATAATGTAACTTCATCGTTTTTAAAGATATGTAATCGATTATTTTTGACGCTGGTTGCTGCAATAAATAATTTGCAGGCAGCATTAGTGTGTAGTAAATCAAAATTTACAACTTTGGCTAAAACATCACGTAATGGGTTAATATTGAACGGATTTAATTCATATGGTGAAAATAATTTGGTCATGTAATCAAAGAAAAGATAGCTTGGTGAAAAATCCATGTTTCCGCGGCTGAGCATTTTGTCGAGTATGCTTGGCTTTAATACGCTAAATTTACCAAGTTCAATAACTTCTTGCCAGAATTGTTGTAGTTTTATTCTTGCTTCATTGGCACCACCAATTGCTAGACCATAAGCCAGAACAGTTGCGTTCATTGCGCCAGCGCTAGTACCGGAAATTCCCTCGATCTTTAAGCGCCCATCAGCTAACAGACGATCTAGAACTCCCCATGTAAATGCGCCATGTGACCCACCTCCTTGTAATGCTAAGCTGATCTTTTTTTTGCTAGTTGCAACAACAGGTTGTTCTGAAATTATATTATGTGCTTGATGTTGCAAAGTATTTTTCTCCATTTAGTTTTATTCAACTGTATATACTACAATAGGATCTGTTCTACCGCGTAGTGTGTGTGGGCCAAGGTTTTTAAAATTAAATTTATCGCTAATTGCGAGTACCGTAGAATCACTAATTAATATTGGTACTTTTAACTCTTTAGTATATTGCTCTAGGCGTGATGCAACATTGACTGTGTCGCCAATTGCCGTATACTCAATCCTACGTTCAGAGCCAATATTTCCAACTACTGCAAAACCAGTATGAATTCCTATACCAATTTGAATTGATGGTTTACCTTCGGTTTGCCATTTTTGGCAAAGTATTTGTAATTCTTGCTGCATGTCGATTGCTGTTTTAACCGCATGATATTCTTGATTGGCATCATCAAGTGGAGCACCAAATTCTACCATAATACCATCACCAAGAAATTTATCTAGCATACCATGATTCTTAAAGATAATTTCAACCATAGACGAAAAGTATTCATTTAAGATTTGCACCACTTGTTCTGGATCAGATTTCTCAGCTAATTTAGTAAATTGGCGAATATCGGAAAAAAGTAATGTAACTTTTCGTCGTTCCCCACTTAATTTGAGCGGTCCATCTGAGTTAGAGATAGTTTCCATTACATGTTGTGATACGTAGCGTGCAAAATTTAATCTGAGGCGTTCTTTTTCTTGTAGTCCTTGTGCCATATGATTTATTTCAGCGGCTAACTCAGCGAATTCATCTTCGCTAAGTACTACAATTCGTTGTGCTAAATTCCCTTTTTCAATTGCGCGAACTCCTTCATGAAGTGCTTGTAATGCAATTGTTTCATGACGAGATAAAAACCATCCAGTAATTAGTGCAATAATTAACGTTATTAAAAATGCGAAGATTCCAAATCCAAGTAATTGATGGAGTTGACTTATCACATTGGAAGCAAAGATATTGACGCCTAACGTAGCTATATAACGACCACTGTTATCATAAATTGGTGCATATCCTGTCATCCAGTCACCCCATTGATCGGAAATGAATCTGGGTGGAGAATATACGGTATCTCTGTAGTTTGCAAGTTTAGCTTCGTTTGTTTCTATTTCAGCAGATGTGCCTGGCGGTGAGTAATTTTTACTGTTAAGTTCTTCTGCATCTACCAAATAATTGAAGGTATTTCGGTTAAGTGTAGATTGTTCCAATATGTATATGTATTTGACATAAATGTCCTTACGACGATTTGCATCACGAATTTTTCTAAGCTCTGATTGTAGCTGTAAGTATTTCGGATTGCTTTCTTGTGGATTATTTTTTATTTGCTTGATTAATGTTGGATTAAGCGTAATTGCTGTGGATGATGCAATCGAGATAATTTTACTTTGTAATTCAATTAACAAAATTTTACGTACATGCCAATAAGTGATTCCCAAACCCACCAATGTGCTAATTAGTGTAGTTGAAACTAATGCCACATATAATTTGCTACGATATTTCATAGTTTAACAACCTTGTTTTGCTTCATCTTAGAATTCAAAAGATTGACCACGAGTTATAATTCCCTTGAAGCCATCTTGTACTACATCTGGTATTAATTCATGATTATAATGATATAGCCACATTTTTTGTTTGATAGCCGCAGGTAATGTTTTTAATTCATTATAATGAGCATGCTGGTGGCTCGGAAATTCTGATGTTTCGCAATCATGAAAGATTAAATCCGCTTCCTGATAAAAAACTAGTAGTAATTCTGGTGTAAAACGAGTATCTGTTGAGATGAATATCTTGAGCTCAATGCCTTTGATAAATAGACCATAACTAGGCTGTAATTGGTTATTGCTATAACTGTGGATAGTTTTTATTAATTTGAAGTTTAGATTTTCCCAATTAAAATTAAAGTTTGATATGTTTCCAAGTTTAAAAAAAGTTTCTAGGGTTGTTGCTCGATCTTCCAAAGTTGACATTCCACCAGAGAGGACGTTATCCCATAAAGTTTTTTGTTGATTTTCGCTAATATACAGAGTAGGCTGGTGGTGTTCTAAAAAGAACTTGGCAAATCCAAGCCACTCTAAGCCTCCGACATGATCTGCGTGTAAATGGCTAATATAGACTGCATCAATATCAGAGTAGCTATAGCCTAAATCATGTAATGAATGACGAATGTCACTACCGCAATCAATTAACATACATTTTGCATGTGGACCTTCGATCAACATATTCGATTGATAACATTGATCACCAACCGCAAAAGCTGATGCAACACCAAGAAAAATAAGTCGCATCTTTGATATCCTTTTAAACTTTAACTTTTAAGGTTTTAAATAAGGAATGTCTCGTTATATTAGAAAATAGCATCTTACGTTATCTTACATCAAATCAGAATCTAGTTTGGATGAATTGAGACAAGATTAATTATTTTGTAACTGTCAATATATGAAGACCTGAAGTAAAATACTTAATTATATAAATGTATTGTGATGGTTTTAACCTGATTGATTGTGGGTGTGTCAAGCCCCCATAATTAGAACCAACCTAAATTAGATATTCTCCATATACTTCATTTCATATTGCATAGGTGTTAATCCATTAAATCTGCTATGTGGTCTTTCATTGTTATACTAATCCATCCGGAGTTTCACGCGCAGTTTTGCTTCAGCTAAAGTGTTGAGCCCATAAACTATAATGGTAGGCTAAATTAGAGTACCACTTAAACAGTAAAGATTAGATATAATTTTCTGGGAAATTTTGGAGGAAATTTAAGATAAGTGTGAAATAATTCCTGGTTGTAAGAGTAAGACATTACAGGATATTGTTAGAGGTGAAGTATCTGCTGAATCAATTATACATACTGATGGATGGAGTTGGTACGATGGCTTATAGTTGATATAGGTTATGATAAAGACGTTCGCGTTAATTATGGTAACAACGAGTTTGCTAATAAACAAACTTATATAAGCGGCATAGAGAGCTTTTGGTAATTCGCTAAAATTGGATTAGTAAAGTTTCATGGTATTTCTAAAAACACCTTTAACTTGCATTTAAAAGAATGTGAGTTCAGGTTCAATTATCGAAATGATAATCTCTGTGCTATAATACTAAGATTAGTTAGAAATAATCCGCTTTGATTGTCTATCCTCTTGGCTGATATTTGTCCAGTTAGGTTTATTTCAATCGCTAAGGGTTGCTAGGTGATTAGATTGTAAATCAAATATAAAGTATTTATTCCGTTGGTGAATGAACTTCATATTCTCAACAGAGGAGTACCAAGAATCAGCAAGAGCATAACTGAGTTTGTTCTGATTTTTTAGTGACCATAATATCTGCTTACGCATTAGCTCATTATTTGTTACTGGGCTTTTGCATACCTCAGATTTGCTCTTGATCTCACAGTAGCTATACTTAGCTATGATATCAAAAGATACAGGTATTTTTAATGGTTGCTCATATTTTGGTTCTCATCTGTATGAGATTTATGCAGGATTGTATCATCAAATATTAAGCAACCATCAATATGCTCTTACTCTCTAACCAGAGATTTAACATTACGCTATAAAGTTTTACTGTCAGACCATGGTTACCCAGCATACGAGTTACCTGATCATGGGATGATGCTTTGTCTAGTATACTGGATAATCCTGTAGCCTTAGTCAGGACAGGTATTATTTGTAAATAATATGTGTAAAGGTCAAAGATGTTCATTAGCTATTTGTTTTTTAGTTATTCGGAGATGAGATTTTACACAAGTTACGCAGCTTAATGCGTACATCAGTTAGTAATTTGTAAATCAGATTCTAACATAAATTTAGATGGTAGATTCTATCAAAGTTAATCATTTAATTTGTTTGGTGAAGACTTTATATGTTGATGTATTAAAAGTAATTATATTTCAGCTTGTTATGTGTTTTTAATTTAGTTGATTTAGCCTTGTGTAATCGAGTTGTGTAAAGATTTATTCTATTTTTATTTGACATATTTCAAGTTAATTAGGTACAATGATGAGGATTAGATCTAAATCTAATGCCCAAAAAATTTGTTAATCGAGTATTAAAATGCAAAAAAAATTAATGTTATCTGTTCTTCATGAACATCACGCATTCTTAAACTTTAATTCAGAAAAAATCTCTGCTTCTTTCTTGTCTGCTCAAATTTCTTGTTGTTGTTGCTAATCACGCACATTCACTGATTACTCTTTAGTAATCGACTTACTTTTCAAAATAAATTTAAAAATCAAACTGATACTGATAATAGTAATTTGTGGTTTTATATTGTTATCTGTAAGCTTATTTGTAATTGAGTTAACGGGCTAATTAATTTATAGCTTGGCTTATACTTAGTTAGATTAAGTTGGTATGTTTATTGATTATGAACATATTGATAGATATTTATAATGCTTATTAAATTATTTTTCTATAGATTTTAAAACAAATATCAGTATTAGCTAGTCAATAAGGATATTCGTATGTTACAGCAAGCTGAATTATTTAAATTAAATCCAGCGCTAAATTGGTTTAATATTAAAAAATCATCGATTCATGGTTTAGGTTTATTTAGTTCTAGAGATATAGATTTAAATGAGCCACTCGGAATTGCATTAATTAAAAAAGCTCAAAGCTCGGATTATAGTGAACATTTAATTGAAGGGTTTGGATACCAAGCTGCTGAAGATGATTGGTTGAGAGTAATTGGTGTACGTTTTATTAATCATAGCTCAATTGGTAATATTCGCTTAGAGCATCGCGGTGATCAGGTATTGGCTTATGCTAATCAAGAAATTAAGTTAGGCACGGAGATTACGGCTAACTATGCTGAAATTTATTCGCAGATTAATTTGCCAATTCCAGATTTTTGCAAGTAAATTTTATAGCGTCATCAATATATAAAAAATTTAATTTTAAGGAAAATAGAAAATGAAAATAGAATCATTATTAATTCATGGTGGTGTAGATGGAGATGAGCAAACCGGTGCTGTGAATGTTCCAGTGTATTTGACCTCAACGTACAAGCAGGATGGCATAGGTAATCATCGTGGTTATGAGTATTCACGTACTGGTAATCCAACTCGTTTTGCAGCGGAAAAACTAATTAGCGATTTAGAAGGTGGAGTTGCTGGTTTTGGATTTGCTTCAGGAATGGCAGCAATTACTGCGGTATTAATGTTATTTAAAGCTGGTGACAGGGTATTATTATCTTCTAATGTTTATGGTGGAACGTTCAGGGTTTTGGATAAAGTATTTCTTAATTTTAATTTAGAGTACGAGTTGGTTGATACTACTAATATTGCTTTGGTTGCAGCTAAAATTACTGATAATGTTCGCGCAATATTAATTGAGAGCCCAACTAATCCACTAATGCAAGTAACTGATATTCAACAAATTGCTGAATTTGCGCAGCAGCGGAATATTTTGACGATTGTTGATAATACTTTTATGACACCTTATTTGCAACGTCCACTTAGCCTGGGTGCGGATATTATTGTGCATAGTGCAACCAAATATTTGGGCGGACACAGTGATTTAATTGCTGGTGCAGTCGTGGTTAATAGCACAGAACTTGCGGAGAAAATTCATTTTATTCAAAATGCAACTGGTGGAGTACTTAGTCCATTTGATTCTTGGTTGTTAATTCGCGGGATTAAAACTCTTGGTGTACGGATGGATCGACATTTAGAAAATACTAGCGTGATTAACCAATTTTTATTGAAGCATGTGGCAATTGGTAAAATTTATTATCCAGGGCAATTAAATCCTATACAGGCTGATATCCAAGAAAGACAAGCCAGTGGTGCTGGAGCAATTATTTCTTTTGAATTAGGTGAATCGTATAATGTGAATAAATTCTTAACTAGTTTAAAGTTAATTACTTTAGCTGAAAGTCTTGGTGGTGTTGAATCATTAATTTCACACCCTGCGAGTATGACTCATGCAGCGATTCCAGTTGCGATTCGTCAAGAACTGGGGATTAGTGATACTTTAATTCGGTTGTCAGTTGGTATTGAAAACGTAACAGATTTAATTAATGATTTAGAGCAGGCCATCGTGGCATCAAGTGAGGAAATTTAAATGAAATATATCAATGATATTCGTGAATTAATTGGCAATACACCGCTTTTAAAAATCAATAATTTTGCTTTACCTCAGGACGTAAATTTGTTTGCTAAACTAGAGTATTTTAATCCAGGTGGTAGTGTGAAAGATCGAATTGGTGTGGCTATGATTGCTGATGCCAAAGAGCGTGGTTTGTTAAAAAATGGTGCAACTATTATTGAAGCTACAGCAGGAAATACTGGGCTTGGAATTGCTATGGCTGCACTGAATTCTGGGCATAAAGTAATTTTTACAGTTCCAGAGAAATTTTCGGTAGAAAAGCTTTCTTTAATGCGTGCCTTAGGTGCTGAAATAGTCATCACTCCACGTGAAAGAGGAATGTTGGGAGCACAAGAAAAAGCTCAAGAATTATTACAGCAAATCAGTAATTCAATTTCATTAAAACAATTTGAAAATTCTGCAAACCCAGATATTCATTATCGTACGACAGGTCCTGAAATTTATGCAGCACTTGGTGGTAAAGTGGATTATTTTGTAGCTGGTGCTGGTAGCGGTGGAACTTTTAGTGGTATTGCCAAATATTTACGTGAGCAAAATCCAGATTTAATCACAATATTAGCTGATCCACAAGGTTCAACAATGGGTGGTGGAGAAGCAGGGTGCTATAATATGGAAGGAATTGGCAATGATTTTATACCAAAAACTATGGATATGAGTTTAGTGGATCATGTGATTAAGATAAATGATGGCGAAGCGTTTACCCATGCTCAATTATTAGCAAGAAAGGAAGGTGTTTTGGTTGGTTCGTCTTCTGGGGCAGCAATGGCTGCAGCTTTAAAATTTATTACTAGTTTGAAACCAAGTGGCAAGATAGTGACGCTATTTCCTGATCGTGGTGATCGTTATTTTAGTAAGGGGTTATACAGTTAGTTCATAAATGAAAGACTTTTATTGCCATAACAATCTTTTTATCTTAAGAGTTTAAGAATGAATATTCACAAGACTGGATAGATAAAGCAGTCAATATTGAGTTATTTTTTGCATTATTTACGCAAAAAATTGAAAACAAATCAGGCTGTAATTATGGACAATGATACCTTTTATAAATCAAATAAAGTAAAATATGATAGAGAGTGTCTGGGTCAGTATGAAGTGTTTAATTATGGTATACTCATATGAAGAGCAAAATTTGCAACTAGTAATGGATTAATTTATCTGGTGTTTATTTGCAGGAGTACTATTTGATCATAATGATGATGGGGTAAAAACTGGTACTGGCTTGGTTGGGAAAGATGATGGTTTATTGGTCTTAGATAAAAAGTTAACTAATTTATGTGCATTTGTAGGTATAAATTAGGTGGCTAGACAATCAAAGCGGATTATTTCTAACCAATTTTAGTATTATAGCATAGAGGTTTTGGTTTCTAAAATTGAATCTGAACTCACATTCTTTT
>ERZ650304.984-NODE-984-length-11961-cov-5.005627_pt1 | contig 11961 bp, 14 predicted proteins | sample MGYA00376240_ERZ650304 | MGnify/ENA primary metagenome ERZ650304 (study PRJEB26733, sample SAMN07839271) | wastewater metagenome | biome: small river; feature: stream; material: water | place: USA: North Carolina | collected 2016-03-01 ...
CAGACGTGTGCTCTTCCGATCTGCTTGTCCGGAGACTGCACCTGAAGTTGGAGCTTGTCCAACAACCATTGCAAAGAAGTCACCAATGGCTTTGTCAAAGATTTTGGCAGTGACTTCACCCTCACCGTATTCACGGAGAGTGGCAAGACCACTGTTCTTTGAGAGGTGATTATAGGCTGATTCATTCAGGACCTTATCACTCTTAGGAATAAAGCTGAAGTCATAGCGACCAAGCCACTTGGTTGGGGCAACTGCAGTCCCTCTGACTGTCTCCTTACCGTACCCAAAAGATACTAATGCACCAATAATATCACTCATGATTATTCACCCTTCCTTGCTTCATGTTGTTTTTGAGCGTTCTGAGCAGCATCTTCAGCATCCTTGCCGGGTACTGAGTAGACTGTGCCCTCAATAGAGACGGTGTGGAGTTCCTCACCCTTCTTCAATTTGACTTCTGAACCCTGAGATTCCCCTGCCGGAACAAGATTATCTGCTGTGTGGACCTCTGTTTTGTCTGATTCTGTGCTCATAATAGCTCTCCTTACTTCATATTATACTAATAATTACCATGCAACAACAAGCTTATGGCTGTTGGAACTGAGGTCTAATCTGATTATGCTTGACTTCAAACTCTATTATACCCTCATATAAGAACATTCCACGCCCTCTTCCTTCAATTGATGGACGAATCCAAGCATGTGTCTCATTGCCCAAGTCAATATACAGGCGGTTGGGACCATCAAGAACGTGATTCTTCCGGAGCACCCACTCAATGCTGCCCTTCATCATGTCCATATTCTCATCCCGACCAATAAGAATCCGGTGAAGTTCCATCTCTGGACCCACTAAGTTCTTGCCAATGAGCCATTCCTTCTTGACATCTATCATGACAGTCACCCGGTATAGAAGCCGGGACTGGTCCTGCTCATTGGATGACATGCCGGTGGCTGATTCAACGCCACCACTAATGCAGACGGTTGGGAAGTTCATCTGATTCTGAGCAATGATGAACGGAGTGCCGTGCATGTACTTGCCTTTGAGTTCCTTATAAGCCTGCTCTTCAAAGAGGGCAATCAGCTTGGCTGCAATGGGGTCTTTGTATTGTGGATTTGCCATTATCTTCTTCCTCTCAATGCCTTAACAACATACAGTTGGAATGCTTTGAATATCTCATCTCTCATTGTAGCATCAATCATAAGCATCACACGGCGTGGCAGCTTTGTTCTAGGCTGATTGCTTTGGTGGAATGGGAACTTGGGGTCATTGTTGTCAACCATTGCATAATCCTTGCCGGACTCTTTATGCATGGCACGCCTCATGGCACCGGTCTTCTCAAGCAGTGGGTGAGTCTGAGGTGGCATTGTTGGCTTGCGTGGTGCCCATCCACCGAACCGGGACCCACGCTTATCATAGTTGTCCTCAACGGCATCCATCATAATGTCTGCTGCAGTGGACATGGGGTCAGAGAAGTCCTGCAGCATATCAACGGTGACACCAAGCTCTGCAGAGATTTGCTTCTCACCTTCAATCTCAAAGCCTAATTTCAATCCCATGATGACTACCTATGCCTGAAGAATGACTCATGAGAATCAGCACCATTGAAGTTGAAGCCGGTCCTCTCTCCACCTTCCATGTCTGATAATGGGTCATTGAACACATGCCCCTTGCTAATGACAGAGACTGCACCACCGTTGCCATCACCGCCATTGTTGGGGATGAGTGGGTCTGCAATCAATGCATCACAAAGAGACATCAGCTCTGACTTGGCTGTGCTCATCTTTTTATAGCCATCCTTTGAGGTCTCTTCAGTGTCAGCAGCAGAGCCATAATCACGGGTCAACGCCATGCCTGCAGCATAGAGCTTCACAATGAACTGGATGGTTGGGTAGTACACGCCTTGAGTCTCTGATTCAGAGTCAAAGGGAATGCTTATGCCATGACTTCTAAGGCACCGGTGCACAATGCCCGTTGCCTGTTTGATAACTTGGTCCACATAGTGGTCTGAGAGTTGGCTGTGGTGGTAGAACATGGAGAGCGTGGTCTCTGCAGCAGGTGCTGTCTGCAGAGTTACCACGCCATTGTCAGCATCCAGAATCTGCACCGGAACAGGTGTGCCATCCACATAGGGAGTGACATCATCTGCACTGGTAGTGTCTGAATAATCACGGTCCACAATGGGACGGTGCTCAGTCATGAACACTTTATTGCTGCCATCAAGGACACCTGTCAAGGAACCGTTCTCTTCAACGTGTTGGAAGCCTGCCTCTTCCCGGACCTCTTGGCGTGTTACATAGGGAACGGTTGCCATAATGAGGTCTCCTTATTCTTCAGTATTAGCTGATGCTTCTTCTATAGCCTTAATGAGTTCAGCTTTGTTGTCTTCAGTGTAGCTGTCAAGATTCTCAACACCTTGCTCTTCAGCAATTTTCTTGAGGTCATCAAGTGGCATGTCCTCTGAGATGGTGACTTCTTCTTCATCAAGTTCACCGGCAAGTTCAATGGCTTTGTTCAGTTCAACAAGAGCTTCCTCTTCAGTCTCACCGAATCCGGCAAGAGAGTCCTGAAGATTCTCAAAGCCTTCATCCTGAACGGCAACAATCTTGTCACCATCTTTGAAGTAGCGGATGCCATCAGTGACATGCTCTTCATAGCTTGTGCCACCTGCAGTGTCTTGATTCTTGTGTGCTTCAAGAGCATCAATCACACCCTGCTTAGAGCGGATGCCTGCAACATCAACGCCTGCTTCTTCAGCCATTGCTTGAAGGTCAGTCAGCTTCTTGCCTTCATATGGGTCAACAACTACTTCATCAGCAGTTCCACCGGGAGTCTCAGTCACTGAGCCGGGCTTGTCATCTTTGCCTGCTTCAGCAACAACAAACCAGACATCTTCTTGCAGTTCAGCAAGCTGTTCATCAGTAAGTTCAAGGACTTGAGTCACACCTTTTTCAAAGGCTAGACCTGCACGCCGTCTTCCGGCAGCATTGAATCCTTGTGCTAATTTGACTTTGTATAATTGTGATTGACTCATGACTTAAACTCCTTTGTGATTATTAGTCTCTTTGGAGAGCCGGTTGCCCGGCTCCCCTCATGGCTAGCAATCTTAGATGATTGCAATGTAAGCTTTGCGGTATTCACCGTAGCCTGCATTACCACGCATGTAAGAACCATAGAAGTTCTCCTTGCGGAAGAAGTCCTCATGAGAGCCTTCTTCTTGTGCTTCAAACGGCACCTCTTCACGAACCTGCCAAACGAATGGACGGGCAGTTGGAGAGCTAACATCAAACAGTCCCCACTTGTTGCTGTCTACTTCTGCAGTGACAAGCAATTCTGCTGCTTGATAGTTAGGGTTGTTTTCACCACCGGCAAGATGCTCTTTGAGCACGATACCTTCAGCAAGTGCACGCTTGCTAGGTGGGACAACCAAGAGGAACTTAGGAGCTTTGTTGAGCACTTTACCTGCATCAGACTTTGCAGTCTCAATTGCAAGACGGGCAGTGTTGAATGTGGTTGCACTCAACTCTGAAGTTCCCTTGTTACTCCAAGCTTCTGTTCCACCGTTACCGTCACCCTGAACGTGGTCAGTATCAGCAAAGTTCTGACCGTCATATGCAACACCGGTGGCAGCACCGTTGATGAGGCTGAATACTAGCTCATCAGGGAAGGTCTTATAGTTCTCACCAATAAGACGGACCATGTTGTTATATGTGGCAATTTTGCTATCACGGATGTCAGCACGCTTTACACGGACAGACTCTTCAAACTCCACGTTCTTAATCTTGAAGTCATAACTCTTCAAGCCTTGTGGTTGGCGTTCACCGTGCATTTCACGCATTCCGGCAAGTCCACCTAACCAACCGTACTCTTCAGATGCTCCATCTGAATCAACTTTTGCTGCAATCTTGTCCCACAATGGGGTTGCTGAGTCATAACCCTCAGCAAAGATTGTCTTAAAACCTTCTAATAGTGATGCTTCATTCATGGCTTTAGATTCCTTTCTTTGCCTTTATTAGACTGCTGTCTCTACTAATTTAATACGGACACGGGTTGCACTTACAACTTCAGTGATGATTCCGGCTTTGATACCAGAAGCAAAGGTTTCAACATTGTTGTCATCTACCCACTGAACTAAGTCACCTACTAGTGCATCTGTTGCACCGCCTGCAGGGTAGCCGAACTCAAAAGTTCCACCACGCTGAACACGGATTCTTGAACCGGCAGGAGCCGATGTCAAGTCTTTGGTCTCAAGGACCACACCTGCAGTTTTTGCAGATGCTGTGGTTACTGCACGGGACAACAGACCTGTTGCTGCTAGAACAACTACTGCTCCACCCATAAAGTATTTACCACCAACAGTTGCCTTCAATTCAGCAACTTTATCTTCACGCCACTTAGGGTCTTGTGCTGCTACTAAGTTAGCCATAACTAATTCTCCTCTTCTTCATTATCGTTATTGTCTGAACTTGACTGAGGGTATAATTCAGGATGCTTTTCAACATTCTCATTGTACCGCTCCTTAGTGACTCCAGTGGCTTGCAATCCCGCCTTTGCCTTATCATCAAGTTTATCATAAGGGGTATCACCGGCACCACCTTTATTCTTGTCTTTGTCATCACCGGCACCGCTATCTTCAGAGTAGTTGACAACCTTTGGAGCATGGCTGAATAGTTCAGTCAACATCTCACTGACAGGCTTTGTGGCAGTCTTGCCATTCTTGGTGCTGAACTGGACATTGCTGTCTGCAGCTTCAGCAAGAGCTTTGAAGGCACGCTCTTGGGCAGGAACAATCTTGCCTTCTTTGAGCAGCTTCTCATATTCAGAGTTGACTTGCTTGGCACGGAACTCTTTATTTTCCTTCTCAAGACGGGAGAGCTTGGCATCCTTAGCTTTGTCTTCTTCAGACTTAGCATCTTCAGCTTCTTTGTCTTTGCGTTCCTGCTCTTCACGGGCAGCCTTCTCTTCTTCAGTCTCTTCATCTTCTTCATCTTCAGGAGCTACAGAATCAGCAATGACTTGAGTGACTGCATCCTTCTGGTCTTCAGGCACTTCAATTTCAGCACCGGCTTCAATGGTTACTGTTTTGTCTTCATCACCATCTTTATAAGTGACCTCAACTGGATACTCTTTGTCATTCTTGATTGTTACATTTTCCATAGTGAACTCCTTTTTAATTCCTGTTCTTGATAACATTATAGCATTAGCTTGATATGAATGTGCAAGGTCTGCCCGGCACACTTCACTAATCTTGGCGAACGCTTCAAACGGTGTCATGTCTTCAATGTACGGGTTGTTGACCAACGCCACATGATAGATTGCAGCACCCTTCTCTTCACCTTCCTTAGTGACCCAATTCATTGTGAACCCAATTGAGACATCCCATATAAGGTCAGCTTCAATCTTCTGGACCGTCTCAGCATCACGGATGTCAAGGATGGCATCAATGCCTTTGCCGTCATCAGACTCAAACATGTCAATGACTTCACCACGATTCTTGTCAGGGTCATCAGTGTGAGAGCTTGGAACATAGACCCGACCAACAGTCTTGGCTTTGAAGTTCTCAAGAACCTCTTTGCCCCATACTTCCTTGCTCAGTTCAAGGGTATATTCAGGGAACCACTGGTCTGCATACTCTCCATAATTGATGATTCTCTTCTTGTAAAGAGTACCCTTTGCTTCAGGGTAGTCACCCGGAGTAGCATACTTGACCGCCCGGCTGTCATCCGGTTGCAACACTGAGTAGATTTTGGCATTACGCTTGTCCATATTTTTACTATATTCCCTTCTTGCTTATGTTACAATGTTTGATTCTTTGAAACAACTTCATCAGAGATGTCCGGGATTCCGGTCTCTTCAGGAATCTCAGTCTGGTCACTCAAGATTGCAATCCAGATGCACCGGCAATTGGCGTGCTCAGGCGGTTGGAATGGGCTGCTCTTGTATTCAGCATAGCCAACCACTGTGGCATCCATTGATTCACAAAGCTCACATGTGTTCTGGTCCAAGATGGCACTGTACTGATAGACTTCAATGTTCTCTTTGGCAGTCTCAAACACATCATCACGGGCACGGTTGATAGCTTGGCTCACAAGGATTGCTCCAGTGATTCCAATCTTGTCAGTGAAGAATGACTCAAAGTCACCGTTCAATAGGTTGATGATGTCCTCAGTGCTGAAGGTCCTCTTGCCCTTTGAGAGCTGACCCTTATGGAACTCAGATGTGACAGTCTGCTTGATGGTGAATGTGAGGTCACTGAACTGCTTGTCAGTGATGCTCTTGGCATTCTCTTTGAAGTAGTCCTTGCTGTCCTTTGGAGTGGCAGGAATCTTAATGTCAATGTCATCAGAGGCAATCTTCTTGCCATCATTGTAAGTGACCAATGACTGGTCAGTGATGGTGGCAACATACTCTTCAGTCCCGGTCAGGCTGAAGGTATCAAGCTGAGTGATGTCACCGCTCTCCAGTATTGGAGTGATGTCAGCAATAGCTTGCTCAACAACCTTGTCATAGACTGGACCCATTGCCTTCAAGAACTTCTGCTCTTGACTAATCATCTTGTCTTCTATTGCAGCAAGACTGGTCCGGGATTCAGCCGGGCTGAGGTCCCTTCTCCACTTCACTTCACCATTAGCGAACTGCCGTCTTGATTTTTTTTTTGACAAAGCGGTTGGCTTGAAGTTCTTTGCAGGGTCAAGGATTGCATCAATGTCCTCTTCAGCAAGTGTTGGGAATGATGCCTCAATGACTGCCTTGCCGGTATCAAACGGAAGTTGTCCAGTCACAATCTGAGAGACAATGCTCAACAGGCTTGCAATCTGAGCACCGTTCAAAGCGGTCTTTGCAATCTCTTCAGTCTCAGCAATCACTGCAGCACCGCCTTCAGGCAGCTCTTCTCCGGAGTCATTGACATCATCAGCCTTCAGTTCAGGCAGGTCAATGTCAAGCCGGTCAGCAACTTGCCGGACCAAGCCATCAATGAAGTCTTGTGACAGTGCACCTTCCTTCTTAACAATCTCAGTGAAGATGCTCTCAATGAAGTCCTGAGTATCATCAGTCATATCATTGAAGCGGAACTCAGGGTAGTATGCAGTCTCAAAGTTATAGTCAATGAGCTGTGGAATCAGGTATGAATTGAAGTGTTCCTCAACCTCATTCATGGTGCCCCGAAGAGCCATCATGAATAAGTCAGCATGAGACTTGCTGAGTGCAAAGGAGCCGGTGTTGTCACTGTTGCCAAGCAAGATGAACTGAGCCAACACGGAACGTGCTGCCTGTGCATCATGGTGGTCAATGCCGGGCATAGGGTCAATCCGTCCCTTGCCTGCTTCATAAGGACTGAGCTTATAACCGGTTGGCACAAGCACTGCTGAGTCAACACCAAAGTTGGTCATTGCATTTAGGTTGGCAGTCTTCTTGCTGTCATCATCCTTGTTGCCCTCTTGGACCTCAAGCATTTTAGGTGGCATTGCACCCTTCTCAACTGACTGCTCATAGAGATAATAAAGCCGTCTCTTCCGGTCAAAGTGATACCATGCAGCTTGGAATGCAGACTGTCCAAAGACCTCATCTTCATCTTTGTTGTAGGTATAGAGGAAGCACTTGTCAACCGGCACGGTGACTTCAACATTCTTCTTGGCTTCAGCATCCCAATACGATTGCTTGAATCCGGCAAAGCCACCCTTGCTGTCCTTCAGCACGGTGACTGATAGAGCATCACGGAAGGCAATCTTTTTATAGACAATCTGATTGGAAGCATTGAGGGTCCAGACCTTCTCTGCAATGGCATAGCCTTCAAGCACTGCCTTCAGAGTCCGGGCAAGGACCAGTCTGAATGGCGTGGTCATTCCACCCTTGTGTGGTGGCAGCAAGAAGTTCCTCTCAACAAAGTGAGCTTGCTCTTCAGCAGCCTTCTTCTGAGCATCAGTTGCATCATTGTCAGCATCCAGTCTCCAACTGTTTGCCATGATAGGCATCCGGAGAATCTGATATAGAGACCGGATGGTACCATCATTGTCCTTCATATAGCGAAGGTCTTTGATTCCGACCTTGCCATTCTTGGTCTTGTTGTTCTGATTCCAGAGGTCAGATAGTGAACCGCCACTGGTACCCAACTCTGAATCAATGTCAGGTCTTGCTTCTTTGGCGAATGCTCTCTTGTTAGTGGATTGAATAATCATTGGTCTTCATGCCCTCTCTTTGCTTTTATATTACCTGTTTTGGTTACGCTTATACAAGACTTCCTCATAATTACCTGCAGTGATTACGGACCCACCAGTCTCTTTTGAGTTGACATAGTAGTTAGCAATTGATAGGAACACGGCATCAGCTTTGTCCGGTGACTGCCCATGAGTTCTCTTCTTGACTTCATCCTTCTGCTCAACGGCAATCCGTCCATTCACATATTTGAACTTGATGTTGCTGAGTTGGGCAAGCAGCTCTTCATCATATGGAAGAGATACCTCATCTATTATCTCACGGAACTTCCAAGCAAGCTCACTCTTCAGGTTGGCAAACGTCTCAGAATCTTTGGCTGTCTTCTGAACATTGATGCCATAAGAAGTCATTGCCTTGTTGTCTTCAGCTTGGTCAGTGACACCACCACCCACACCAATATCATCAATGTAGTAAGGACCCAAGCCAAGACTCTTCATCTTGCCATAGGTCTCAGTGGTGCTCTTCTTGGCAGTGACAATCAGGTCTTCCCAATACAGTCCCAAGCGTGGTGCAAAGACCGTCTTGTCATCACCGAACCGGGCAACGTCCAGACCAATGTGCTTCTCATTCTTGTTGGGTATGACAGACAACCGCCTCTCTTCAGACATTGCCTGCTCAACCTTCCAGAGTGGGATGAGCACATCATCAGCATCCTCAGGGAATATGCCCTCAACACGGGCTTGCCACATAGGGGAGTTGATGCCCCATTGCTTTGCCCGGCGGTATGCCCACATAGGTGTGATGAGATACGGGAACGGCACCGGCATGGTCTCAAGCTTCCCGGAGTCACCAAGTGCAAGCAACTGCTCTGCATTCTTGATACCGTTCAGTGTGAAGTTGGGAGTGTCCCATGCTGAGATATGAATCTTGCCGGTGGTTGGGTCCTTGAATGACTTGGCAAAACGTCCAAGCGGATTGGTTGGGTTGCCCAATAATAGAATCCTTGCACCCTGTGATGTGGTCACACCATCAATGGCATCAAAGATTTTCTCCGGTATACCTGAAGCCTCATCACCAATGACAAGGATGTGCTCTGCATGGTACCCCTGAAACATGTCCGGGTCCTTAGTGGAGAGTCCCATTGCATACCACTTCTCATCAACACGGAGATTGGGAGTCTTCAGCATCTTGCCTGCCAACCTCACATTGCTGTGATTCATGGCATCCCTCATCTCCTTCCACATCATCTTCTCAACCTGCCTGAAGGTTGGAGCGGTGGTGATGACAATGCTGTTCTCAAAGGCATTGAGGAACCATAGTGCCACCCGGCTGCCCACATAAGTCTTGCCAATGCCGTGACATGACCGGGCACAAGTCTCAAAGTTATCACGGACGGAGTTCATAATCCGTTCCTGTCCATCCCATATGGAGTCACCAAGATACTCTTCAACGAAGAAGCGTGGTGATTGCTGAATGGCTAGCACCAAGTCTGCTGCTGCTTGATTAGTTATTGTTGGCATTGAGCACCGCCTTTGCCTTCTCATGAAGAGACTCAATTGTGACATTCAACTTGTCACCTCTTGGGTCAGAGAGTCCCTTCACATCAGATGGCAATCCGACAGTTAAACGCTCACCCTCAATCACAAGCTTAGTTGCCTTTGCAAGAGCTTCAATGTTCTTGGCTTCCCACTCATCCTTGCTCAACCGGTCCACTGCACCAGACACCCTGTCTGACAGTTTGCCAAGCAAGTCTGCATGCTTCTTGGTTAGTGTGGAGATAATGGCTTCACGGTCCTCTCCGGCTTCCTCTAGTACATTAGACTCTGCTTTTTTGAGCCACTCTTGGCGTTCATCTGCCCACTTCTCATCTTTGCAATGCTTTGCAATAGCACTCCTTGACACCTTGAAACGGGTCTCAAGTGAGCGGTGAGTCTCCTTTGGGTCTGTCACATAGGCTATCTTGATAGCACTCCAATCAATCTTTGCACCGGACTTCTGGACTGCTTTGACTGGAATGGTGGCTTTGCCTGCACCTGACTTGGCAGCCTTTGGACGCTTGTTGCTCTTCACCATTGCAGCTACTTCAGCAACAACTTTGGGAGTGGGTGCCTTCTGCTTGTTCTTCCCCTTGCCAATGACATCAACAGCAGGACCGGTCTTTGCGGTCTTCTTCCTGACTATGATAATTTTCTTCTTTGACATTGACTATTCCCTCTCCCTCTGATTATAGCCACAAGCATTGACTAATGACAGAGACTAATGTGCAGCATAGAATCCTGATGCCAATCCAATGAGCCATAAGACTATGACTATGATGATTGCAATGAGCGTGATTCCAAAGATGAGCATCCATGCCAAGTCCCATAAGGTCAGCAGGAATGTGATGATTACGTTCACAAAATATGATTGCTTGCTTCTCCAGATTTTGAAGCGGTTGGCTCTGCTAAGATTGCTCATGATGCCACCAATCTTCTTGCCTCTGACAATGAATGTGCAAGGACCAGTCTTGGCTTATAGCCTTCAACCATCAATGAGATGACCTTCTTCTCTTCAAAAAAGTCAATGAGTTCTGCTGCTAATGCATAACCAATTCTCATTCTTCTCTGTAGCAATGATGCACCGGGTGAGCCGGTCCTGTTAGGGTCAACAATAATCCTCAGTGCTTCAGCAACTTGTTCATCAGTGAATCTGTGGTTATTCATGGAGCTTCTCCCCATCAGGCATTGGGTAGACACGCTTGGTCTTGGTGTCAAACTGTCCAATGTTCTGCCAATCCTTCCGGGTGCTGCCGGTGAATAGCTTGCTGAGTGGTAGTGCCACCCAATACTTCAACCATGTGAGCAGGTTGACTTTGCCGAACTGGTGCCCAATCACTGCAAGTGAAGGGAACCAGATGTTGATGAGTGTCCGGACCGGCGGTGCCATTGTGTGGCTGACCACCCGGTATTTTGGCAAGACTCCCTGCATGTGCATCCTGAGCAATGCATCATTCTTGCTGCCGTGCCTGCTGACATAAACTGTGAGCGTGTCTTCCGGTGTGCCGGACTTGAGTGGCTCTTCCAATAATATGATGTGTAGCTTCTTCATTGTGCTTGGTCTCCTTTAGCATTATCATTATACAACATTTGACTTGTCCACATTGCTCCAAGATTTTTGCAGGCTGCTCCCACCAGATTTGAGAGTGCTGATTTACCCACATTGTCCACATGTTTGTCCACACAATAAGCATTAGCGTGGGTTGTCAGAATGTGATAAAAGAGCTATGATTGATTCACTGTAGTGTTGACTGTGACTAGCTGATACTGCAGGAATATCAACCGGTCCGGCAACACGCCTTGACCTCTGTTCTTTGCACCCCAATGATGCATCTTGGGTCTGTTAAAAATGGGCATAAAAAGTGCCACTTGCTAATGCAGAGGTGGCTAGTATTGTCGTGACTTAAAATAAGTATAGCAAAGGTGGTGGTCAGATGCAAGGGATTCACTCAATAATCAATACCAATATCAATACCAGAGAACGAAGTAAACTCAATACCAATATTGATATTGATGATAAGACTAAGGGAATTATTGGTATTGAGCAGAAGGCACGGGACCTGATGACTAAGCTTGGATGCAATGAAGGCTCACTTGAGTTCTTCTGCATGGCGTTCCATAAGCTGCCGGATGCCACTGTGCAAAGGCTTGCCGGTCTTGCCCGTGACCCGAATGTCCGGAACAAAGGTGCATACTTCAATGTTCTGGTCCGGAGAGAATTGGCAAAATAAAAAAGCGTCCTTGACCCACATGGTATCTACTACGCTTTTTTGGTGTC
>ERZ650304.987-NODE-987-length-11939-cov-4.372434_pt1 | contig 11939 bp, 14 predicted proteins | sample MGYA00376240_ERZ650304 | MGnify/ENA primary metagenome ERZ650304 (study PRJEB26733, sample SAMN07839271) | wastewater metagenome | biome: small river; feature: stream; material: water | place: USA: North Carolina | collected 2016-03-01 ...
CATGCCTGAGTACGATACGGATGATGTGTCAGTCCGTATAAGTATCTGGACTTCTTAGAGTTATTACCATTACCCTTTGGAACTCCTCTATTACCATTATTGACAAATAGATTATCTGCTAGACTTAGTTGCTCTAGAGTCTTCCATCCATCGGTAGTCAAGAACTTATGGTCTTTAGATGCCTTTACTTTATGTCTTGATTCAGTAGTAACCTCATAACACATCTTCTTACCTGAATTGACAACTCTTATTACGTCTACAAGACGAATAGTACCATTATCTTCTCTACGTTGAATTCGAGTAGGAATACTTCTACTCCATCGTTTACCGCCACGAATGCCACCATTGAACATAGTGTGCAGTCGTGCTAGTGATATGTCAAATGTCTTACCAGCACGATTCACTTTAACAATAGTATCTCCTGCTAAGCACGCTGGTGGACCGATAAGGAACGCCCATAGTGGCTCACCTGGAATGATGATACTGTTAGTGATGCCAATTGTAGCTGCCATTGCTGCTGCTGTTTCGTCAGTCATATATAGGAATGACTTAGCAGTTGCTAGGTAGTTATCAAATGACTCTACTTGCTTGAAGTCAGCTAGGTTAGTCTGGTATACTGCACCTTGACTAGTCTTATTGACTGGTGTAGCAGTTGTAGTAGTGTCTGACTTTACTAGTGCTCGTTCTATCTTAGAGTAGGATTGTAGTCCTACTGCTTTGTATAGGTCACGTATATCCTTCTTAGCACCAGTGTACTCAGTAGGCCAGTCTACTAAGTCCCAGTCAATACCATATATGCTTGGTACTGTCTCAGCAATGATTTCAGTAGCTGCTGCTGTCTGTGCTCTACCTGCTGAATCATTGTCAAGTAGTAGGATTACTCTCTCTGTCTTGGAGAGTGTCTTCATATATGACTTATTGAATCCTGCTCCTGACTTACCAAGGATAAGCTCACTAGAGTCTAGATTAGCTGCCATGTATGCAAGTGTGTCCCATTCACCTTCACAGATGACTGTGGTGTTGGATGGTGGTAGGTTATGCCATCCTGGATTATATAGGTATAGTGGTAGTGCTCCTGACTTCTTGATAGTGAATCTATCTTTGGAAGTAGAGTATGGATAGAAGTATCCTAGATTGTTTAGGAAGTCTGACCATTCACCCTTCTCAGGATCGTATGTAAAGTATGGTACTAGCCATCTATTGTTGGCTGTGTCGAAGGCCCATCCACACTCCTGAAAGATATTGGAGGGTATGCCTCTTACCTTGGCTAAGAAGTCGTAGTGGTGCTGCTCTGTGGAGTCATAGTTCTGTTGCCATATATTAGTGATTAGGGTACGGGCATTGCCTGACTTATCACATCGCTTACAGTGCCATGTACCGTCTGAGCAATTAGCGTAGAAGTGTTGTTCAGGGTTCTCGCATCCGACTAATGGGCAGTCTAGTCTATACTCTCCTTCATGGTTCTCAGGTACATCTTGTGATGTGTACACTGAGAAGAACTTGGAATAGTTAGTTGGCTTAGGCATAATTCTTAATATATTAATCCAATGGAGTTAGGGTTACAGTCCATGCAGTCTGAGTAGTGGTAGTCTTCGCCTTCTACCTTGGCTTCCCATCCGAGTACAGTGCCATTGCATGTTTCGCAGCGGCCCTCATAGGATTGCTTCTCAGACCAATTATGTCGTACTATGTCTGCTTCTACCTTGACTGGTATTCCTAGCTTGGAGCCAGCACCTTCCATAAGTGATATAATCTTACTTAGGTGATGATGATTGGTCTTGGGTACACTGAATACTAGTTCATCGTGTACCATCATAATCATTCTGTAGTTGCAGCCCTTAGTACCGTATGTGTATTCTGATACATCTAGCATTGCGTCTTTTACTATCTCAGCTTCTGTACCCTGAATGATGTAGCAAGATGCTGCATAGGGTCTATCACGCGGTACGTATAGCCTGTATCCACCTATGGTATTTACGTAGCCCTTGGAGCGTGCTTGTCTCTCAGATGCAGCTAAGAATGACTTAGCTCCTGGTAGACGAGATAACGCTTGACTATAGATACCTGGGACACCTGCTGTTACGTCAATCTTATTAGGACCAGCACCGAATAGGATACCGAAGTTGACATTCTTAGCAATTGTACGTTCTGCTGCTGATATATTAGTTTTGGCGAATATCTGTTCTGCTGTCACTTGGTGTAGATCGTGTCCAGCAAGGTAGGCATCAACTAGGGCTTGATTACCTGCTGCTACTGCAAATATGAGTAGCTGGAACTGGCTGTAGTCGCAGCAAGTCCATATGCCTTTACGTGGACCAAAGATATTACGTAGCTTGAACGAATCATCATCTTCATCGTCATCTAGTTCTATCTTTGTATCATTAGCAGCAAATGGGTTAGACATATCCTGCTTACCGACATTAGTGGTATTAGGATTTTCTGCTGCTAATCGACCTGTACCTGTTCTAGCTTGTTTGAATAGTGGCTGTAGGTAGTAGTTAGAGTCTCTGTGAGTGTCGTAATTGTCAATATATTGTAGGGTAGTATTGGTCTTACGTAATCGTTTCAGGTCGAGTAGGAATTTGAATTTATCTGGTAGGTGGTCGTATGTAGATACTGGTGGACATTCTTTGAGTAGTAATGATAGGACATTCTTATCAGTTGATGGTCCTGATGGTCCTATCTTCTTAGGCTCGAATTCATACTTCTCGAATAGTACCTTACGTAGTTGTAATGGACTACGCTGATTGAAGTCTTTGATGCCTGTCAATCTACGTAGTCCAAGTATCTGCTGTGTCTGCCTTTTCTTGAAGTCCTCTCTAGCACTATCTACTGCTTTAGGAATTAATGGAACCTTCTCATACTCCATCTTGAGAATAGGCTTAATATATTTGATTGCCTTCTCATAGGATTTACGCTGGTCTGGGGCCATTAACTCCTGAAAGATAAGGTGTAGTCCTAGTGTGCGTACTGGGTCATTTATCGCATAGGTAGAACAGACTGAGTACCAGGGATGATTGTCTGGGTAGCCTAGTGTTTCAGCTATCTGCTGGGGTATCCAGAAGTCACCTTTGTACCATTCTCGTTGAGTGCCTATTAGGGATGGGTGAGGGTTAGTCTCAGATGATATATACCATTCGTACCTCTTGGCTACTGCTCTAGCTTCCTTGGTAGCATCGTTTAGTGCTGCTTCATCGTCAATAGGGAATTGCAGTAGAGATACTGCTAGTTCTTTGAGTCCATGTGGTCCTGGTGAGTGATACGCATGGGAGGCTAGCATTGTATCGTGTATACGTTTACCTTTGAATATATCATCTATTGGTCTGCCTAGTTTATCTAGTAGTTGTAGATCATAGTTAGCGTGATGGAATACTAATTCGTCATGGCTACGCACAGTATCCCAGAAGTCTGCTATTAAGTCATCGTCATATATTACTTCTCTAGTGTAAGGGTCTACATTGAATCGCCATAGGTATGTTTTGTAGTCTGAGCAGCAGGCAGTTATCATAAAGGCTCTACAGCCCTTGTGAGGGAATAGTCCTGTTGCTTCACAGTCAATTGCTAGTACCATAGTTTAGCTCCTAGCATCGTAGCTGCTTCGCAGTCAATGGCCAATACCACTTGGTTCGTCCTTCACATCACGTAGCATTGATAGTACCCAGTATAGTGCTTCGGGTTCAATCTTAGCACTTGCATATATTGTCAACTTATGAAATAGTAGACCACCTAGTATTTGTCTTGGTAGAGCATCTACTGTAAGTTCGTGTACTTGATGTACTGTGCTACCATCTACGTGTGGGTATGCTCCGTACTTCTTACATAGAGGGTCTACTACTAATATGTGTCTCATTTCTTACGCCTTGCTTCACGTTCTTCTAATTCGTCGAGGGATGCACGTACTGCTTTGGTTATGAATGCGTTAAGACTTAGACCTAGTTTGCTTGACGCTTGTACTACTCGTTTGTGTAGTACTCCTTTCATTCGCCATGTTACCATTCGTTCTTCTGTTGGATCTTCGCTGGTCTTGGGTTTGTGGCCTTTTGGCATCTGTATTACTCCAATCTTGACGGGACTCTTCATGCCAGTCATTAGTGTTGTTAAGTTGTACGCAGAATGCTAGATCAGTAGTATATTCACTATGGTATCTAGGATTGCGTACTAGTGTAGGTCTAATGTGACCAATACCTTCTTCACCAAAGAATCGGTTAGCTGGATTGGTACATTTCAACTTCATAATAGGGTTAGCCATGTCGCTATACTCCTGAGAGATATTTAGTACATTGGACCCTGTACTAGAGGGTTAGGTAGCTAGGCCGGTTACGCTCCGGCTTCTACATACTCAATGCTATTCAAAATATGTTGCTCTACTATTGAGCTACTAGCTAGCAGCGGATACTTCATATATCACACAGTAGGCAGTCAGGGAATTGAACCCCACTAGCAGGTATATAAGACCTACGCCCAGGACCACTGGACTGCCCACATGATATATCAATACGGTGCATGTGTCTACCATATTACTACTATAGAGCCGCTTACGGATATTGATATATCTGTCCCTAATTATTTCACCCTGTCGGTTGGTTATCTCCTCGTGCCTTCTAACGGTCCAATTAGAGAAGTGACCGGACGGTTCACGCATTGCCGTCATGCGTCACGTGACTACTTGAGGACGTAGGATACTGAGCCACCATTAGAGCCATAATAGGTTCCGGTGGAGCCGTAGCCGCCTGTAGAACCATAGTTACGCTGACCTGCACGTACTTGGCCTACAGATTGATACACTCCACGTACTGCTGATCGTACAGGCTGGGCCTTTACGACTGTGGCTACTGGTTGGAATACTTTACGTAATAGATTACGTACTGGTTCTCCTGCATACATAGTTGCGGGTGTAAGTAGTACTGCTACTACTAAAGCGATACTTGTAAATCGACGCATGGTGTTTTCCTTATGCGATATATTCGTCCCAATATTAAAGGGAGAGTCACCCTACGGGACGGTGTAAGGTGACTCTCTTTGTAGTAGATAGAGAGCTAACGGATACTCTAAACCGAGTCTATAGTCTTTCGAATATATTATTCGATTCGTTCTAGATCACTCAGGCTCTAGAAACCTACCTTGCGGTTCTATCTACGTGTTTGCTTGACGGCACGGGCCAACACCGTCTCCACTACCTTACGCATAAGGTGTGGCAGGTAGTCGGATTGCCTGTTTCCATCGAGGGCCCGTTAGCACTTAATATATTAGAATGGAATGCAATCCTCGCAGCATCCAATATATAACTTAGTTATATAATTGTAAGATTGAGGATTGCGGTTACAGTCAGGACATATCGGTACACCCGACTGTCCTACTCTGGCTGGGGGTCCATTGCTTCGACTTGCTCGAATGGTGCTGGTCCCCATTCTGTACCTTCGGAGTCTACTCCATAGAATCCATCATCATCACTCTTGGTGACTTTGAAGTCTACTGGGCCTTCATCGTCTGTCCATGTGACCCATACATCTACCCATGCTGCTGGGTCGAAGTCATCTTGGTCTTCGCCTTCTGTGGTAGTGCTTGTGGAGTCAGTGACTAGATCACTGTTGTCCATTGGTCCTTGTGGGTAGAAGTTGACATAGTTCTTGCCATCCTTTGCACTCTTGGTGTAGCTGATAGCTAGATTAATAGGAGTCTTAGCTGCTGTGTGCTTCTTAGCTGCTTTCACACAGTCGGCTAGAGGTTCCTTATATTCGCCTGTATCTTCGCCTAGTCCTTGGAACTCATAGTAGAGATTCTCGTATGCCTTCTCTACTGTACGCCATACTTCGCCTGTGGACTTCTTGCCCTCAGTTAGTTCATGGTAATTGGACAGAATTTGTCCGATACCTGATCCTGATGGGCCATTCTCAGTCAGTGAATAGGCGAAGCGGAAGTACTTACGGTTTGCGTCATCTTTAGCGAATCCAAATGATACAGTTGCTACTTGAGCACTGAGAATATATCGCTGTCCAAGTTCAAGGCCAAGTACTTTAGCAATTTGCTCACCGTCTAGTGCTCCCTTTGGACGTTCCTTCTTGGCAGCAGCCTTGGCTACTGCTAAGTCCTTATTCATGGACTTTAGGAATGCTGCTTCTGATACTTGCTTCTCGCCTGATGACTTGGCTTCTGGTTTAGCTGGCATGGTTATATATTACCTTCTTACAATTGTTAATACCTCACAGATGAATGGCACACGCCATCCTATACTTCTGAAAGATAATTATTACTTGTTCTCTAGTGCTTCGATTCGTTTACATAGCTTGTGCTGTTGGTTCGCTGCTAGTATTGCTGTTAATGCTAGTATTAATATTGATATATCGTTTAGGTCGGGCAGTTCCATAATTACTTCTTTGGTAGTGGGGGTTTCTTTGTTGGTGGTCCTTTAGGTGTAGGTGGTTTAGCTGGTCCTCGTTGGTCTTCTGGGGTATCCATATCCCATAGTTTATTATTGAATGCCGCGACAAGTGTATTGTATAGTTCTATTTGTGGCTTGTCGGATAGGATATCTGGTAATTCGAATATATTCAATGGTTTACCGTCAGGCTGCATGAACTTGCCTTGAGCACCATTGGATACAAATGCCATATTACCAGGGTCACGTACCATAGCTGCACGCTTGTCGTTGTAGCGTCCAATCTGTAGTACAATGTCTGCTGCTTGCTTGATGTAGGTTAAGCAGGCAGGTGAGCATGATGGTTGTGAGAACTTCATCTTACCACCATCTAGATCAGATTCTTCTCTATCCTTTACGTGAGAGAGCATCGTAATACGCATACCACTGTCTTTCAGTGTATTCATATATGCTGCGAATTCTTCACGTATCTGAATCCAGATATCTGCACTAGCTCTACCAGCATCACCAGGGACACTAATCTTATTACGAGCACACACTGACTCTTGGCATGTAGAATAGAATAGATCAATGGAGTCGAATGAAATACGCTCTACTGAATCATCGTCAATCCACTGTTGAGTTGTATTAATTACTCTACGCCATATATCAGGTTTACCATCACGTATCTGGTCTGCTGTATACTTAGTTACAGATACCTGACGAATTGATAGACCCTTACGGAATGGTTCTAGCATTAGTGTAAGTGTCTTCGGGAATGCAGCAGATAGAGTAGTCTTACCTCTACCCTTCTGACCATAGAGGACTAATGTGTAGTCATCGAAGTTGTCACTTGGTATATTGAGTTCGTCTTCACTTGGATACTCTAGTGTACCTTCATCTAGGTCTTGTCCTACGAATGATGCTCTAGTCATTTTGTTCCTAACTCTTGTGCTAATTCTCTTAATGCTACTATGTGTTTCATTTGATCTAAGTTTAATGGATTTATGTTACCACCCATTCTACTCATATCTTCTGAGCATAGAGTCATGTCTCCTGTCTCTATGTAGTTAGCCCAGTACTGTAGAGCATTTCTTACTAAGGACACTTGATCTAGGGTAAGTTTGACAGTTACGCTACTCATAGTGGGTTGCCTCTACGGTCTACTTTAGATTTGGTGCTATTTGGTAATGGTGCTCTTGAGAGTAATGAATATAAAGCCATGTAGCCTTTGTCTCTCTGCTTACTTTGAGACTTAGTATCTGCTAGTGCTATATTCATTCCTCTACCACGATGCTTTTTAGATTGTTGAGCATGTGTACGGGATTCGTGTTTACGTTGTTTCCAGGTCATTGTGGTTGGTCCTTTGGGGGTTGGCATACTTCTGAGAGATATTGTAGCTTGGCTTGGTATTCGAATAGTCTTCGTGTCCTTTGGTCAATTGTAGGTAGTAGGCTTCTTACATCTCTTGCTAGGCAATTTAACAACATTAGTATATTGAATAGGTCTTCCTTAGATAGGATGATATGCTCTTGTTTGTGATTACTAGCCTCTGGTAGCAGTGCTACTGCTGTTACTGAGCATAGTGCTTGTCTGGATTTACTCACATCTATATTCCTTATATGTCAGTTGTTTCAGTATCCTACGTACTTGTCTAGACCATTTTCTGCACTTCTTATTATTGTTAGTAGGTCTACAGCATTTGCATTTAATACCACCTGGACCTCTACTGTCTAGTAGTTTTCTGTACATATCAGTCATCGTTTACCTCTACTTCTGGCTCTGCCAACTCGCTGAACATATCGAAGTCTACTGTTAGTCCTTGCTTTCTTCCGTACACTATCAGATCGAAGTAGTCTCCTTTTCCGTTTGACATTGGATCGTAGACTCCGAATGGCTTTCTTCCGTGGAATGGATTTATGTTTCCTTCTGCGTCCACCCACGGATTGGTGGGGTTTGCTTCAATGGACCTCCACCATATATATACTCGGTACAGTAAGGGTACTAATGATTCTCGTATCCACTTATTGATTTGTCCAGTCTTGAATCGGTATTCTAGTCGGTAGAAGTAGTAATTCTTGTCTGCTGCTATGTCTGCTTCGATACGCTTTACGAAGTCTTCATCTGATTCCTTTTGGCGTTGACGCTGCCCAGGCTTGCGGATTACGTTATATATGAATCCTGCTACTGGTCTACCATACTTGATTGATGCTGCTACTGCATATATCATTACCTGAATGTTGTCTGGTACTGTATCTTGTAGTACTGCAATGTCTATACGGGATTTAGTCTTGTTCTCCTGTAGCCATAGTTCGCCATTACGATCAATTACTTCGTCGATACGTCCACGTAAATGTATAGTCGATTCTGGTATATTGATACTTATTTCTTCGCATGGGTTCCACTTTGTAGCTGGTAGTTTGAATGGCTCATTGAATACTGGTTCCTGAGCTATGTAGTTGTATTTAGGCTTATTTGCTTCCCACTCTTTGTACTTATTGTACTGAGCCATAGCTATCTTGAATAGCAATGTAGACTCAGCACTAGGGTACACTTGCTTCATATATGAATTCATAATACGTAGCATTTCAAGTCTAGAATAGTTGTGACCCATTCTAGCACCTTCCTCAATGAGCTTGTGGAAGATGGTTCCGTACTCCATAGCCTCTTTACGATCTACAGGTTTTAGTCCTAATACTGCCTTCTTATGGTATCTATCCTCGTCATTGATGAACTTCTGTAGTAATGACTGAGTTACACCGTGAGTGAATAGATTCCATCCTTTATATGGAAGTTTCTTAGGAGTATTAGGTGGTTTAGGTATTTTACCCTTTGGTGGTGCTTTCTTAGGCATTGCTCACCTGTGGAGTACTAGCCTGGAGCCGGGCCAGTAACTTCTGAAAGGAAATGTTGTTAGGGATACCGTGGTAGTACTTGTCTTCTGGTTCTCGTGCTTCATATATTCGAGCTGGTGACACTTGTTTAGGTTTAGTTGGATCAGCGGCATGTGCTGCTCTGCCTGCTATGCATTCTGTAATTAGTTGCTCGTAGTATTCAATTGCTGAGAATACTCCTAAGTCAGCTAGTGCGATTACGGCTACAATGGGCCAGTATCCTGCTGAGGTATCATATCGCTTGAGAGTGATTGCGAGTACTCTAGTCTCGTGTCTACTCTGTAGGTGTGGTGGGCGTTGGGATGGTCGGGGCATTTTGTGGTGCTTGCGACCCTTTGCATATATCTTGGCTAGCTTCGAGTGTCGTTGTCGGTTCTGTTTGGTTGTTAGCATCTTTGTGTCTGCCTTTTAGTGCTGTGTGTATTCTGTCTACTATTCTATCTATCCGTGCTACTAGCTCAGGAGTCGCTTCCATATACGTACCTCTGTATATTTAGGATTGCATTATCGTATTCGTAGTCACTTTTAGTTGACTGCATAATGCGTGATGGGTGGAGGACATATATGTAATGTGGTATCTTGAGTAGCTTACAGGTCTTCTCGGCTACACGACCTAGAGCTACAAAGTACTTTGGTCGTACTGCGTCTACTAATGATTGTATATGAGACGAACACACATTTATCTCTATATTGTTCGGTGCTCTAATTGAGTCTCTGTCGAAGTCTTTGAAAGGCGTGCATAGTATTGCATTTGTCACTATGTAGGAGGTTGTAGGTTTGAGTGCCTCTTTAATGATTGTATTGAGACATTCACCTGCTGGGCCTACGAATGGTTGCTTGTTGATATATTCGGATTCGCCAGGAGCCTCACCGATAAACATGACCTCGACTCTACTACTGAGAGATAGTGTGTGTAATCTGTGGGTTACTTTGTGTTTGCAGATAAGTGATATATCGCACTTGCTGCATAGCTGCGTGTCGTGTGACCATTTAGTTGCTAGTGCCTTTGCTGTTTGAGGATAGGACATTGTACTAGTCACCTAGTTTGTAGCCAGTTGGAAAGGATAGGGAGTTATATAATTCGGATACGCCGAGTAGAGAGCATAGTGTTTTGAGTTCTTGGTCAGTTGGTGCTGTCCAGTCTGCCCATTCAGTATCACCATTGTTGATTGCATTTCGTATTGCTACTATCTTATTGTAGGCTACGAATCGTGGATCAGCTACTTTATATTCTAGGCATTTCTCGTAGCATTGATGGAATGATAGATAGTCGTAGTAGGTGTTACCTCTACTGATTATTCTACCTTCTGGTGAGTATGCAAAGGATAGTAGTAGTACTGGTTTCTGTGTTACGTAGAGTGTACGTTTATTATATTGAGTTCTGTAGCCGCCAATGGATTCTTTGTGCTTCTTGAATCGCTGCTTTAGTGTGTAGTTGTTGCCGTGTGGTGAGGATAGGAAATCGTACTTGAGTCGCTTGTCTATCTTAGGTTCTGGACATATCTCATTGTCGAAGAACATCTTCTCGAAGTGAGGAGCAAATACCATCCTATCCTTACCTACATACGTACGGCCTACTTTAGTTGCTGATTGTGCTGGTGGCTCATACTTCTCTATTGATATATCTTTGTGCTTTATGTCGCTACCAGATATATTGATTGCTGTGATTCGTAGGTCACTCATTCTATGTCGTCCTCGATACTGCGTGAGTACCTGTCTGTGCTGAATATTTTGATTAGTGTTCCTAGTCCTACTAATACTATCACAGTTAGTAGGATGCAGCCAATGTATATAAGTAAGTCCATTGTGTTACTCGATATATGATTAAAATGCCGAATGTGCAATCAGTAATTAACGGGTAGTCTGTACTGACCTCATCCTTACGGGTAGAGGCATCCGGCATATATAAACCCAGAGTCAGCAATGAAATCGCTTAGGTTCCATTTCAGCTCCTCCAAGTTAAGAATACTGACTCTGGGATACACTCGATAAATGCAGTAGTGGTGTAGTATAGGTTGGGTGATCCTCGATGTGAACATACTACTGGGTTCGAGATGTCTGTAGGCTCGCCACTAGAGGGATATGTTAGTCCGCTGGATTTGATATATTGAAAGGACAGAAAGGCATATATCAAATAAAGGGTATACCCTTTAGTGGACCCGTACCACTACTGCCATTTAAGAATATCGTAGGGGCTAGCACTAGTCAAGAGCATTGTAGGAATAATCGCACAATCGGTCGATTAGTGGCTCGCATAGATAATACAGCATGGGTGGGTGGCGAATCTAAGGGAATAGAGGGTAGGGGTAGTGGTAGAAAATAGGCTCGCGGGTATACCCGTCAGGTCGTCAAAGTAGAATATATTCGAAGGGTAACGGATAGGTGATTTGTAGCAGGGGGTCAGATTGTCGAAGTAAATTTCACACAATCGAGATCGACTATCGCTAGGGTAGGGTCGCGGGTATACCCTTACTATAATTCTATCGCTAGTGGTGTTGACCGGGTTTACGCTATCTTATAGAATACTAGTGTCAGTTTGGGTTGTGTGAAATTTACCTTAGCAATTTATAAGATGACGGGTATACCCGTGAGTCTAATATATTGAAGTTTGTGATTAATGGTGTAACTACTATTGTCATAGTAAATTACGACATTCCCTTGGTAGCTGATTATATAGGAGGCATTTGTGG
>ERZ650304.988-NODE-988-length-11935-cov-5.280892_pt1 | contig 11935 bp, 24 predicted proteins | sample MGYA00376240_ERZ650304 | MGnify/ENA primary metagenome ERZ650304 (study PRJEB26733, sample SAMN07839271) | wastewater metagenome | biome: small river; feature: stream; material: water | place: USA: North Carolina | collected 2016-03-01 ...
ATTCGGTATTCCCTAATGCAGTAGTAGTGTCGGTAAACAGTAATCTTTACTTATTACTCAAGTTGCTGTATTCGATTGAGGAGCACATCGTATATGATGCAGTTCGATACCCTAACTAAGAAGTTTGCTGCTTGGAAAGAAGCTCGATTCTTAAAGAAGCACGGTTGTAAAACACGTAAGCAGTACGAAAGGATGTACGACCCGAAGGTTAATTTCCGTGGTTACCGTATGAAAGATATTTACGGCGGATATTCAGCAGTTATCCCGATTGAAAATCCGCAGCACGAAGTTTATACCAATTGGGGACCGGGATTTTCGATCGGGTTAGAGATGATGTCGGAGTGGTGTGAGAAAAATTGCAAAGGCGAGTGGAGGTTTGACTGGCATCAAGTAGACAAAGATACGTTTGGAAATTATTATCCGAGCTGCATGGGCGACGACTTGATATTTTTTGCATTTACTGACCCAAATGACGCAACTTGGTTTAGCTTGAGGTGGTAATGCAGGAACTTAGTAGAGCAGACAAAGAGTATGTGGCAAGTGTAATCCGAGAATCGGCGCTCTGGAATTTTCAACTAATAAACCCCATTTTGATGCAAACATGCGGATTTAGAATTGTTCACTACTCTGGAGAGATAAGAATGGAGATCACAAACGAGCACCGTTACTTTACCGGATATCTAACTCGTGATTCCCGGATCTAAGATCCCTGGGTGGGTGTGGCAATTATACGCGTCGTCCTCCCGCCAGGAATTGCGGGCTAACTTATCCCGCAATGAATTTACTAGCTTGCACTACGGGTTTGAGATACTCGAAGATAGAACAACAGACAGGTTCCGTATTTTAATTCATTTATGCGTCACTGATCGGAACAAATTTCTACTCACACAAATTAAATATGGAGGGAGCAGGTAATGCGCCCAGTTGAGCTAACAAAAATAGAATGGGATAACATAAAAGAACAGATGATGAAGTTGCACAAACCGTCGTCTATCTTAATTCGTGAAAAGATGAAAACCGTACATGGGTTTGTGCCACGAGATCACTCAAGTTACATCGATGGCGTTTATCGACAATGTGTAATGCTCGACTTTTACAGTGAAAGTAAGCGAACTATGTTTTTGCTTACATATGGAGACTTTATAAAAAGTGAGTAATCTAAAATTTCAAGTTCAGAGAAGATTTCCCGACGGTCGAGTTAAAATTTTAGCGGCTGCTGACCTAGTTGCTCATATTGAGAGGAATTTTCCAGAAGTGCATACCTGTCTAACTGGATTCCGAGCAGGAAACGGCTCGGAAAGTAAAGCAAAAACTGTAGAGCTCACAGCTGAACAATTTTTATTAATTTCCTTACTCGGTAAAGAGATATCAGGCAATGCAGCAATTTTATTACCGGATTCAACATATTTCAACAGTTAGTGACGGTAGCAGGCAATTCAGTGTGGTAGTAACTCCTGAATTGAAAAAAATGCTTTATAAGCAATACCCAACTTTGTCATTTTTTGAAATGGCAACGGGGGCAGCGACAGTTACATTAACTGACCGCCAGTTTTCGTGGCTACCACTGTTTGCTCATGAGGTATTCGAGCATGGAAGCTAACAATGCAGATTTACAGTTTCGAGTTATACGCGAATGGAAACTTCGACATGCGTGGTATGAAGTTGAGGTTACTAATGACCTAGAGAACTGGATAGTTAGCACTCAAAGTCGAACTTCTTACGTCAAAATTTCTCAAGGCCCGCTTATGGTAGATGAGAATTTACTGTGCGTTCTTTCACTTATGGCAACTAGGACAACATAGTGAGCATGACTTACAAAGCTACTCAAATTGGCAAATCTTGTCGGTTAATTGCATCATCTGACTTGCGCGAATGGCTAGTTAACCACTATAATAACAAAATATCCATTCACTACACGTCCGAAAATGGAACTGCGGTAGTTGATGTCGACGAGGCTGTATTCGTTATTGTTGCAATGATTGCTACAGGTGTATAGGCCTTGGTAAATTACAGATTTATCCGAGTTGCAGCCAGCATCCCGTACAATGATCGAACGCTTATTGATTGGTGTACTTGTGTGTTTGGGCCGCGAGTTACACCCGGCCGGTGGAGAGTTGCATTTCCGAACGGGTACACGACTAACTTTTACTTCGTAAGCGAAAATGATGCAATAGTGTTTCGTTTAGCGTGGAGCGATTTCATCGATGACTAGCCAATGTACTTATCGAATTCTTGATACTGCCGAAGTAGATGGAGAACCGTGGTTCCAGATCGCTGTAAACTCACCGCTTTCCCGGTGGCTAGTTGAGACACAATCGCCGGGTAATTATTTCATTAGTACTAGCATCGGTGCGGTCTGTGTTATTGATGTAAGCGAACATCTGCTATCATTAATTCAGTTAATCGCGTTAGAAACTACTGTGCCTTATAATATTTGGGACACGATTGAGATATGAGTTACGAAGCTGTTTTGTGGCCCGGAAAGTTGGCTGAAGCATTAACCGCTCGGTACAGATTTCAACCCATTACTACTGATCTAATTGAGGAAATTAATCAATACGCACAAACAATAGTTCGTGGAGATTATGAAATAGTGTTTAGCCCAACGACAAGAAATTTAGTCATTCAGATTAACACAAGCGATCCGAAAATGATTACCTGGTGGAATTTACTGCAATGAACGGATTTTATTATTGCCCGTATATTCCGCTATACGTCACTGTTGCTAATGCAGTTTTTCCTCTGAAATACGAAGTGGTGTCAACAACTGATGAGTTTGACAATATTGATGTTCGTGATCCAGAAATCGTAAGATGGTTATTTACATTTGATAACGAGCAAGTCACATTTATCGGCGGCGAATTTACTGTTAAAGCTACATTTCAAGTTAAGTGCGAAGTTACTACGCTGTTGAGGTTAAAATATGAACCGTAAGATGCAGGATTTAATTGAAACATTTCTGTACTGTGATTTTACTGTTGAAGAAATGAATCGGCTTGCACAAGAATCGATGCCTGGCGAATATGTTATATCAGAGTGCGACCGCGGGCTCAGGGTTCAATTCAAATCAGCATATCATAAAACAGTATGGGAAATTCAAAATAGTGATATGGGGCTAGCACATGGGGAGCAATAAATTTACATTTGACGAAATGATGTCAACATATAACAGCAAGCTACAACTCAGAAACGTTCCGGTTAACCAGTTAACTGCTAAGCATGAAGTTACTGGCGGTATTTCGTTTAGTGAAATTACATACGAGCTATCGAAATTAATCGGCGGATTTGACGTCTCGATCGAGTCGACGAATAGAGAGTACCAAAATTATCGAGGCGTAGCTGTTTATGAAACTCACATCGATTATCGCGTGAAAACCGAAATGTCGCTTAGTCAATTTGAGAGGCTTGCAAGTAGCCACATGCAGCTCTGTGAATTGACCGAGCGGCTGGGCGAAGAAGAAGCCGCTCGCAAAAACCCGGCAGTTAAGAAAGCTTACGACCACTACATTACCCTTGTTCAATTAACTAATTCTTCAAACTAAAGAGGCAAATATGGAAGATTCTACTGTACTCGGGATTCAAACTTGCGAAGTCGGCATGTTCAGGCTACCGGGCGTTATTTTCGAAAAAGGTCAACTAACGCCCGAGAAGATTAAGGAGATGGACGAGTGGGCAGCAGGTCCGCAAGGTGTAGGTACACGAATGACTGAAGTTTTGTGGTCGTTTAAGACTAAATCACAAAGAGATTGGTTTTTGATTAAGTGGTGCGATGAACACCGAGACTAAGCCGACGCGGCGTGGTTCCAATTTGCAATGAGTGAACAGATCGGATGATAAAGTATATTTTTGCAGTACGCGAGCGCGAATATGAAGATTGCCGCAAGTGGTGCATAACTACGTTTGGCATTAACTACTGGTACCAACAGGAACTGCGGGTGTGGTTCTCGTCATATTTCCGTTCAGTTTACTTTCGCAATGAAAAAGATGCTATGCTATTTAGATTACGTTGGTCAACAGCAATCGAGAAAGTAAGTGAGCCATTCCCAATTTAATTTAGATGACTGGCACGGCGTCTGCATCGGCAGAAACAAGTATATCTCAGAGAATACAGCAATAGTGTACGACCCTAATAAATCAATTTCTGACATTCTCCGAGAAACTAAAGAAATGCTCGACATTGAGACGAAGCTAATAGACCGTCGGTCTAAAGCAACTGTGTGGCTAGCCGAGAACCCGCCGATCGGACGATATGTTATAATGCACGGGGTGTTTTGGTTTTCTGATGAAAAAGATGCTTTTTGGTTTTCATTAAGATGGGGAGATTCTAGTGATATTCAATCCTAAGTTAGATGAGTACCGTGAAATATTTGAAGTTGAAGTGGCTGAACACGTCATGCCGCGACGTCCTAATTTTTCGTTTGCGGAATTATTAGGCTGGGAAATAGATAACCAAGTAGTTAATAGTCTTCTAAATGAAGCAAGAAAGATGGAGTTTGAAAAGAATCCCGATCAGTCCTTCTCAATACTTGGTATTTTGAAAATCAAAAGATCGCAATGTGGTTTAAATTACGGACTTCAAAATGAAACAAGCGTGCTATCCGCCCGCTTCCTGACTGGCAGATGATAGAAAATGGGAAAACATTTGATTTGTTTTCTCAACTTATGATCAGCAATGCACTTGAGAAGTACCCGCAAATAACCGGCATATATGCATTTGATGCTAACGGGAGGTTATACTTTGAGAGAGCATCAGACTTTACACTTTTGCGGTTAACGGCGGAACATAAAAATGAGATGGTGGAACAAAAATAAAAGGGCTCGCAAACACTGGCATCAAGTGCCGTGTCCGTGTATCATTGAATTTTACGGTTCTCAGTTTCCAAATCTGTACGAGGCGGGAAAATTCGAAAAAATAAAGTTGTGGTGTCAGCGGCGGCCCAGCAGGGGCAGATTTTTCCGAGAGAATAATACTTGGTATTTCGAAGACGGGAAGGAAGCAACGTGGTTTATTTTAACATGGAGTAATTCAAAATAGCAACAATAGATAGCGTATCACCTTACATAGTTGCGTACACCTCAACTACTCCGGATGTCGGACACGGTGGTGCCGGGATCGGAATGTTGCGATATAGTGGCAATAATTTTGAAGTGTTCGACGGATATTCGTGGGTTACTATTAATGCTCACTCATCAATCGGAATGACACAAGATGCACACGAAGCGATCCAGTGGGTCCGGCGAAAGATGCGCGAGGAAGCAAAAATTCAAACAGCTATTGACAAGTTTCCGGCGTTAAAACAGGCAAAAGAAAACTACGAACTAATTAAACAGTTAGTGATGAGCGAAATTGACAACTCCGACACTGATAACTAACGAACAATACGGGCAGCTTATTTCTGCATATCTGAACCTCGGCCGACCTGCCGAGCTCGGGCAGCTTTTCTTCGAGCTGTTTCCCGAAATATACCAAGGATTAATTAATGATGGCGACAACGGTGCAGAACTGGCGAACAAAATTTGGAGACTTAATAGTTCACCGATATCATTTGGATTCATTGCCGGACTTGTCAGTGAACGCCCGCACGTATATCACACTCGGTGATCAAACACACATTGTGACTAAATTTGTATTTGAACATTATTTGTTCGACGTTGCAAGCGGTACCTTCCCCGAGCCATTCCAGATAATTTGTCGATGGGCTAGAGATTATCCGGACAAGTTTCAGTGGGCTAATGAACATGCACTAGCAGTTGAGACTCAACATTATTATGACATATCAACGTTTACTGCACATATGAGAATCGTCGTGCATGTGTTTGAAAAAGACGCAACATTTTGTGCATTAAAATTCGGAGAAGCAAAGTGAGTGAACTATATACTTTACAAGTAACTATGCCGATTATCAACAACTGCGAACTAACTCAGTGGTTGTTAGACCATTCCGAGATTTATCAATCTTGGCCTATTATGTGTACCAGCCTTAAGTACGTTCGTGTTACCTTTACAGAGGAACACATGACGCCGCGGATGTTAAAATACGGAATTGGAAATGTTAAGAAAAAAGAATCTGCAATTTCTGCGGAGTGACTACGTTGAAGTAAATGGTAAGTGGCGAGAAACTACGTTACTACAAATGAAGATAGAGAAAACTGATGTTGATCGAATTAACTGGATCGAGCAGCATGCGGTTAGTTATCGAATTCGTGAAGTACCAAGTTACGACGTTCACGGTAGGATAGAATACATCCTGTGGGCGACATTTCGCATTTTTCCGGAACAGCTAACATTTTGGAAATTAAGATTTTGAAGAATCCTGATCTACGTAAACATATTAACGATAGTTACATTATTATTAACGGAGTTACTCGAGAACTGGTTAAAGTTTCATACACAACTAGTTACTGGACACAATCAGAAATTGAAGCGACTCAATGGTTGCATAGCCGAGCTCTTGCAATAACTTTCGCCACAACACAAACTGGGGTCAAAGTAAATGCTCGCGTTTTTCCCGAAACTCTTACTTTGTGGAACCTTATGTTCGGAGATAGAATACGTGGAACATAAATTTGTAGTTATGTGGTGCAACGAGGGCTTAGAAGCCGTAGTTGATATTACACAGATCGAGCGTCAACAACTACTTCGCTCGCTCTCAAGCGGCAATGGCCCTAGCAACGGCGATTTTCAATTTCTAAACCATATGATGATGCGCGCCCGCATGAACACACAACGGCATTATGAAATCTACTTAATAACTGCGGTCGACGGTATTACGAAAGAAGACATTACTGAAATGTTCGACAACTCTCCGCAGACGTCTGCAGAAACTATTCGAGAGATCGGAAAAGAATTGTATTCTGATCGTGCAACAAAAAAGCCGCTCATTAGTTAAGCGGCTTTTGTTTATACTAGCGTAGTATCACTCTTAAAAATAATCCTAAACGCTTCGGTTTGTATCCCGCCGTACCAAATCTTCGAAATGTTGCAGTTACTGTAAAATACATCGTCTGGAACCTTAAGAGGGCAAGTACTCTTACACAGCCTAAACACAGGGCATGATTTACAATGCCGCTCGTATCGCTCTAAGTCTAGATTCTTTAAACTAACTGACTCAATATCATTTAAACTTCCACTGATAAAGGTTTCGTCGGTGTGAGGGCAAGTTCGAACATTTCCGGCAACATCAACTGAAAGAACATCTCGATCGTCAACTCCGCATGTAGTTGTAACACTTGGTAAAATCTGCTTCTTTAGGGTTTGAATGTATGGTAATACTCCCATACCGCCTGTATATAAATCGTTCTTTAGCAGATGCAGCTCTTTCTTCTCTAAAAACTGCATTGTGTTTGCTTTTAGGTAGTCTGCTAATATAGTCTTAAACTTTCCTAGTGTATCACCCCGGATTACGTGATTTGCTGAGTTGTGAATATTTTCATAGTCATGGTTGTATACCATGGTATATCCTAACCCAACTCGATTTGGGTCTAGTCCGTTGTTGATGCAGAAGTCGTAGAAGAACTTATTAATTTCGAAGAGGTCGTAATTAGTTTCAGTTATCGTCGGATTAAAACTAAATCTCACACTTTCAGTATTTTGCAATGCGCGCAATACATCGACCTTTTTATGTAAGAATTCAGGGCCCCGTAAGCGTTCGTGTGCGGGCCCGTCGTGACTAATGCCCATCTCAACAGTTCCGTTCAGTGTTGCAAAAAACTCAGCATGCTTCATTTGTAATGGAGTTCCATTAGTTGGAATGTACCACTTTAGCCCCGGTCGGTCAAACGCCTTCATAATCGGAACAATTGAATTCCAGTAGAGTAACGTTTCGCCTCCCCACAAATCGATCTTTTCGAGTTTACTTAGGTCAAGAGCAGATAACTGTTCTATAAACCGATCGGTGGTAGTTATTTTCGATCGCTCGTCGGGGTTACCGATATCCTTTTGCAAACAATAGTCACACGAGTAATTGCAAGCATGGCCGAGCAGCACTCGTACCCAAACTGGGGACTTAGATTTAGTTAACGACCGAGTTTCCTCAGTTGAAAGCCAATACTCATCAGTCGGTTCAGTTACTGCTGAGATAGGCTGCTTCTCTTCAGTGTAGATACCGTTGTCGAAATTTGAATAAAAGAAATGTTCCCCTGTTCGTTCTATCTTAAACTTCGACCAGCTTTCCGGAGTTCGTTCGAACATAGGCAAGTGGTCGGTTAGTTGCATAACTGGAATCTTCATTTTTGATCCTTTTTAAAACTAAACAATGGAGTAACTGCGGCACTTCCTGGCCGAAACAGTCCGAACTTTGTATCTATCCACCCCTCGGCTCGCAAACGTCTATGCAAATGATCGAATGGAGTAACTGACAAGTAGGGTAAGAAGTTATAGTCTTCGTTTACCGTTAATTCTTCGCTCACAAATTTAAAGTATTCGGTGTAGCGTTGATTATACGGATTATCTGACTTACCGAGGGTTTTTATATAGTCACCATATACTAACTTCTTACCTTGCAGGTGTCGACTAATATGGCGTGTGAAAGTAAACCCGTCATCTAGCACATCATACGGCACTGAAGTAGGGGATATCGTATCCGGCAGTGTGAGAAAGAACGAATCGTACTGTAGGTAATCGGCTTCACTGCATATATTATATACTCGTCCGTTATATGCAGCATACGAGAAAATCTGATCTCGATCTTTTAGGTCAATAGTCTCTAAGTTAAGGATATCGCTCTGCACATGAAAATGAATATCGTGGGCCTTAGTAAATGCTCTCATTTTCTCAGTTACGTCCCAGTGCATAGCATCCGGGTCAGTAATGACAAATTTGATTTTTAGGATCTTCGATCTTCGATCAAGATTCTTTAGTTTTTCAAAAATCTTATCGAGATTTACTTTTGACACCCACACGTCCGAGAATGTAATTTCGTTGATTCCTTTCGGGCACTCAACTTCATTCATTAAGATATCATAAGTGCGAACAAACGCATTGTCAGTAATCGATGCTGACTGGAAAATAGAGAAGTGATCTCGATACCAGTTAAATAACCCCGGGTGTTTCTGTTTCAAAAACAGCAAGTCATCGATTGTAGTTGAAGTTTTATACGCAGTAGTTAGGTTAATCCATTGATCACTCATTTCCTGAGATATTGTATCTGGGATAAACCTTGAAAATTTAGTCTTATCTTTTTCAAATAATTTATCAACGTAACATACGTGACACCCTGCAAAGCAGTTGTATCTGCGTAGCATCGAAAACACTAGCTCTTCCTTCACGGGAATGATGTTGTCTTCGTGGACAAAGAAGGATTTTAAATCTGCTGCTTCTACTACAAATTTTCTTCGATTATTGAAAAATACATCTTGGGGCAAGTGCAGGCCCCGCTGCGCTATCGCGTATTTTATCGCTGCGGTGAGGACTTTATAGAACTCCACGCATGTTTCCTTGGGCGAAACATCAAACATTTTATACAGATACTTGATACCGCACTCTGCTCGTTCCGAACAGTTAAGGCATTTCTCATTTATTAGTGAATCTTCTTTATTTTGATCAATCGGGTAGAAGTCGGGGGCGAACCCCTTAATGACCTTGCTCATCCACGTCCCGATCGAGAATTCTGTTCTTTTATATTCGCAAAAATCATACTCGGTGTACATGTTACCATCTGGCGATAATATCGCCTTATAATGTTTACCGGTATAATTCTTGTCTATGTATTCTTCGCATCCGTCGACTACAACATGTATCTTATTGTTATACAAGCTGATAATAAACGACACTAGATCAGTATGCAATTTTTCAAGGTCGAGCTCGTCGAAGAAATCTCGAAACTTTGTGGCACCCCTATGGTGCCTGAGCGGAATGAGATTAATCTTCTCAACATTTGCTAGTTGGCTTTTTGCAACGATATCTGAGAGAAGTTCGTCACCGAACATTTTTTGATCAGTGAGGGGCATAACAAATTGCCACACCAGTTGGATTCCAAGATCCTTGCAGAGTTGTCCGACTGATTGAATATCAACTGCTGATCGGTTAGTTTCCTGGTAAATGAAATCATAACTGAAATTGATATTCAGGTATTTCGCCCACTTTTCCAAAAACCATTTATTTTCAACTAGTAAACTTCCATTAGTTGTGATCAGTAACTTTAAATCATATTGATCTAGAAACTCTTTTATCGAATCTAATATCTGATCCATCCGTTTTACATACAGGAATGGCTCCCCGCCGTGGAACGCAACTAACCGAATATTCAAACTCGAATTCCGATATATCTGCTCGAAGAAGTTTACCGTGTGCTTTATACTAGAATGGGGCATTCCTTGCCCCCCAATTTCTTCGGAAATGTAACTTCGATCGCAGTACGTGCAATCAAAGTTGCATTGATTTCCTAGATATATCGATACTAGCCTACATTCAGATAATATCTCGGTGTAGTTCATTATCCCAATATTTCCTTTGATAGTGTTCCTTGCAGGTTCTTAACTTTTAAGTTATAAACTAGCAGCTCAGTTAACACAAGGTACCCTACTCGCGATGCAAGATCGAGTGTTGTAACTTTCTTACTTTGAGTGCTCGGTAACTTGCAGTCAGTTAGGAGAAACTCGTAAAACTCCTTAATAGTTAATAGAGTAACTTCGCAACTGCACGGAATCGATTTATTAAATTCCTCAAATCCGCTAGTATCTAGATTAACTTTATTCGTAATAACGTATGCCCACGCCCCACAAATTTCTTCAACTGATAACTGTGTAGCTGCACCGGTTTCGTCAGGCCCTGCATGGCGCCCGCTGAACATGAGATACATTAAGTTTAGAAGGGTGCGATTAGCTACTTCGTGTTCAGAAGATTCGTTAATGCGAGATAGCGTTTGTTCAAATCGCTTCTTGTATTGCTTCTTGATAATATCGTCTTGAAGGTCGATGTATAGTTTCACGACGCTCTGGCACATATCATCTGGGCGGAACATCTTAGATCCAGTATCGAGATTTCCAGCCGGACATTGGTAGCATCGGTCTTTATAATCACACGCCTTGCATTGTTCCTCTTCTTCGAACATCTGATTAAACGTGCGCTGAAACTCTTGGTAACGGTCAATATATATGTCCTCAGTAAACAGATTACCTAGGATCATTTTATCTGTTCCGTTACCCTTCTGATTAGTAAAGAAATAACACCCCGAGAAGTCGCCGCTTGCATCGATCGCAATCATGTCACTTCCGATCATGCAGTTGTTTTCTCCTTTCTTACCAACCCCCTCAGAGAAGCTTATCTTAATATCGTCGTATTTGTCTACGGCCTCAACTAGGCCCCTATGTAACGTGTCCCATTCTTCCCGGGGCCACTTGATAAATCCGTGAGTGCTATCTAAGATTAATGGGTGGATAATGATATTCTTTACACCCAAGCTATAGACCCTATCAATATAATCACCTATGCCTGGTGCAGTTTCCCGAGAAATCGTGCAGCGCATAACGACCCTGTCTTTGGCCTCAGGGGGGACCATAGCAATGCTTTCTAAAATTTTCTGTATGTCAGTTTGTTTTAGCTCTCTGTGGTCAATAGCCGCGTCTAGGGTATCCAAAGAAACCATGAGCCATGTAAAGGAATAGGAGAAAAACTCCTTAATAAAATCTGGGGTCAACAACAGGCCATTAGTAATCATGCTCACTAATTGGTTAGTATAACCGTGGGCATGCTGTTCGAGGTAAGCCTGGTTCTTCGACAGGAAGCTAAGAATCAAGTCTTTGTGGATTAACGGTTCACCCCCGAAGAACTGAAACGCACGGCTTTCTTGCTTTGAATATTTTAAGAGGAAGTTATAAGCGGCTAATAGCGACTCTTCGGTAAATCGGCCGAAGTCTTTATTATGCTGTTCATAACAATACGTACAGCTCAAGTTACACGCATTAGTGAGAATGACATTCATGTGACTAAGTTCCG
>ERZ650304.989-NODE-989-length-11932-cov-5.972552_pt1 | contig 11932 bp, 9 predicted proteins | sample MGYA00376240_ERZ650304 | MGnify/ENA primary metagenome ERZ650304 (study PRJEB26733, sample SAMN07839271) | wastewater metagenome | biome: small river; feature: stream; material: water | place: USA: North Carolina | collected 2016-03-01 ...
ATAATTGATTGCCGCCTCTAACTCTTGAATTGTTACAAACAACATAGAAATTTTTTACTTCTCTTTTGTTGCCAACATAGTGCCGCGACACTTTTTAGCACCACAACGGCACTCGTAATCTTTTTTCATCTGCTTGGTAATTTTTCCCTCGATATCTAGTGAATAGTCATAAAACAACTCTTCACCAACCTTGAGGGCGCGCTTTGCATAAATAAACACTCTTGGCTCGCCGTCGAAAGTATCTTCGCGGGTTTCGCAGCTAGGCTTGCAGGAGTGATTAATCCAACGCGCAGCATTGCCGCCATACTTTGCATCGATTACACGACCATCTTCTAACGAAAAGTAAAAGGTATGGTTGGGGTCTTTAGGATCATGTGGATGACGCTTTTCAGCTAACTTCCAACTAATGCGCTCACCCTTGTATTCAATGATTGCTTCACCTTTTTTAATTGGCTTTGCAACAAAAACACCCTTGCCATGAATTGGAGAGGATTTAACAACAATAGAAGATCTGTCCACCTTTGGTGGTTTTAATTTTTTATCAGCCATTTTTATACGTCTAAGTTACGAGCAATCAGGGCGTTCTTTTCAATAAACGCTCGACGAGGTTCGACCTCATCACCCATTAGAGTTGTAAAGACTTGGTCTGCAGCAATCGCATCTTCAATCTTTACCTGCAAAAGTGTTCTTGAGCTTGCATCCATTGTGGTTTCCCACAGCTGCGATGGATTCATCTCACCAAGACCTTTATAGCGTTGACGACTTAATACGCGCTCTGCCTCAGATAGCAACCAAGCAAAAGCAGCCCTAAAGTCACCAATGGTTTGCTCTTTTTGATTTTTGTCTGGATCGCCGCGACGAACTTTAGATCCTGAAACAACCTTGCCAGATAAAACGGCGGCCGCGTTTGCCAGGCTTTGATAATCGTCGCCATGTACAAAGTCAGAGTTAATGGAAGACAGCTTAAGGTTTCCATGAATGCGGCGGGACAGCAGCAAACGGAACCGTTCTGTGCGGTCTTCTTTTTGCACAATAATTTCTGGTGCCACAGCCAGCGGGTTTAAAGAATCCGCAAGCGCTTGGCGCAAACGATCAGCAGACTCGTTTGCTGATTTTTCAGTATCCAGATTTAATGAGGTGCCCGAGGCAATAGCGCGCAGAGCATCTTCGTCGATAGTGCGCGAGAGTCGATCAACAATCGATTGAATCACTTGATAGTGTTTTGCCAACTCATTTAATGCGTCGCCTTCAATCACTTCGCCAGAAGGTGTTTGTAGAGAGGCGGTTTCAAGGGCAATCTTCAATAACAATTGATTTAGCTCGTTGTCATCTTTAATGTATTGCTCGCTCTTACCAAACTTCACTTTGTAAAGTGGTGGTTGAGCAATATAAATATGGCCGCGCTCAATTAACTCAGGCATCTGTCTATAGAAGAAGGTTAATAAAAGCGTGCGAATGTGGCTTCCGTCAACGTCCGCGTCGGTCATGATGATGATGCGGTGATAACGGAGTTTATCGGCTTTGTATTCTTCAATACCAATACCCGTACCAAGAACGGTAATTAAGGTAACCACCTCTTGGCTTGCAAGCATTTTGTCAAAGCGAGCTTTTTCAACGTTGAGGATCTTTCCTTTTAAAGGAAGAATCGCTTGGAAGCGACGATCGCGCCCTTGTTTAGCAGAACCACCCGCAGAATCACCCTCAACAATAAATAATTCAGATTTTGATGGGTCTTTTTCTTGGCAATCAGCCAACTTTCCAGGCAAACCCAATCCGTCTAGTGCGCCCTTACGACGGGTCATATCTCGCGCTTTGCGCGCAGCTTCACGAGCACGGGCTGCGTCAACAATCTTGCCGCACAAAATCTTTGCGTCTGCTGGGCGCTCTTGCAAATAAGCGCTTAAAGCTTCAGCAACGATTTCCTCTACCGGTCCACGAACCTCACTTGAAACCAACTTATCTTTAGTTTGACTGGAGAATTTTGGTTCTGGAACCTTAACCGACAAAACGCAGGCCAAACCTTCCCGCATATCATCACCAGAAATTTCTACTTTTGCTTTCTTAGCAACTTCGTTTTCATCAATATATTTATTAATGACACGAGTCATTGCTGCGCGCAAACCAGTTAAGTGGGTGCCGCCATCGCGCTGCGGAATGTTGTTGGTAAAACAGAGCACTTGTTCACTAAAGCTGTCATTCCACTGCATAGACACTTCAGCAGTAATTTGCCCACCAAGATCAGAAGGACGAACACCTTCGGCATAAAAAATATTTGGGTGTAAAACGTTTTTAGTTTGATTGATGTACTCAACAAACCCTTTGACACCGCCAGAAAAGGCGAAGTCTTCTTCTTGACCTGTGCGCTGATCAATCAACTTGATGTGAACACCGTTATTCAAGAATGAAAGTTCACGAATACGTTTTACTAAAATTTCATAATGGAATTCTACGTTCCCAAAAATCTCTTCATCAGCTAAGAAGTGAACTTCAGTTCCAGAAAGCTCTGTATCACCTGTAACAGTGATTGGAGAAACCAAAACACCGTTCTCATCTACAACATTACGGTTTTGAATAACACCGCGCGCAAACTCCATGTAATGCGCTTTGCCGTCACGACGGATAGTTAACTTTAACCATTTGGATAATGCGTTTACACAACTAACGCCCACACCATGTAAACCACCAGAAACTTTATAACTGTTTTGGTCGAACTTACCACCAGCATGCAGTTCGGTCATCACGATTTCAGCAGCACTTCGCTTGGGCTCATGCTTGTCGTCGTACTTAATACCTGTAGGAACACCGCGACCGTTATCAACAATAGAAATTGAGTTATCAGTTTGAATAACTACAGTAATTTCAGAGCAATACCCAGCTAAAGCTTCATCAATAGAGTTATCTAACACCTCAAAAACAAGATGGTGTAAACCGGTTCCATCAGAGGTATCTCCGATGTACATACCAGGACGTTTACGAACAGCCTCAAGACCCTCTAGGATTTGAATCGATGCAGCGCCGTACTGCTCTACTACTTTTTTTTCTTCAGTCATTTTTTTCTAAGTTAAATACGCATTGGCATCACAACATACTTAAAGCTCTCTGAGCCAGGCAGAGTAACTACAGCACTACTATTCGCATCACCCAAACTAATTTGAATCTTGTCATTCTTGAGATTTGATAAAACATCAAGTAAGTAACTTACGTTAAATCCAATCTCTACCGCATCACCTGCGTACTCAGTTTCAATCTCTTCTTGCGCCTCTTCTTGTTCAGCATTAGTTGATTGAATTGTGATGCGATTAGGAGATAAAGAGAAACGAACACCTTTAAATTTATCGGTTGTCAAAATGGCTGCGCGTTGAAGAGCGGATTGCAATGCATCCCTGCCAACCACCAATGAGTTTTTCTGCCCCTTAGGGATCACTCTTTGGAAATCTGGGAATTTACCCTCAACCAATTTTGAAATTAACTCAATATCACCAAAAGAAAACTTCACTTGGTTTGCAGTCAAACTAATCTCAAGAGGTTCTTCAGAGTCTTCTAATAAATGCTGACATTCCAAAATAGTTTTACGTGGAATGATGATTTCTTGTTTCTGACCTGAACCAGATGGCGCTTCAGCCAACTCAACTTGTGAATACGCAAGACGATGGCCGTCTGTTGCAACAGCAACAACATCCTTACCCTCAATCACCAACAACATACCGTTCAAGTAATAACGAATATCTTGCTGCGCCATTGAAAAATGCACTTGACTAATTAGTTGACGGAAACTCTTTTGCGACATCTTCCATGCAGCAGTAACTTCACCAACACTTTGCATTACAGGGAACTCCGTTGCAGACAGAGTCTGCAACGAAAAGCGGCTCTTACCGCTCTGTACCACCATCTTGTTATCTTTGAGATTTAAGGAAACTGGTCCCTCAGGTAAGGCACGCAAAATATCCAACAATTTTCTTGCGGCAACAGTAGTTGTTACATCTTCAGAACCAACACCAAAATTGGCATTGGTTGTAATTTGTATTTCAATATCTGTAGAGATAAAAGAAACTTTTTCACCAACTTTTTTAAACAGTAGGTTTGCCAAAATTGGCAATGTATGTCTACGTTCAACAATTCCACTAACAACCTGAAGAGGTTTTAGTAAGTTATCGCGTGAAGTGTTAACGAGTTGCATTGCTTTTAAATCCTTGTATATATCTTAGTAGTAATAGTAATAAGGGTTTGAAATTCCGTGGATAAGTCAAAAACTCCCTATAAAACAACACCTTAAACGCAAAAAAACCTGTGGAAAACTTTTGTATAAGCACTGCATAAAACGGGGATAACTTTTTATCAACACCCTATTTTTGCATGAAGCTGAGACTTTCCACAATTTATCCACATGTAATCCCCAAACTTATCCCTAGGGTTCTCCACAACCTTATCCACAACCCAGAATCAAGCCTTCAGAGTTTGTTCAATAACGTGAATTTCATGGTTCAACTGACTGTCGTGCGCGCGCTCATCTGCAATCTTCCGAACGGCATGTAAAACCGTTGTGTGATCCCTGCCACCGAACAACTCACCAATCTCAGGAAGACTCTTTTGTGTCAACTCTTTAGCCATAAACATGGCAATTTGGCGGGGTCTGGCTATATTTGCTGGGCGCTTCTTTGAATACATATCCGCAACCTTAATGCTGTAAAAATCGGCAACCGCTTTTTGGATGTTTTCTACAGAAATTTGTCGGTTTTGAATTGAAAGCAAGTCCTTCAGCGCTGTTCTAGCAACCTCAATAGTTACCTCTTTGCCATGAAAGCGGACAAAAGCCAAAATTTTCCTTAGAGCCCCCTCAAGCTCCCTAACGTTTGAGCGAAGGTGCTTTGCCACAAAGAAAGCCACATCCTCACTCATGGGGATGCCCTCATTAATTGCTTTCTTCATCAAAATAGCAACCCGCATTTCAAGCTCCGGCGGCTCAATTGCCACGGTTAAGCCTGAATCGAAGCGGGATATAAGCCGATCATCGATACCAGCCATCTCTTTGGGGTATGTGTCGCTAGTAATAATGACTTGTGATTTATTGCTTAACAGGGCCTCAAAAGCATAGAAAAACTCTTCCTGGGTCCTGGATTTCCCGCTAAAAAACTGAATATCGTCAATTAATAGAAGGTCTAAAGAGTGGTAGTAGCGCTTAAAGCGGTCAAAAGCCTTTTGTTGATAGGCGCGCACCACGTCGGAAACATATTGTTCTGCATGGATGTAGCGGATTCGGGCGTTGGGCTTCTCTTTAAGAAGGTGGTTCCCGATTGCGTGAATTAAATGGGTTTTACCAAGGCCCACACCACCATATAAAAACATGGGGTTATAAGAAGTGCCAGGGTTGTGGGCCACCTGAATTGATGCAGCTCTTGCTAGTTGGTTTGCTTTACCAGTCACAAATGTTTCGAATGTGAGGTTTGGGTTTAGTTTTGAGTGGTCTTCAATCTCAAAACTCCCCTCTTCAACAGAAATAACGGACTCCACAGCTTCTGGAGTAATTACTTTTTGTTGCACCTCTTCGGGCGCAATAGTAGTTTTGTTCTCTGGGCTTGCCTCGGTCGCCAATGTAAATCCTACATTTATAGGGCGACCAAAATACTGTGATGCCAACTCTTGAAAGCGGTCGGCAAAAGTTTTCTTAATCCAGTCTAACTTAAAGCGGTTTGGCGCTCCTATTGTTAGTGAGTCATCACTTTCAATAAAGGATAATAAAGTTAGGGGCTGAATCCATGTTTTAAACTGTTGGGGCGACAGTTCGCGAGATAAAATGCCAATGGCATCATCCCAAAATCCCAGTGGGCTGATTGAATTCAAGGCGGGGGGATTGTGTAAGTTGCTCATATTTTTGGAGGATCCATTGTAGCGATCCCGCAAAGTTATCCACAAGCTACAAAAACGTGGAAAACCTGTGGATAACTTGTGAATAATAGAAAATTCTCTATTTAAATTAATGATTTAAGAGAAATTTAGCCAAAAATAGAGAAAAACACCTACATATTCATCAAGATAGATTGACCTTTTGCTCTGCAACAAGGAAAATACTTGGTTTTCCAGGGATCGAACATGAAAAGAACTTACCAACCCTCAGTAACACGTCGCAAGCGCACTCACGGCTTTCGCATTCGTATGAAAACCAAAAGCGGACGCGCAGTTTTAAATGCACGCCGTGCAAAAGGCCGCAAGCGTTTGGCTGTTTAATTTAGCCATTGAATAGCGCTAGGATTTCTGAATTACTAAAAATACGTCCCCAGACAAGTTTGTACTGGGGTGTATATGCTGCATCCACCCAAGAGGGCGCCAAGCCTGACTTGGGGGTTGCTGTAGCAAAGAAGTTAGCCAAAAGAGCGGTTGACCGAAATCGCCTCAAGAGAATGATTCGCGAATTGGTTTGGGCGGCTCAAGCCAACACCTTAAATAAAGATGTTGTAGTTAAGCTCAAAAAACCAATTGGTCGCGAAACACGAGGCAGGCTTAGAAAAAAAGAAAAAGAAATTCTGCGCTCTCAAATTTCAGGGTTAATTTAAGGTGCGCGCTTTAAATAATGTGGCAATAAAGTTGGTAAAAATTTATCAACTAACATTAAGCCCATATGTTGGAATGCACTGCAAATACGTACCCAGTTGTTCGCAATATGCTTGTGACTGCTTTAGTCATTATGGATTTTTAAAAAGCCTTGGATTAATGGTGTGGCGTATCTTGCGCTGCAACCCATGGTCACACGGTGGCTATGATCCCGCTTTAAAAGATACAAAAACATCAACTTAAGTGAATGTAAATGGACTTTAAAAAAACAATTCTTTGGGCTGTATTCTCGATGTCGGGTCTTATGCTCTACAACAATTGGCAGGTTCATGAAGGCAAGCCATCTTTATTTGGTGGTGCCCCAGCAAGTGCCCCAGCGGCTGCTGATAAAGCAGTTGCCACCAACAAGGTTGATGTTCCTGCACAAATCTCCGGATCACCCGCTGTAGCTGCGACCCCTGCTGTAAATAGCGGCGCCATTGAGAGCGCAGAAAAGTTCACATTACAGAACGATGTTTTGGTGCTGGAGATCAGCGCAAGCGGTGCAAACGTTATTGATGCAAAGCTATTGAAATCTTTAACCGCAGAAAATAAGCCGGTTGAATTGTTCCAATACACGCCGACACATAAATACTTTGCTCGTTCAGGATTAATTTCCCTTGGAAATAATGATCTTCCAAACCATACAAGTACATTTAAGTTGGCTCAATCCGGCAAAGATGGCTCGGGCAGACCGTTTGCTGTTTTTGTTAGTGAGCGCAATGGCATTAAGTTGGAAAAAACATTCATTCTTAATCCAGGCAGCTATGTTGTGGATGTTGGGCATCGCGTTACCCAATCATCAAACAACCCAAACCCACTTGTTCTATACACAGAGATTGTGCGCGACGCATCGCAAGAACAAAAAATCGGCCCCTTCGACGGAGCCTTTTCTGCTAGTACCTTTACTGGACCTGCTGCCTATACCGACAAAGAAAAGTTTAATAAGCTTGAGTTCACGGCAATTGATAAAAACAAAATCACTATCCCTACTCAAGTAGCGGCTGGTGAGCCAGCTTGGATTGCAATGGTCCAACACTATTTCGCAAGCGCCTGGATTCCGGGCGACAAGGTTGCGCGCGATATTTACGCCGGCAGAATTGACAATGGCCTCTATCGAATTGGTATGCAAACCCCCCTCGGTGTAGTTGCCCCGGGATCTACTGTTGTGGAAAAAGCGAAATTATTTGTTGGTCCACAAGAAGAGCGTGTTTTAGAAACTATCGCCCCTGGATTTGAGTTGCTGAAAGACTATGGCTACTTAACCATTTTGGCCAAACCAATTTTTTGGCTGCTCGACAACATCCATTCTTATGTTGGCAACTGGGGTTGGTCAATCATTCTTTTGACCATCTTAATTAAGTTGGTGTTCTTCCCGCTTTCTGCCGCAAGCTATAAATCAATGGCGCGCATGAAGGAAGTGCAACCCCGCTTGGTGGCCATGAAAGAGCAGTACAAAGGCGAGCCACAAAAACTCAATCAAGCCATGATGGAGATGTATCGCAAAGAAAAGATTAACCCGTTGGGAGGCTGTCTCCCTGTGCTTATTCAAATCCCAGTGTTTATTTCTTTGTATTGGGTTTTGTTGTCCTCGGTTGAGATGCGTGGGGCGCCATGGGTATTGTGGATTCATGATCTTTCAGTTCCAGATCCGTACTACATCCTTCCGGTAATTATGGCCGCTTCAATGTTTGTGCAAACTAAGTTGAACCCAACACCACCAGATCCAGTTCAGGCAAAAATCATGATGTACATGCCAATTGTTTTCTCGGTTATGTTCTTCTTCTTCCCTGCTGGTTTGGTTTTGTACTGGGTCGTGAACAACTTACTATCAATTGCACAGCAGTGGCAGATTAACCAAATGTTTGGAAAAAAGCCCGCTAAGTAATTTGCGAGCCGCATAAAACTTTGTAATAAGTAGACAGCAATGATGACGAGAAAATTGCCTATCATTGCTGTCGCAACCGCACAGGGTAAGGCTGGCGTAGGCGTTGTTCGCATCAGCGGACAAAACCTACAGCCCATTGCAGGCGCCCTCTTTCAAAAAAAACTTTCTCCACGTCAAGCCAACTTATTAACGTTGTGTGATGAGCATGGCGATGCTATTGATCAGCTTATTGCCATTTACTTTGCTGGACCGGCCTCATTTACAGGTGAAGATGTTTTAGAGCTTCAGTGTCATGGTGGGCCGCAACTACTTGAGTTAGTAATAAAGCGCTGCCTAGAGTTGGGAAAAAATGAGGGGCTTGTAATTGCGGAGCCTGGCGAATTTACTTTGCGCGCTTATCTTAATAACAAGATCGATTTGACTCAAGCCGAGGCAATTGCTGATTTGATTGATGCGCAAAGTGAGGCGGCTGTGCGTGGAGCTGCGCGTTCCCTGCAGGGTGCTTTTTCTGATGACATTAACAATCTCATTGAGGAAATTACTCAGCTCAGAATTTTGGTTGAATCGACTCTGGATTTTCCAGAAGAGGAGATTGAGTTTTTAGAAAACGCGCAAGCGCGTCAACGCTTGGCGGCTGTAAAAGAAAAGTTACAGGCTTTACGTGCCGGCGCCAAACAAGGAAAAATTCTGCGAGATGGAATCCAGTTGGTTTTGGCTGGGGCCCCTAACGTAGGTAAAAGTTCATTATTAAATCGGTTGGCTGGTGAAGAGGTTGCTATTGTTACCCCTATTGCTGGAACTACCCGCGATCGGGTAAAGGAAAGCATCACCGTTGATGGCGTACCAATGCACATTATTGATACCGCGGGTTTGAGGGAAACGTCCGACATAGTCGAAGCAAAGGGAATTGAGAGATCTTGGGACGCTATTCGACTTGCTGATATGGTGATTTTTTTGACCGATGCTCAGGCGGGCAACCAAGAAGATGAGCTAAAAGCCCAGATTTTGAGGGAATTACCTCCTAAATGCCCTGTACTTGAGGTTGTCAATAAGGCGGACTTACTGCCAGACCCTCCTAAATTGCCGTCCGACCAAGCTTTGTTGATTTCTGCCAAAACTGGAGTGGGAATAGATCGGCTGAAGCAGAAGATTTTGGAGATTGTGGGCTGGGATGGACCTCAAGAGGGCACAATTTTGGCCCGTAGAAGACATTTAGACTGCATAGAGCGAGCCGCTGAACATATTGAAAAATCAGAGAAATTTGCCGCAAATGGCAACAATTCGCTGGAGTTATTTGCAGAAGAGCTATCTTTGGCACAAAAACACCTTGGTGAAGTCGCCGGCAAACTACTCCCTGACGACCTTTTGGGCAAAATCTTCAGTCAATTTTGTATTGGCAAGTAAAGGGTTTGTGCGGTGTGGGGCTAAGGGTAAAAATTCACCCAAAATGATAAAATTGTCGGATTAAAAAATTCAATCTTCATAGGGAAACATATGACTTCAACTACCAGCGGCCAAATCAATGTGAATGCGCCAGCTTACGTAAAAAACAAGCGTTTAATTGAGTGGGTTGGCGAAGTTGCTGCCCTGACCAAGCCTGACGCTATTCGTTGGTGTGATGGCTCACAGGCTGAGTACGATGAACTGTGCGAGTTGTTGGTTTCGGCTGGTGTGTTTAAGCGCCTTAACCCTGCTAAACGTAAAAACTCCTTTTTAGCTTTATCTGATCCGGAAGATGTGGCGCGTGTTGAAGACCGCACTTTTATTTGCTCTGCCAAGAAAGAAGATGCTGGTCCAACAAATAACTGGGTTGAACCTAGCGAGATGCGTGCGACATTGAATCCATTGTTTGATGGCTGCATGCGTGGCAGAACAATGTATGTTGTGCCATTTTCAATGGGCCCAATCGGCTCACCAATTGCACACATTGGTGTTGAGTTATCTGACAGCCCTTATGTTGCAATCAATATGAAATTGATGACTCGTATGGGCAAGGCAGTTATTGATCAATTGGGCGCTGACGGCGAGTTTGTTCCTTGCATTCACACAGTTGGCAAACCTTTGGCTGCCGGCGAAAAAGACGTTGCATGGCCTAACAACAAGAACAAATATATCGTTCATTACCCAGAAACTCGTGAGATCTGGTCCTTTGGATCTGGCTACGGCGGCAATGCATTGTTAGGTAAAAAATGTTTTGCCTTGCGCATTGCATCGAACATGGGCCGTGACCAGGGTTGGTTGGCTGAGCATATGTTGATCTTGGGCGTAACTTCACCTGAGGGTAAGAAATACCATATCGCTGCAGCATTCCCATCTGCTTGTGGCAAAACCAATTTCTCCATGATGATTCCTCCAGCAGGATTCGATGGTTGGAAAGTAACTACTATCGGTGATGACATTGCTTGGATCAAACCACGCAAAGACCCCGTTACCGGCAAAACCCGTTTATTTGCGATTAACCCTGAGTCTGGCTACTTCGGCGTAGCCCCCGGAACCAATCGCCAAACAAACCAAAACTGTATCGACTCATTGAACCAAGACGTGATTTTCACTAACGTTGGTTTGACTGATGATGGTGATGTTTGGTGGGAAGGCTTAACAGAAACCCCACCAGCACATTTGATTGACTGGCAAGGCAAAGACTGGACGCCTGCTGATGGCGCTGCTGGTCGTAAAGCTGCACATCCAAATTCACGCTTCACTGTTGCTGCAACTAATAACCCAGCGGTTGATCCAAACTGGGATGATCCTGCAGGCGTTCCAATTGATGCCTTCTTGTTCGGCGGTCGCCGTTCAAATACCGTGCCTTTGGTTAGCGAAGCGCGTGATTGGGTTGAGGGTGTTTACATGGCTGCGACATTGGGCTCAGAAACTACCGCAGCGATTACAGGACAGATTGGCGTTGTGCGCCGTGACCCATTTGCAATGATTGCATTTGCTGGTTACAACATGAGCGACTACTTCCAACACTGGTTAAATATTGGTAAGAAGCTGGAAGCTGAAGGCGCTGTATTGCCGAAGATCTATTGTGTGAACTGGTTCCGCAAAGATGAAAATGGCAAGTTTGTATGGCCTGGCTTCGGCGAGAACATGCGCGTTCTTTCTTGGATTTTGAATCGCGCCGAAGGCAAAGCTAACGGCAAAGAAACACCGTTTGGCATTACTCCAGAGTACGCAGATATGCACTGGGGCGGCCTTGATTACTCAGCAGAGAAGTTCATGAAAGCAATCAATGTTGGAATTGATGACTGGAAGAATGAGCTTAAGCTTCACACAGAATTGTTCGAACACCTTGGCGATCGTTTGCCAAAAGAGTTGAAAGAAACTCGCTCTAAGATCGAACAACGTTTGAATGCTTAATGCTGATCAGTCTTTAGTAATCACAAACGTTTTATATAGATTTATTAAATGACCAAACCCCAACACCATGAAATAGTGGTGATTGGGGCAGGCATTTGT
>ERZ650304.991-NODE-991-length-11912-cov-18.244581_pt1 | contig 11912 bp, 14 predicted proteins | sample MGYA00376240_ERZ650304 | MGnify/ENA primary metagenome ERZ650304 (study PRJEB26733, sample SAMN07839271) | wastewater metagenome | biome: small river; feature: stream; material: water | place: USA: North Carolina | collected 2016-03-01 ...
ACCTACCGCACCGGCGACGTCATCCGCCACATCCCCTCCGGTGAGGAATGGCTGGTCGCAACCGCCGACGCCCGCCATGTCTCCCCCTGTGGCTGGCCCTATGGCCTCGCGCGCTTGGACGAGGTGGAACTCGTCGAGGCCGCAACCGACGAGGCGCACCTCAAGCTCTTGCAGGAGCTGGCCAACATGAGCGTCCCCGACCCGCGCCGCAGTTACGCGCAGGATGTGTTGGCGAAGATGGCTGGCACGCCTCCTGCTTAACCTCTACCCGCCCCCTGCGTCTGCGACGGTTTGTTTGTGGGTGTCTGGGCGTGGGGGTTTGGCGGATAAGTGAACCAGTGTCACGCGGGGCTCATAACCCCGAAAGCTCGGTGCAACTCCTTGATCCGCCTTGTGCTCTTTTCGGTTGCTGTCGTCTGAAAGGTAAGACGCCAGACAGTTCCCCTCGGGGAGCCTTTAATCTGTGGGATGCCGGTTCAAGTCCGGCCAGCAACCATCGCCCTTGGGCTATCCCGCATAGACGGTAGATAGATGGCCGGGGGCAACCCCTTGTCTCTGTGGTGGTCGTCTGGCGAACGTCCCTAAGCTACGGCAGCGAGTTCACGCAACGGCCAAGCTGCCAACAAAGGCCACACCTGAGACATCCCCACCGGCGTGTAACAGTGCGCGCCGTGGCCGGGACCGCGATCCCCCAGCCAGTTATCGCGGTGGCCGTCCCCCGCCTCCCTCGCCGTTCAGATCGGGGGAGGTCTAGCCTAAGCGCGGTCCCCCTTTGTCGGCATGGAGGGGCACGGTTCGATTCCGTGGTGGGCTATCGTCGGAGATGCAGGTTCAAGGTCTGCCGCATTGCGTAGCTCAACACAGGTAGAGCGCCGACGATCCGCCAACCCCTTCGCAAAGGTCCACCCATGACACCCCAGCAAATGCAAGACTTCAATACGCATCTGGCATATGCCGCCCAAGCATCCATCCGCCTGCCAGCCGAGCCACCGCTCCACCGAGAGCAGTTCCGCGCCACCCTCGCCGATGCGCAGCGGTCTCTCCTGGCCGCCGAGTGCATCGTCGGCGAGATGGATCTGTGCGCCGATACCGCAGCGGTCTTCATGCAGCGCGTGCAGTTCGCCGCCCTCAACCTCAACACCGCCGTCGTCGCCTACCGCGCAAGCTGGGCCTCGACATGATCTACAAGTCCGCGACCCTGGAAGTGACACAGGTGCCGGATAGCTACTACTGGCGCTTGGTGTTGTGTGGTCAGTTCGTGCGGCTGGCCTTCCGTCTTTGGTGGGCAGGCTACCGCTTCAACTGGTCCCTGATCGCCGCATGTCCCGCGATCATGACGGCCCCTCGCTCCGACAAGTTCGATGGGTTTGACCTGTGACCCGCCTCGTCGTCATCCGCTACGCCATCGACCGCGAGGCCGTCATCGACACCGCCCGCCCCCTCGCGATAGGCGACCGCACACCGCGCCTGGTCATCCGCGACCGCCAAGGCAACGAGCACATCATCCCACCGGGGGAGGTCGTTGAGGTGGGGGTGGTGTCGCTGGTGGGGGAGCCGTTAAGGGCTCGGCCTTGCGGGTCCGAGCAGTATCGGACCGAGGACGCGGACGACATCAAGGCGACTCAACCCATCAACCGCTTGCGCGGGGGTTGCGCCGGTATCGGACCGAGGACGCGGACGACATCAAGGCGACTGAGCGAGAGCATCCAGAGGTGACCGAGCCATCCATCCTGGGTGCTGTACAGCACCACCTCTTTGCGCCCCACGTGTGAGAGATGGGGTGGGCGGTAAACGATGCCGTGCTCCTCGAAGCCGAACTCCACCCAGCACGGCTCCCCGCATCGCAGCATGTCCAGCGCCGCCTTATCGACCAACCTCTCCCGGTCGCCGCTACCGAAGTCGAGCAGTGGCGCATCGGTCCACCCGCGGCGCTCGCTCTCGCGCAACACCTCCAAGGCCGCGCCAAGGTCGTCTCCGTAGCGAGACAGCCTCCGCAATCTCTCGTTCGTTTCGGTGTCCATCAGAGCAACCCCTCCTCCCGAAGCCTAGCCCCTACCCCCTCGTACAACCTCTTCGCCGCACCCGCCCACACGGTCCCCTCGGTGTGTCCGACCGCCGACCCGACCATCACATAGACGACCGAGGCCGCCAGCCCCTTGTCGCGCCCCTGCCCCTCGAAGAGCGTCCGCGTGTTTTGGTCGCCAACCCGCAGCATGACCCGACACACCACGTCGCCGCCGTCGCGCAGCCACACGAGGCGGACCTCGGCACCCGCCTCCAACCTCGCGACGCATCCCTCAAGCGCCCCCAAGATACCCAGGCGGATCTTGTCTTGGTCGTCGGCCTTACCGCTCGACAGCGCCCTCGCAATCAAAGCCCCTAGAATGCTCGCCATCACACACCTCCAAACAGGTCGCCCAGTTGCACATCGAGGACGCTGCACAGGCGCAGCACCGTCGAGACCTTCACGTCGGCGCCGGACTCGACGCCGCGCACCGTGTTGATCGCGCACCTCGCCAACCCCGCCACGTCCACGAGTGACAGGTTCGCCCGCTCTCTTGCGAGTCGGACCTTCCGCCCCGCCTCAGCCAACTTTTTTTTGCATGTTTCCGAACCGTCAACCGGCACCGTAGGCATACCGCACCTCCATGTTTGCGTGCGTCCAACATGACGACACTGCACAGATTGTGCCTTTGGGTGATATCAACCAAGTGATATGCGTTCAGTGATATCAACCGAGTGATATCAGTTTATTGATATTGAAATCAATAACTTAACCGCGCATGTTTGGTCTCGCGATGGGGCTTCGGCCCTGCCTGCGGCATGGGCATGGACAAATACCCGCCGCAGGCACCGCCCTCACCTGAGAGCCTGCGCTTTGGTCGCTCACTCCCCCACCACGAAGACCCGCCCGCCCATCCCCGAGGATGGCCCGCTGATGGCTCGCCTGCGCTTATCCGCAGACGTGCGCTTGGCGTTAGGTGGCGGCAGTGAGGATAGCGATCAAAGGCAACTGGCGCGGATGCTCGACTCTATGGGTCTGCTCTGGTGCCACACCCCCAACGAACAAAAGCGCGACGAGCGCGAGCGCGGCGCAGCCTTGGCGCGCGGGCTAAAGACTGGCGTCCCCGACGTGATGATCTACCGCCCGCACCCTGGCTACGCTGGCCTCGCCATCGAACTCAAGCGCGGCGACGCCACACCCTGCGACGTGCGCGACGAACAGCGCCTCTGGCTCTCCCGCCTGCGTGAAGCGGGCTGGATGGCCGAGTGGTGCCGAGGATACAGCGAAGCCGTCGCGCTGGTGCGTGCAGCCTACGGCCAGGGAGGGCGCTGACTTGTGCCACCTCCCCCCACCAAGCCAAAGCGCAAGCGCACCCCCGGCGAGCGACCCCCAAAGACCGCACCTGCCGACCTCCCGCCACAGCCGCTCGACGACTTCCCGGCCCGTCTCGCAACCGAGACACCCGTCGCCTACGACCGCTTCTGCCAGTATTTGTTACTGCCCATCCCACGCAACGCAAGCCGCCTCGGGGACAAGGGTCTCATCTATCGCTGGAGGACAGCCCACGCATGGGTTGAGCGCGCCGCGCTGTTTGACGCAGCCCGTCGCAAGCGCCGCCTGCACGACCTCGAGGACGCCCGCCGCGAAGCCGACCTCGCCGCGAACGAATGCGACATCCGCCTCCGACAGCGCGCGAGTGAGCTGCTCGACGAGGCCGTCATGCTGCACATCGGCGCGCTCGCAAAAGACGAGGACGGCAAGGTCGCACTCAACGCCATCAAGCTCCTCTACCAACTCTCCAGCGTCGAAGACACCCGCAAGGTCGCGACCCTGCGCGCAGCCCGAGACACGGCCATCGCCGAAGCCCTCGCTGATCCTGCGGTCGTTGCCGCCCTCGCCCAACTCAGCCCCGAAAAGCTCGCCGCCATGCGAGCACCCCAGACACCTCCCCCCGACGAGTACGCCGCCGAGGAAGGGGAAGCCCAAGCCGACAGCGATGCCGTCAACCGGCACGATCCAAAAGAGGGAGGCCCATAAGTGAGCGCCCCCCTCGACCGTCCAGATCTCTGGCAAGCCGCAGAGATTGTCGCCGCCCGCACCGACCTCCACGCCTTCATGGGCATCGCCACCCCCGACTACGTGGACGGCTGGTGTGTGCGCGACGTTTGTGCCAACCTCCACCACTTCTCGGCGCAGGTCGCCGCTCGCAAATCCCCTCGCGTCCTCATCTCCCTGCCCCCCCGTACAGGCAAGACCCTCCACTGCTGCGAGCGGTTCCCCGCGTGGCACCTGGGCCAACACCCCACCCATCGCGCCATCGTCGCCAGCTACTCCCTGTCTCTGGCGCGAGACGCGACCCGCGCGGCCAGAGAGGTCGCACAGTCCCTCGCCTACCGAGCCATCTTTCCCAAGGTGCAGCTCGCCGCCGACACCCGCGCGAAAGCCGACTGGAGAACCCGCGACAACGGCGGCATGAAGGCCGTCGGCGTCGGCGGCGCTTTGACTGGCTTCGGCGCTGACTGCTTCCCCGCTGGGACGATGGTAGCCACGCCGGACGGTCCCGTTGATATTGCGATCCTTGCCCTGTCACCCTACCGTGTGGTATGGTCCTACGATCACGACACCAATACCGTCGTGGCCAGACCAATTCTCGCAGGTAGGGAGATTGTCAGAAATGACCTCATTGAAGTCGAGTTCGCTTCGGGATCTCGATCCCGCTCAACTCCAGAGCACCGCTACTTCGTTCGTGGCCGAGGCTACGTCGCGGCGCAGGATCTACAGCCAGGAGATCAAGCAATCGCGCTCAAACAAGACGTGCGCGGATTGCGGGGTGCAGAAGGAGGGACGGGGCCACTACTGCATCCAGTGCTACAACAAGCGCCGCAATTCGGATGTGGATCTGATCTGCTCGATGTGCGCGGCCCCATACAAGGCAAAAGCATACAAGGTTCGGAAGTCTCTCCAGAGGGGGTGCACCGAGAACTATTGCAGCAAGACGTGCGCATGTCGCAGCGCGAACGAGAAGAAGCGCCGCAAATGCCCGACGTGCTCCGCGCCGATCATGGTGGCGACGCACAGGTTCTGCTCCGAGGACTGCAAAGAGGCCGCGGCTCAAGCGCGACGAATGGCCCAGCGCCCGTGTCCGCAATGCGCCAAAGCATTTCGACCCAAGTCGAGCCGGACTCAGTATTGCAGCAGGGTGTGTGCGGATCAGGCGCATTCGCAGAGAATGATTGGCGAGGGCAACTCTCACTTCAAGGACGGCCAGAGCTACGCCAAGCTCTTCGACGAGATGCGAAAAGTTGTGATCGCGAGGGATGGGAAAGTGTGCCGTGCGTGTCTGCAAGCGCCGGAACGCTTCTGCATCCACCATATCGACGAGGTGGTGACGAACAACGCCCCGGAGAATCTGATCGCGTTGTGTCCGACGTGTCATGCGGTGCACCACAAATCACATCAGACACCGTGGCCCTGGTTCGGCGAGTACGCAGCGAAGGCGAGCGCGTCTATGACATCCAGGTTGAAGGGACGAGTTGCTTCTTTGCAGAAAATGTACTCGTCCACAACTGCCTAATAATCGACGACCCCCACAAGAACGCCCGCGAAGCCCTCTCCCAACAGCGACGCGACGACGTGTGGGCGTGGTATCAGGCCGTTGCGCGCACCCGCGTCCAACCCGGTGGCGGCATCCTGGGGATCATGACCCGGTGGCACGAGGACGACCTCGTTGGTCGCCTCCTCACCCACGCCAAGCATGAAGGCTGGGTCGTCATCAACTACGCGGCTATCGCGGGCGAGGACGAGTACTTCCCCGACGGTCGCTTGAGGCGGCGCAAAGGTGCGTCCCTCCAGCCCCGCCGCTACGACCGACGCGCTCTCGAAGACATCCGCAAGACCATCGGCGAGTTCTGGTGGGCGGCTCTCTACACTGGCCGCCCCACCGCCCCCAGCAGTCACACTTGGCCACGACACACCTTCCGTTTCTGGACGCAGGGGCCGCCGACCCCCGAGCAAGAGTCGTTGGGCTGGCTGCAAAAGCCTGAGCGTTTCGAGCGCTTCATCATCAGCGCCGACCTCACCTTCGGCTCACAGTCCGACGACGCGAGCTGGGTCGATCTGCTTGTGCATGGCCTGCACAAAGGCCGCCTCTACCTCCTCGAAGAAGACCGCTTCCGCGCCCCCTACCCCGTCCAACGCGCTCGGCTTGAGGCTCTGGCCCGCAAGTATCCAGGCGCCCGCATCCTCGTCGAGAAGGCCGCGCACGGTGCAGCCATCCTGCAAGAACTGGCCTCGTTGCCAGGGATAGAGGCCGTGTCTCCGCAGGGAGACAAGGTCGCCCGCGCCGAGGCCGCCGCCCCGAAGATCGCCGAGGGATGCTACCTGCTGCCCCATGATGCGCCGTGGGCCTTGGAGTTCTTGGCCGAGGTCAGCAACTTCCCGAACTGCAAAGACAAGGACCGCGTCGATACCGCGGGCCAAGCCATCCGCGCTTGTCTCCAAACCCCTCGCGGCACTGGCTTCGGGAGGGTCGCATGAGCGTCAGCGCCACCCTCTATAAAGCCGCCGCCTACCTCAACCCTGCGCGTTGGTTCAGCAGCCGCCCCAAAGCCCTGCCCGCCCCTTTCGAGCGCAAGTCCGCAGGCGACGTCCCCGACGATCCCGCTTGGACGTTTACGTTTTCGACAGGTGCCGAACCTGCGGACAGTCTCACCGCATCCCACTGGGTCTATGCCTGCGCCAAAGAGATCGCGACCCTCGCCGCCACCATCCCCCTCAAGGTCTACCGTCGCGGGGCCAACGGCTACGCCCCCGTCAAAGACGATGACCTCTTGGCGAAGCTCATCGCCCGCCCCGCAAAAGGCTGGACGTATGCGCGGTGGATGGAGGCGAACGCCTATCACCTCACGCTGACGGGCCGCACCTATCTCGAAAAGTACAGGACGCGAGCCTACGGGAAGTCTGCGATCTACAACAAAGGCATCCCCACCGAGCTGTTCCCATTTCACGCAGGCGAGTTTAAGACCAGCGTGGACAAGGACGACCGCCGCAGCCCCGTCAAATCTTACAAGCCAAAGCGCGGCAACAAAGCCGAGGTGTCCCCCGAGGACATGATCTCGGTCGCCTACATCCGCCCCGGCAAACCCGGCGAAGCGTTCGCGCCCGTCGAGGCTGGGGCCGGCGAGATCGCCACCGACGCGCGCGCCGCTGCATGGCAGCGCCACAGCCTCGCCAACGACGCCGTCCCCGCTGGCATCTTTAAGTCGCGCAACAACCTGAGCGACCCCCAGCACGACGAGCTTGAGGCGCACATCGGCAAAAAGTGGTCGGGCATGAAAAACGCCCGCCGCCCCATGCTCATCAGCGGCGACGTGGACTGGATCGCGCTGGCCCGCAACGCCGTCGAGATGGATTTGATCGCAGGCCGCAACGCCACCAAAGGCGGGATCTGCGCCGTGATGGGCGTGCCGTCGGTGATCTTCGACCAGGCCGCGCAGACCTACGCGAACCTCTCCACCGCGAACGTGATGCTGGCGACGCATACCGTTTTGCCGCTGGTCAACCGCATCGTCGATCAGCTCAACATCGAGCTCGCCCCAGAGTTCGGCGACGACTACTGGATCGGCGTGGACCTTGAAGCCGTGGACGCGCTGCTGCCTTTGCTCCTGGAGCGGTGGACGGTGGCGAAGATCGCGCGAGAGTTTGGCGTGCCGGTGTCGCAACTCGCCGAGACCTTCCGCCTCAACATCAAGCCTTTCCCCGGTTGGGAGGTCGGCCTCACCGCCGCTGGCCAAGTGTCGATCGAGGAGTTCACGGCGGGCGGCTCGTTGGCCGACGATGGGGGTGTTGCATGAACATGCTTCGCCTCTACCCCATCCCCCAGCCCATCGAGGTCCGCGCTGCTGGCAAAGTGCTCATCGGCGCCGAAGCCGAGGCCGCGCTCAAAAGGTACCTGCGCAAAGCCGAGCCGGGGCTGCGTTCGTGGACCACCACCACATGGACGCAGTTCGCAAAAGAAATCACGACCACCGAAATCAACACCATCGCCCTCACCGGCGATCTCCCTGCTGAGACAGCCGCCCGCCTCGAAGCGCAATACACGACCTACATCAACGAGAACGTTGCGCCTCGGTGGAAACAAGCGATGGTCGCAGGCTCCAAGCTCGCCCCCGCGAACGTCCGTGAACTGCTCACCGCCGACGTCATCAACGAATGGGCTGAGCGCAGAGGCGAAACGCTATTCAAAGGCTTGATCGACGTGCAGCAGCGCGCCGTGTCAGCCCTTGTGCGCGCTGCGACCACCACCAACCCGCTCGACCAAAAGACCCTCGCCTCTTTAATTGCCCCCATCCTGGGGCTGAAACAGCAGGACGTGAACGCGCTGCTCGAAGCGCAGAAGCTGCTCGCGGCAAAGGGGCTAAACCTCGACACCCAGCGCCACCGCCTGGGCCAAATGGCGAGCCGCCGCCAAGCCATCCGCGCCGAACGCATCGCCCGCACCGAACTCGCCAGCGCCTTCAATGGCGGAACGCAAGTGACGATGGAGCGGGCCGAGGCCAGCGGCGCCTTCGAGGGCAAGCTCGTCCGCGTGTGGCGCGCGCAGCGCGGTAATTCATGCGCTGTGTGCGGGAAGCTGAACGGAAAAGAAACCAACATGAAAGACCCGTTCGACGGGAAATACAACATACCGCCCGCTCACCCATCGTGTCGGTGCGTCGTGCTTTATGAGGAGCGCCCCCGTGGAGCTTGAGCGAAAGTTTATCAACTTCAAGGCGGAAGACGTGGACCTCGAAAAGCGAGAGATCACGGGCTACGCCTCAACCTTCGAGAGCGACTCCCGCTACGACAGCTACGGCGACGTCGTGCGCGCCGGTGCGTTTTTGGAATCTATCCAAAAGCACGAGTCCGGCGAGCGCCGCATCAAGCTGCTTGAGGAGCACCGCAGCCCCATCGGTCCCGCGCTCCAATTGAGAGAAGACACAAAAGGGCTGTGGATGAAAGCGCGCGTCAGCAAGACCGTGCGCGGCGACGAGGTGTTGACTCTCATCCAAGATCAAGTGCTTGAGGCTTTCTCCATCGGCTTTATTACGCGCGGATGGGAGCAATCAAGCACCCTGACCAAATGGGGATACCCGGTCAGGATCATCACAAAGGCCGAGCTTTACGAGGTCAGCGTTGTCGCTTGGCCCGCAAATGAGTTCGCCAAGATCGAAGAAATCCGCAACCAGAAAGCTGCTGAAATCGAGCAGGCCGCGCGCACCGCCGCAGCCAATCAGTCCGCCAAAGACCTCGAAGACCTCCAAACCCTGGCGCGCGCCTTCGAGGTGTCCGGCGCCCGCATGACCCTTGACTGTCGCGTGATCGCGACGTTGCGCTCGGAGTAAATTAAATATGTCCGCAGAAATGAAAGAAGCCCTTGCCAAGATCGACCAGGTCCGCATCGACATCACGACGGAGTTCAAAGGACTCTTCGAGAAGTTCGACAAAGAATTGAAGCGGGGTGAGTCGAGCACCGAACTCGCCAACCTTTCCACCCGCATGGACAAAGAGGTTGCGCCGAAGATCGCGATGCTTGACGCGATGGAGAAATCCATCAAGGACACGCAGGCCGCCGTCGCCGAGATCGAGAAAAGCCGCCAAGCCAAAGGCGACAAGAGCTTCACCGCCCGCCCCGGTTCGCGCCCTGGCCGCAGCCTCGCGCTGGAGGCCCTCAATTCCGAGAAGGCCAAACGCTGGAGGAGCGACAGCGAGACCGGCGGCAGCGGTAAACTGCTCGTCAACGTCAAGCACATCTGGACCCCTGGCGAGGTCCGCAGCGCCCGTGGTTACGGCGCCCGCAACCTGTCCCAAAAGGCCGATGCGCTTACATGGGACGGCGACAGCGTGGGCGACGGCGTGACCCCTCAATACCGCGAGGGCATCATCGAGATCGCGCAGTACATCCCCATCCTGCGCAAATACATCCCGATCATGACGACGCTGGCGACCGACTCGGTCAAGACCGACGTCGAGAAATACGACCGCGAATTGGCGGGCAAGCTCACCGCCGACAAGAACATCGGCTCCACCTCGTTCGTGCTCGATTACGTCGACGGCTGGAGCGCGACGCCGCCGTTCAACAAAATCATCTTGAACAATGGCAGCGCGTTTGAAGAGTTGACGATCCAAAGCGTGACCGCCGCCACCAAGACCATCGTCACCACCGCCCCCAGCACCATCGCGATGGTCACAGGCGATCACGTCTACGGCCCCGCGTTCGTCCCCATCGCCGAATCAAAAGCCGCCGCGCGCATGTACAACGTCATCGAAGACAAGACGTTCGACATCGTGAAGCTGTTTGCCAGCGTGAAGATCACCCTCGAAAAGCTCCGCGACATGCCTGGGTCCGAGGACTTCATCAACCGCCGCCTCTTGTCCAAGCTCGCGAAGAACTCCGACCTCAACATGCTCTACGGCCCCGGCGGAACCGGGAACATGGCTGGGTTCTTCTCGACCGCCGCAGTCCACCAATCAACCCGCACGGGCGCGACGACCTACCTCGACCACATGACCGACGCCATCTACGCCTGCAAAGAGCGCCACTACGAACCCGACGCCTCCCTCTGCTCGATCCCTGTCCACAAGGGCATCAACCAGCTCAAAGGCAGCGACGGCCACTACATCGTCTGGCGCGATACCGCGACCGGGATGCCGATGGTGCTGCGCAGCATCCCGCTGGAATCCACCGCCGCCTTCCAGGCGAACCACGGTCTCGTCGGTGCGTTCGGTGTGGGCGCGACCTTCTACCTGCGCGAAGACGCCGAGGTCGAGATCGGCTTGAACGGCGACGACTTCACCAACGACGAGCGCACCGTGATCGGTCGCGAGCGCGGTGCCCTCGCCATTCACTCGCCCGCCGCGTTCGAATGGACCGTGTTCTGATCTCCCTCCCCCCTAATTCCCCCACCTCAACCACTGCACTCCGACTGCCCTCCGCAGGGCAGTCTCTCTAGGGAGACAAGACACAATGGCCGCACCCGCATCAGCCCGCGAGCTGCTCAATCAGATCCCCGGTCAGGATCTGTCCGGGCGCTCTCGCGAATCCACCACAGGACTCACGCCCATCCGCGCCGAGTCCTACCAAGACCTCGCCCGTTACCTCGTCTGCTACATGGGCTGCCGCGTCCTCACGGGTCACTCGTCGCTCTTATGCGCGAACGGCGCGACCCTGAGCAACGTCGAGATCGAACTCGATTGCTCGACTGGCGACGTGCTTTTAGGCGGGCGCTTTTATCGCGTCCCTGCCGCAAATGACGTGCCTGTCGGGACGGGCGTTTTCGCCACCGTCATCAACACCGCAGGCGCAGAGATCGAGAGCGCGACCCCCGTGCTACCCAGCGCCACGGGCAAGACGCTGCGCCTGGTCGTCTGCTTGGTCGCCCTCACCACCGGCGCGGCGCAATTCGTGATCGTGCGCGGCACCGAAGCCAACGACGCATCCGAGGTCGAGCCGACCGAAGCGACGGTGCAGACCGCGCTCAAGGCCGCCTTCGCCGCTGGCCTCATCCCCGACGGCGACCCGACGCTGGGCTTGATCGTTGGTCGCATCAAAGTGGCCCGCACGTTCAGCGATCCCAACATCGTCATCACCCTCACCCACACCGCCCCCGCGTCAAACGCGGCCCTCGAAAACGAACGGCAACACGGCTGCATCTGGCCCGCCTACGACGCCGACGGCCTCACCATGCCCGCCATCGTGGAGAGCGAATAACCTTCATGGCATCTTGCGTCACCACATACACCTGGGCCGCATACGAGGCGCGTTTACGCGCGCGCCTCGGTGTCGCGTCTGGGTCGGAGGATGCGCTCAAGGGCTTGCTCGCCAGGGCTGCGCGTGCCGCAGACCAATACATGGGCAACCCCTTCGACG
>ERZ650304.993-NODE-993-length-11898-cov-10.131977_pt1 | contig 11898 bp, 11 predicted proteins | sample MGYA00376240_ERZ650304 | MGnify/ENA primary metagenome ERZ650304 (study PRJEB26733, sample SAMN07839271) | wastewater metagenome | biome: small river; feature: stream; material: water | place: USA: North Carolina | collected 2016-03-01 ...
AAAACAATAGTTACGTTTTTAGCATTAGCAATATCTTCTACAATCTCTTTTGTATCGGTACCAATTTTGGTTTCTTATTTTGGTACCGAGCAGTATGGGCTATTTTCTTTAGTTGGCGATACTTTAGCTTATTTGGCGTTGGCAAATTTAGGAGTACCAAACGCAGTTGTTACTGCATTTGCTAATATTCATAGTAGTGATGCGCGTAAACAACTGGTGAAAAATGGCTTGATCATTTCTATCATGGTTGCGCTGATATTGTGCTTATTTCTTTTTCTGGTAATCATAAAGCCAGAGCTTATCTTTATAATATTAGGAAAGATTCCTGAAAGTATTGCGCAGTTAGTAACGAATTTTTTTATTGTCAGCATATTTTTCTTTATTATACAATTTCCTTTGAGTATGTACAGTCAGCTATTGGTTTATACTGGACATATTCATATTGTTAAAATTATCAATATAGTAACTTCAATTTTTATATTACCCGTATTGTTCATCGTTATATTTTTCAAACTGTCTGTAGTAAGCTTTGTTTTTATCAATGGATTAGTAGGATTTATCAGTGCATTATTCCTAACGTTTATATTTTACCGAATATTATTGAAAGATGGCTGTGATATTAATTACTCTTCTTCAGAACAAGAGCAGATAACAATAAAAAAAATATTGAGTAAGAGTTACTTTTATTTTATAAATGCAATAGCCGGTCTCCTAATTATGAATACTGATAATTTAGTAATTAGTCATAATTTAGGATTGGCTGAAGTTGCACAGTATGCGGTAGCCAATAAAATAGTTTTATTGATAATTTCAATGATGGTGCAGTATATAACCATATTTGTTGCGGATTTTCCAAAGTATAAAGAAAGCCCTCAAAAGGTAATTTCTGTTGTTAAACAATTATCCTATAAGTTTTGCATTGCTTCTTCAATTATTGCAATTGCTATTTCTATATTTTTAGTGCCAATTATTAAGATTTGGACGCACAATAATATCGTCATTTCTTCTGATCTGGCATTGTGTTTTAGTTTTTATATTTTGTGTGTGGGAGTATCTCAGGTTCCATATTATTTTTTATATTCTTTAGATATGGTTAGATATTTTTATAAGTTTGCTATACTTGAGGGTATTATAAATCTGGTGTTATCTCTGGTTCTAGTTAAATTTTATGGTATAGTCGGTGTAATATTTGCAACGTTTATTGCACATTTTTGTTGTAGTACTATCATAGTAAATTATTTATGTGTAAAGAGTTTCTCTGAAGTCTTTACAAGAAAACACATGATTAAATTGGTTACTATCTTTTTATCTTCTTCTACTTTATTAATTATCATATTTTGTTTAATGAAATGAAAAACTATATGAAAAATATTGTTTCTTTCCAATATTGGAGTTTAAGTTATGAGAATCTCGATTTGAAAATTGCGTTACCAGAAGATGGCGTAAGGCGTTTTATTGAAGATCATTTAACTCCTCAGCGGAGTGATCTTTCTTGTTTTGAGTTTGGCATCTATCCGGGGCGATATGCGGCAGTGTTCGGTAATCTTGGCTATGAATTGAATGGTGTAGATCAGATACCTTATACTCAAAACCGATTGCCGCAATGGTTTTCTGAGTGTGCATATACATATAATTATTTGGGGTGTGAGAGTATTGAAAATCTGAATCTTGACCGTAGATTTGACCTTGTTTACTCTATAGGATTTATTGAACATTTTAAAGACTATAAAAATATAATTGATAAGCATCTTGATTTACTTAGCGATGATGGGGTTCTGTTCATATCCACGCCTAATTTTAGAGGCGTTATTCAATTTTTATTACACTTATTAATTGACAAAAAAAATTTAGATCGCCATGTAATAGAATCCATGAATCCCAAAATATGGAAAGAGCAGTTGATTGAACGGGGATTAAATGTTATATCTTATGGATATTTTCATGGGTTTGATTTTTGGGTGGACAATCAGAGCCGAAATATTTTTCAGAGAGTATTGAAAAAGTGTATTTTTAAAATATTGCCAATTTTGAAACATGTCTTTAAAAATAATTCTGCTCATTATTCTCCATATTGTTATATATTGGCAAAGAAAAATTAATCAGATGAAAATTGCAGTTTTATATATATGTACAGGTAAATATGATATTTTCTGGTCAGATTTTTATTGTTCGACAGAAAAATATTTTTGTGTTACTGAGGAAAAACATTATTTTGTTTTTACTGATTCAGAGTCTATTGCATCTAGTGAAAATGTTTCAGTAATCTATCAAGACAACCTTGGCTGGCCATTTAATACATTATACCGCTATAAAATGTTTTTAAGGATTAAAGAGCAATTAGTTCAATTTGATAAAATTGTTTTTTTCAACGGAAATTGTATTATCATTGATCAAATAGATTTTGAAGTTTTTTTTGGATGTAGTGCTAAATTAGTAGCTTGTCAGCATCCTGGGTTCTTCGATAAAAATCATGATGAATATACTTACGAAAAAAGAGAAATTTCTACTGCATTTATAAGAAATGCATGGAAGTATTTCGCCGGAGGAATAAACGGTGGGACTAGTCGCTTATTTCTTGACGTCTGTCAGGAACTTTCTGAAAATATTGATAATGATTTGAACAGAGGTATTGTTGCTATTTGGCATGATGAGAGCCACTGGAATGCATACTTAAACAATAATTATGAAGCATTGAAAGATAGATTACATATATTATCACCAGCATATCTCTACCCAGACGGATGGGATTTACCATTTGAGAAGAAAATTATTTTACGTGATAAAACTCGGCATGGCGGACACGATATTTTGCGTGGTGTTGCTCAAAATAATTCTTGTAATGGAATAAAAAAAGTGTTGAAGAAATTTATATGCAGATAGTATGGTGCTCTGGTGGGTTGGGAAACCAGATGTTTCAATATGCGTTTTATCGCAGCCTACAATTAGGCGGTAAAAATGTAGCCTTAGATATTTCTGGGTTTGATGGCTATGAACTACACAATGGCTTTGAACTGGATAAAGTATTTTCCATAAAAATTAATCTGGCCGACAAAGTGTTAGTGAATGATATCAAGCAGAAAATATCTCAAGTGAATTTGTTAAAGAGAATTTGGTGGAAAATCTTTGTAAACTCTCGTCTAGGAATTGAGCAAAAGGATTTTGGTTACAGTTCAAAATTTAATAATTTGCAAGGTTTAAAATATCTGAAAGGCTATTGGCAGAGTGAGAAATATTTTGATAAATTTGCAGCTATTATTCGTGATGATTTCACTTTCTCTGTTTTAAATGAGATCAATCAACCGATTGCAGAATATATATTAAAAGCCAATTCTATTTCAATTCATGTTAGAATGGGAGATTATGTAAATCACCCATTGCATGGGGGAGTTTGTACTATTGACTATTATCAAAGAGCGATTGATTTTATTAAATCAGAAGTAGAATATCCTATGTTTTTTGTATTTTCCAACGATGTTGAATGGTGTAAAAAAAATTTGCAACTAGAGAATACTATTTACGTAACTGGCAATGATGGCGAAAATAGCTATCGAGATATGCAGTTAATGAGTATGTGTAAACATAATATTATTGCCAATAGTTCGTTTAGTTGGTGGGGGGCTTGGTTAAATAATAATTCTGATAAAATAGTTATAGCACCAGAAAAATGGTTTAATGATGAAAATATCAATACCTGTGATTTACTACCAGAAAATTGGATGAAAATATGACTACTCCAATGATTTCCGTAGTCATGCCAGTTTATAATGCAGAAAAATATGTTACTGAGGCTATAGAGAGTATATTAAATCAGAGTTACAGTGATTTTGAGTTTATTATTATTGATGATTGTTCTACTGATAATAGCTATGACATTTTACAGAGTTATGTATCTAAAGATAATCGTATTCGATTATTTAAAAATGATATGAATAATAAGCTGCCCAAAACTTTAAATTTTGGTATTTCACAGGCAAAAGGTAAATATATAGCTCGCATGGATGCTGATGATATTTCATTACCAGAGCGTTTTGCTAAGCAAATTGAATTTATGGAATCTCACCCCGAAGTTGGCGTTTGTGGAACTTGGATTGACGTTTTCTCGGAAGAAAGCAGTCAGACTACGTGCATCAAATATCCAGCTGAGCATAAGTTGATTTCAGTAAGACTATTATTTGATGAAAATTGTATAGCTCATCCCTCTACATTTCTTAGGAGAGAGATATTCTTTGATTTTCAACTTTATTATAATTTATCTTTGCAAGGACATGCTGAGGACTACGAACTATGGGTGAGGTTATTAGAACAGGGTATTTTATTTTATAATTTACCTGAGGTTTTACTAATGTATCGTAAGTCTGATGTTCAAACAATGGTGGTATTTAAACAACAAATTGATTTTAGTGTGCAATCAATTATTAAAAATAACTTTGAGCGTTATTTTATTAAATATATAGAGTTATCTTTAATCAATACATACCTTAAATTACGATTTACGCCCAAGAAAGAATTAAGTTTTTTTCAACATTTATATTATCAGTATTTGATATTTAGAATTAAGCAGGTAAATTTGAAATTCAATTTATTTGATAAAAAGATATTTGATGATATTCTGGATAAAGAGTCAGTTGGTAAATTATCTCGTCGTTATTTAGAGAACAAATATGCTGCAAAATTTAAATAGCATTAAATATTTTTTTAAAGCTATATGGTTCATATTTTTTTCATATTTTGCAATGTGCTTTCCAGCATATCGTAAATTTAAGAGAGCATTACAATTAAGATTATTCACAAAGCCGATAGCATTGTTTTTTTTTGGTCGTTTTGGGCAAGGTGGTGCTGAAAATTATATTAATTCGATTATTGATGTTCTTAGTCCTAGATATGAATGTTTGATTGTTGCAGAGTCTAAATCGACCAGCCGTGTTACCGGTGGATTTGAATTATTATCACTAGAAGAATTTTCGAATGTTAAAGTAGTACAGTGCTTATTAGTGCAGCACTTATTAAATAAGATCAAGCCTGAGATTTGTGCGAACGTTACTTCTGCAAGTTTTTTTAGGGCATATATTGCAAATCGTTATAATGTATTAGCTCATACTAACAAGAGGTTTTTTTTCTTCTTTTCCAAGCATTTATTTTTAGGTTTGGATTTAAATGTAGTAAAGCATATTTATCAAGATGCTACGTTGGTTATTTCAGATAATCAACGTTGTTTAAAAGAAATACAAGAGGCATATGGAAAAATTGTAAGAACAGAGAAAAATATTTGTCTATATAATAAAGTTAAGTTTGATTATAGTGAGGAATTATTTAACTTAAATATGAATATAGTACTTCAAAATATTCAATATGGCGAGAGCATCAGATTGCTGTGGGCTAGTCGTTTAGATAATGATAAGAATTTACAGTTACTTTTGGATTTTTCGGTTTCATATCCTGAAATTTATATAGATATCTATGGTGAAAGTTTATTTAATAATGCAGAATTATTGATAATACAGTTGTTTGAATTACCTAATATCTGCTATTGTGGTAGGTTTAATAATATTCAGCAAATTCTAAGTTCAGAGTTTAAATATTTTGCATTTATGTTTACTAGTTATTGGGAAGGACTTCCTAATATATTATTAGAAGTTGGGTTGCTTGGGTTGCCCATAATAGCTCCTGATGTCGGAGGAGTAAATGAATTAATTAATGATGATACTGGTTATTTAGTTGAGAATAATATAAATGGGTATCATTGTGGCTTAGAGAGTTTAATTAACAATATTCAGATTACTCGTTCTAGAGTATTGACACTGAGAAACTTAATTTTGTATAGGCACTCTACTGAATTATATCAAAAAAATGTAAACCATTTTTTTTGTCATTAATAAAGGTTTTCCAAGATAAAGATGATGTGCTAGAATAACATTTTATATATTAAAAATATTTAGATAAGTTAATGAAATAGAAGAAGTTGATATGAGACCACTGGTTAGTGTAGTTATTCCTTGCTACGGTAAGGCAAAATATTTGAAAAAATGCATAGATTCTGTATTGACACAATCATATTTAAACCTTGAAGTTATTATTTCAAATGATGGCGATAATTCTCTTGAACTAGAGCAGGTTTTGAGTGAAATTGAATCAACTGATTCAATCTTTCCTGTTAAAATATTGCGGATTACAGAAAACTATGGCGTTTCCCATAGTCGCAATTTATGCATTAAGAATTCAAATGGGGTTTATGTTTTTCCGTTAGATGGCGATGATTTTATTCACCAAGATTGTATCTATGAACTGGTAAATGTTATTCATAACAATGAACAAGTTGGTGTAGTATTTTCTCTGACTGCTTTTATCTCTCAAGATGGCAAATGCATTCCGCGATACGACTGTTGTTATCCTGCAGGTTATGAAATACTTCAGGCAAATCATGTTCCTAGTGCGCATCTTTATCGTAAATCTGACTGGGTGGCGATAAACGGTTATCGCGAGTCTCTCAAGTTTGGCTGTGAGGATTGGGATTTTAATATTCGTATGGTAAGCTTAGGTAAGCAAACAGTTAGAGTTAATAAATTTTATCTTTTTTATCGACAGGTTATGCAAAGTCGTAACGCAAAAGTTTTAGCGGACGAATCACGAAGAACTAAAATTGAAATTGAAATTTTATTTACAAATATTGATACGATTACCACGCATTCAAATATTTATAGGAAACAGTTTAGTTTAAAATTTAAATTGTTTCAAAAAATAAAGGATATTATTGTTATTAGATATTATTTCTGGGGACAGTATTTTGCGATTAAACGCACAAAAAATAAATTTTTATAAATCATACCGATGAATATATCTGTATTAATTAATACCTATAACGAAGAGCATAATATCCGGAATTGTCTGGAGTCTGTATCTTGGGCAGATGAAATAATTATTGTTGACATGTATAGTACAGATAACACTGTTGCAATTGCTCAAGAATACCCCAATGTCAAAGTTTTTTACTTTGAAAACTGTGGTTACGCTGATCCAGCAAGGGAGTTTGCATTTAAACAAGCATCTTCTGAGTGGGTTTTGGTTTTGGATGCGGATGAAATGATACCCCAAAATTTATCTAGCGAAATTATAGCAATAATAAATGATAATAAATTTGATGCTATCTCAATACCAAGAAAAAATTATATGTTTGGTGAAGAAATTTATTGTGGTGATTGGGGTACTGAGTCAGTTTTACGCGTGATGAGAACTGGAGCCATCCTTGGATTTAATTCGGCAATACATAGTCAATTTTATCTGCTCAAACCTGAGGCTAAAGTTACGTATCTATCACGGGAGTTTTTTTGTATTATTCATTTTAATTATACTAATTTAGAACATTTTCTAGATAAATCTAATCGCTATACTACTATTGATGCGGAGAATGCATTTAATAAACTCAAAAAACCGTTAAGTGCATTTAAATTAATTGTAGCTGCATTTATTTTTATTCCCAAATTCATGATAAAAAATAAAGGTTATAAAAATAAGTTTGTTGGGCTGACTCTTGCTGTATTAATGTTGAACTATCATTTTAGTCGTTATTTAAAATATAAACTTATGCAAAAACATAATACAGTTGATACTAGCGCGGCAATTAAGCAGCAATATAATGAGATCGCCAACCGGATTATAAAAGAATATCAATGAATAGCTTAGGTGTTATTACAGTAACTTACAATAGTGGGGCGGTTATAGATGAATTTTTACTCTCATTATTTGCGCAAGTAGATGTAAATTGGCATTTATATGTGGTGGATAGCTCTTCCCAGGATAATACTTGTAATAAGATCACCGCCTATAATTCTGAAAAGATCACACTTATTCAACAAAATGAGAATGTTGGATTTGCCAAAGGAAATAATATTGGGATATCTAGAGCAATTTTCGATGGATGTAATGAGTTGTTGTTAATAAATAATGATACAGCATTTGATAAAGGATTTTTGACTAAATTATTAAAGAATAGGGATTGCAATCCAGATCTAATACTCACACCTAAAATCTATTACCCTAATAAGACAACTTTATGGTGTGCTGGGGGTGGTTTTAAGCCAAATCGAGCTTACGCAGCATATCATATTGGTGAGAATGAGACTGATAACGGTCAATACGATAGTAACTATTTTTGTAGCTTTGTGCCGATGTGTTGTGTAATGATTCCTGTATCTGCATGGCTTAAAGTTGGCCAGTTAGATGAAAAATACTTTATTTATAGTGAGGACGCGGATTGGTTCTATCGTGCTAAACAACTTGGAATAAAGTTACGATATTGTTTTGAACCATCACTTGTCCATAAAGTTAGTAGCCTTACTGGAGGTGCAAAATCAAAAACTGGGGCATGGTATGGTTCACGGAATCGAATCTATTTTTTACGCAAACATTTCTCTGGCTGGCTTCGTTATAAATTTCTGAGTGTTTATTGTGGTGGTATGTTGATTAAGTTAATTCTTCGTCAGTATTCATTTAAGGAATTTGGCTGGCGGGTCAGTGGCGCGATACAAGGATTTAAATTATGAAGATATTGCTGATCAAGCGTGGAGCAATTGGTGATTTACTAATGGCAACACCACTCATTCGCCAACTTAAACAAAGATTGAATTGTAATTTAGACATTATAGTTGGTAAATCCGCAAGTATTGCATTGATAAATAATCCTTACTTGGATAAGATGATTATACTTTCTGATCAGAACTTTACTTTAAAAAGAGTCGTAAATTTTTCACGAGCCTTATTAAAACTACGTGGAAAGTATGATTATGTTTTTGTATTAGATAAACATTGGTATTTTAACTGCATGGCAAATCTTCTTGGGGCGCCAGTTATTGGTTACGCTCGCGATATGATCTCTAATCTTGTTTTGCATAAATCAGTTGCTTATAATGATATTAATCGTTACCAAGGAATGTATTATTTAGATTTACTTAGTGCTAGTCAGCTGACAGGTGCTAATTATAGCGATTTGAAATTGGATTTAACAGTTATGACAGCTGATAAACTGCTAGTAGAGGAGTTTATTTTTCAGAATAAATTGACTAACTATGTAGTGATAGTTAATAGTGGTGGTAACAATGCTTATGAACATGATGGAATAAGAATGCTGCCACTGGCAACAATAACTGAGTTAGTTGGACTGCTACTTGATAAAGGTCATGAAGTTGTCTTACTTGGCTCTGGGGTTGATATTAATCATTATCAGAAGATATGTGCATCATTTCCAAATAGTTCACGATTATTTAATTTAGCAGGTAAGCTTCAGTTGGCGGCGAGTAGTTATTTAATATTTCGTTCGCAACATTTTTATACCACTGATTGTGGCGCAATGCATCTTGGTGTTGCCGCTAATGCGTTGAACAATATGACTGCTTTTTTTGGTCCAACAAATCCAGCTCACTTTTTACCTGAAGCTTGGCTAAGCAAAGTTGCAGTTTGGTATGATGAAAATATTTATTCACCCGCGTATTCACTCAAAGGATCCAGGCAGAACCCGGCTCCTGAATATTTTACGCATATTAAACCACGTCAACATCTACATTAAGTTCACGATAAGTAAGTTTGCTATTTGTGATATAATAGGATGGTTTTTATAGTCAATAAAATTTATTGTATAACTGTGCTTGGGTGCACAATTTTTTTTGTGGTATCATGAATAAAAATTTCTATAAAATGCTTGGATTGGTAATATCTGCAACAGTTATTGCGATAATATTTAAACATTATGACTTATCATTATACCTCAGTATTGATGGATTCAATCATTACCATCAGCAAATTTTAGATTTTGAACAAGCTCATCTAGCAGAATTCACGATCATTTATATCGTTAGTTATATTGTATTAATTGCTTGTTGTATCCCTGGGACGATTTTATTTGATTTGCTGGCTGGATTTATTTATGGTCCAATTATCGGGTTTTTATTGGTTATATTTTGTTATTTAACTGGTGCAATTGTTAATTTTTTACTAGTGCGTTATTTGTTACATGATTTATTACATAAGCGCTTCAGTCACTTGCATCATTTAATTATGAGTGGTAGTGATGGAATAAAAACTGCTGCGTATAATTTAATAGCGTTACGTTTTATCCCTGTGATCCCTTTCTGGATTTTAAATATTTTAGCCGCAGTTTTAGGTATTCCACTTTCAGTTTTTGCGCTGACTACATTTATTGGTATTATACCTAGTTCGCTTATTTGGGTGCTTATTGGTGGTGGTGTGCGTAGTCATATGGCAGAACATCAGGTACTAACTATGGCAATTTTTGCAGATCCCAAATTTTGGGTTCCGTTGCTTGTGCTAACTTTAATGGTTCTAATACCTAATTTGATCAAGATGTATCGCAATAAGAAATAAAATAATCATTTATCTATGTATTCGAGTTTAATTTGAGTAAAACTAATCTTCAGCGTTTTGCCTTAATTTTGGCTGACCTATTAAGTATGAGTATAGCTTTTTTAATGGCTATTACTACTACACGCATCTATCATCTTGACTTATTTGCCAGTCCGTGGAGTAATTTTTTTCATTTCGGAACATCAAAAGTACTCGGTTTGACAATAATAATTCTTTTTTGGTATCAAGAGCAATATATCAAACGGCGTCCTTTTTGGGAAGATTTATTACAAATTTATCGTACCATAAGCTTTTTACTATTGATTAACCTTGGACTATCATTTGTTCTAGCTAAGGGATCGCTTAAAATTCTAATTGTAAGTTTTTGGTTGAGTTTTGCCATTGTTTTACCATTGACGAGGATTATTATCAAGCTCTTATTGCACCGTATGCAATTATGGCAACGTGAAGTATATATTTTGGGAGTTGGTGAGTCTGCAAGTAATGCGTTTCAATTGTTAATTCAAAATAAAATGATGGGGTATCGCTTGAATGCATTTGTCCGTATTAGCGCGCAAGACAAAAATACACCAAGTTTAACTTTAGCTAGTTATCCTATTATCAGTCAGCAAGAGCTTATTGAACGGTTGAAAAAAAATCATGAATGTGAAATAATTGTTGCATTGACCCAAAGTGAATTAAATCAACAGATTGGACTGATTAACTTTTTACAGCATAATGCTTTGGCCGTATTGGTTCTACCTGAGATTACTGGTTTAGCCCTTTATGGTGCTCAAATTGAGCATTTTTTTGGTAATGATCAACTGGTTTTACGCTTGAACAATAATCTAGCGCGTAATGTTAATGCTTGGATTAAACGTGCGTTTGATTTGATTTGCGTAATTTTAGGTTTAATTGTTTTATCACCTGTATTTGTGGTAATTGGTGTAATAATTAAGTTTACCACCGGAAATAAAGTATTTTTCAAGCATCAGCGTATTGGGCGTAATGGTAAGCCATTTTATTGCATTAAGTTTCAGACTATGTACCCTAACAGTGCAGAGTTGCTGGCTCGCATTCTAGCTACAGATGAGCAGGCGCGAGAAGAGTGGGAACGCGATTTCAAGCTTAAGAATGACCCAAGAGTAACGAGTATTGGTAAATTCTTACGTAAAACTAGCTTAGATGAATTACCTCAGCTTTTTAATGTTTTGTTTGGAGAGATGAGTTTAGTTGGACCACGCCCGATTGTTTCGCAAGAAATTGAGCGTTATGCAGACGGATTTTATTATTATCAGTTAGTCACACCTGGCATTACAGGTCTATGGCAAGTTAGTGGACGTAACGATGTTGATTATAGCAATCGCGTACGCCTAGATGAGTGGTACGTTAAAAACTGGTCGTTGTGGTACGATATTGTTATTTTAGCCAAGACTTTTGGCGTTGTGTTCAAACGTAGCGGCGCTTATTAATACTTGCTTATTTATGATTATTCCAATGGCTTATCTTCCATCACACTAAATAAACGAATTTGTAACCATGATTGTA
>ERZ650304.994-NODE-994-length-11897-cov-6.495524_pt1 | contig 11897 bp, 11 predicted proteins | sample MGYA00376240_ERZ650304 | MGnify/ENA primary metagenome ERZ650304 (study PRJEB26733, sample SAMN07839271) | wastewater metagenome | biome: small river; feature: stream; material: water | place: USA: North Carolina | collected 2016-03-01 ...
ATCTTTGGCGTTGGCATGTCTATTGATCCTCTCTGCGGACTTACCGCGTATCGGTGTTGTGATCTTCCCCATCGGAACGCTCGACTTAACGTGAACATCCTTGAACAGTTCCTGAATGTCAGGTCTCGGCATCCAGTGCGTTGGAAACACCGCAGCATCTTCAAACGTCTCTTGGCCGCTGGTTAGTTCAACGACGCATTCATGCCACTGCTTTGATTCGATGTTGTAGCAACCGACTGATACCCGGCCACCTTCGTCCCACAGCGCCCTTGGTTCAGGAATGGCAATCAATACTGACTCCATATCTGGTGGCGTCTGTCTGGTAACTGGAATCCACGGACTGGCAATCCCCAGCGACTGAACCCAGTAAATGAACTGTGAGCGTGTCATTGATTCACACGCAAGATTGGCTGCCAGCGTATCGCCGCGGCTATAAGTGAAGGCCCAACCGTCTTTCATTCGGCGGTAACAGCGGTCGCCTTCTGGCCTGGCTTCGAATCCAAAAGCTTCAACGAAAGTGGCGTCAATGTGCGTAAGATCCATCAGGTAACCTTTCCACCGAAGTAGCATCTACTGCTTAGCCTTGATCACTCTGTACTCGCGAATCCGCACCATTGCGTTTCGCTCTGTATTGTCCCAATTGACCTCTCCGGCCTTCATGGGTTTGCTGACTCTGTTATTGACCATCAAGACAACAATGTCCTCGGACGATACCGGGCACACTCGCGCCCATCTTGGATGTCGTTTCCATTCGCTCATGTCATCCACTCGGAAAAGAAAAAACGCTACAGTCACTGCACACCCTGTAGCACGGCGCCGTGCCGACAATGTCCCGCGTGAGTTGGCTGAGGCGAAATGGAACGCCCCCGCGGTAAGCAGTTTGCTGCGATATTTGGCCACGCTTCATAGCCACGCCTCACAGCCACGGCGTCTTTCTCAGTGTTAGCGAACAATCCCGAGAATCCAGCCCAGCACCAAAACAGCGAGCATTACCCCCACGCCTGCTATGCAACCTAAATCAATCATCGACTGGCTAGGTCTGGTGTTCTCGGTCATGTCTCTGCCTCCCTACTTGGTGCAAAATGTTCCGTTCAATAGACAGAGACTCTAGCGGCGGATGCTTGTGTCATTAGCCACATAGAACGACGTTTGGTCTGGCAGCATCCGTGAGCCTTTCTGAGTGTGCATCCGTTCAAGCTTTGCGTTCAAATCGACCCGCCGCGCCGATTCTTCCCAGCGCATCTGAACGGCCTCGTCCAAGATTTGGAGACTTGGCAGATTGGCCAGTCCAACAGCAACGATCGCTGTAGCGGTGAACAGGCCACGAACACGGTACTTACTGAACTTACCCATGATGCGAAATTCCCTTCGACTTACACGTTCGCAGGTAGTGCCCCCGCGATTTGGCGAACCAGATAACTTCCGGTCTGCCCGTACCGACTTAGGGAGTGACCAAACGTGTCACCGAATATCCAAGTTTTTCTTCGATGTCGGAATTTAGCTGGCTGTTGATCCAATCAACTTGGCTGCCTGTAAGCTTCTGAAAGACTCGCGGCGCATATCGGCCGCAATGCTCACGGCCCTTGTAATGAACGCAAGGCGTAAACAATTCCTTGGTCTTTAGCCCGTACCGCCCCAGCATCGCCAGCATCCCAATAGGGTCCGCCTGCCACGGCTCTAGCTGAGCGACCACTACCGGGAGCCTTGAAGATAGCGCTAGCCATGCGGCGTACTTACCGGCGCGCATCCTAACTGGATTGGGATACGGCTCTCGAGTCTCTGGGCACCAATCGGCTGTGGATTCCTGACCAAGTAGTTCACTGCCCTGTCCCACGTCGTATTCGTCGTATCGGCTGCGCCACGGCGTTCTAAGGAACTCATCCATACTCATACCGCAGTACGTGTCCCATGCGCCCCACGGCGTCTGATAGAGACTCTGAACCCATGTATAGGGATGGCGCGCGCAGACTATGACTAGGTCCACCGGTCCCACTGGTTCACCAGGGAAGTTGTGCTTGAACCCCATCGCTGTGGTGAACTCTGCACCGGTGTTATCGGCAATCAACTGCTGAACGTAATTGGTGCCGCTGCAGCGCTCACCGAACAGTTGCACTCGCACCGGCCACCTCCACTAGCAAGCGGTTCCATGCCTTGGCAAAGCGTTCAAAGCTGTAGTGATGAGCCACGACCGACGAGGCTATAGCCACTCGGCGCCGTACTCGGTCTGGGTTTGATAGCTCGTCAATGATCGCACTGATCCAATCAGTGACAGTGGCGTCGTCGGCCATCACTCGCGCTATTTCAGGCTGGGCTGCTACGATCCCGCGACGTGTCGCTACCAGCGGCAGACGACTATAGATCATCTCCATCATCGATAGCCCAGCGCCTTCCTCCGGTGACGTACTGATACCAATATCCGCCGCGCGGTACCAAGTGCCCGGCCAGCGCTGCTTACCAACAAATCGTATCTGCGGAAAGTTTCCGTCTGCGTCCCCGCCCATCATCACCATGAAGATGTCATTGGGTAATCGCTCACCAATGGCTCGCGCTAGATGGTAACCCTTGTCGGCGGTAAACCTACCGGAGAACAATACAACCTTGGCGTCCTCTGGTATGCCTACGATCTTTCGTACCCGCTCCCGCGTCATGTCCACGCTCTCTGGTTCACATCGTCTGGGATCCACTGCGTTGGGCATGTACTCGGTTCTGGGTATCACGTCGGCAAAGCGGTTACCTGTCGCTGGGTGAACTCCGGCTAGAACGTCAATGCAGCCGGCTTGTGTTAATACGGCGCGCCCTGACAGAGCGCACGTTACGTCACCGTGATGCACGAAAACGACCTTTGGCTTACGCTGTGCATCCTTGAATAAATGCACTAATCCAAACTCGTTTGAGACAACCAGAACGTCCACACGATTGGCTAGTGCTTTTGCGTCGTCATAGCCGAATCCAATTGGTATGCCGATACCTTCGGACTCGATTGCTTTTTGACCTGTTATGACCAGTCCAGCTATATCAACGTCAGTGAGTCCTCGGAACATCATGCGGTTCCAGCTTTCAATACCACCGACCTTGGCTAATGACTGCTGTAGGAATCCTACTGAGGGTTTATTACCCGTGATGCGCGCCTCAAATGACCTAACGAAACTATCGTTTTTCGTTGGTGTCTCATTGAGCCAGCGCAGTTCGTCTTCGGTGAATAGCTTAGCTTCGACTGCTCGCTGAACGTGTTCGTCTCGCGATAGGCCAGTGACGTACGGTATCTTGCCAGTAGTGAATGCTTGAAAGTACCGGCCGAGTATGAAGTCTTTCTTCTGTGGCGAGTACATCATTCTGGTTTTGTTAGATCCCTTGCGGCTATACCAGCGTCCTCTGTGCGCACGGTCTTAAGGATGCCTTCAATTCTTATACCTACCGAACCTCCGGGATTATTGGAAACCCTAGGCACGATCATCCTCATGCGAGCTAGCGGCTTGTCGAAGTCAATCTCTGCATAGGGATCGTAGAACCCTTCGTTACCCTTAACCGTGTATGTGCGGCGCATGTACATCTGTCGCCTGTCGGCATAGATCGTGCTGAACGCTGGATAGTGCTCGTAATTAACTACAGCGGGCACAAGCATGATCGACGAATATACACTCGGTACAGCATCTGGACCGTAATAGTAATAGGTGATGTTCCCTTCTTTTGATTCAAACTCCAATCCAATACCGACACCGTACCAAGGGTTAATGCCTGGGTAAGGTAAAGATCCATCTGCCGCCCAAGCTTCGGCTGTAAAGTCAAATTGATAGGTGCCAGGAACGTAGAAGTTCAGCCATTTATTGTCGGCGTTAAACACTCCGTTGCCGCCAATCGCACTACCAATGCCGAGGCTATAGCCTCCTGGCGCCACGCCGGACACATAAGGAAACATGGCTTGAATATTATCGCCGTCCTTGAGGTCGTACGCATCACCACCCCACGCGCCCGGTCCCACGGCGAGATTCCATTGCCCATCCTGATTCCTGTTTGCACCTGGCTCTACCCACGCCAGCCCTTCTCGCTTGCCATAACCGTTCACCATGTCCACTATGCGAAATGTGGTCGACGGTGCGCCGTAGCCACCCCATCCACCACCCCAACCACCCCACCCGCCCCAGCCGCCCCACCCCCAGCCGTTCCAGCCCAGCCCCCAACCTCTACCAAAGCGGCTGAACTCAGCTACTAAGTCAAATTTTGGAGACGGATGAAAGGCCCACGTAAGATATCCAATCCCCTTTCCACGGCTCCAACTCAACACGCTAGTTCCGAACCGAACTCTCGCTAGCGCTGGATAGTCACAAGTCCCTAGTCCCCAACTGTTTGGCTTTATGGGCGTGTGGTTCGTGTGAAGGATCTTTCCGTACTCGGCAAAGGTTCCACCCGTCCAATACTTACCGCTTGGATCCACATCCCAGATGATGTAAATGAGATTGCCAAAGCCAACTTCCTCTTGCAGTGAGTGCCAGGTCTCTCCCCACTGATTCTTCCACTTTGGCAGGTCGGTCTCAGTGTACGTCTCCCCTTCCGTTGACCCATCGAACAGCTTGCCGAAGCACAATATGGTGCTGTGTGGCGGAATTGTCTTATTTGAAGGGTTGTAGACGCGAAACCACCTCCGTGTGTCTTGGTCCTTCTGTGGCACTCTGCCCGTTAGCCCCGACATCTGTTGCTGTGCCATAGATTCCTTAGCCGTCCTGATTGCGTTTCGATTCGCTGTCTCGCTTGAGCATCGTCTTTAAGTGGGTCGCTTGTCTCTGCTCGTCATAGCCGGGGATATTCGACAAACCTTCTTTCTCTCGGTTTATCGTTGTGCTTATGCGGCCTTCGCCGTCGATCTCATAGTTAACTTGCGCTATCAATCCATCTGGTGCATACGGCTGCATCCATGGATACCTAGAGAACGCTGGAACTCGCGACTCAAACTTTTTGACTTCGTACCCGAGGTAATAGTCAAGCTTCTTTTCTGCCTCTTTCAAGTTGCTGGCTGCAAGTCGATACGCTGCTTTGTATTCACGCCAGTCGTAAACTGTCATGAATTCAGGCACCACATCTTCGTGCGCGAAGTAAAGTTCAAGACTCGGATCTGGCGCGCCGGCTATCTGTTTCCAGCGTTTATGACGATAGGCAACGTGTGTATCACTGTCGTAGAAGTGCGAGCCTGTTCTTAGAATAATGGATGCTTGGCCTATGAATCTCTCTATGCTTTTGGATTCGCCTTCGGAAACTCTTTCGTAAAACTTGAAAACAGGGTCAGCAAAAATCACCAAACCACGTTCTTGATCAATAGAAAATCCGCCCGAGAAACGAAGTGGGCCTTCGGCATCAAGCTCATCGGAGTCGTCATCCTTACGCTGGTTGATTAACTTCGCATCATAGTTATCACCAGAGTTGCCTTGGCCGTCATACCACAGGCCGTACACCTCAGCTGGTCGTCTCGATTTCAACTGCGCATCATATTCGCCCGCCTGAATATCAGACCGAAGCACGTGTGATGTGGTGGAATAGCTTATCTGGTGGTCAAGTAATGGGAAAAACTGCAGAGAAGAATTGATTTTCAAACTCGTACCTGGCATGGTTTTCAGCCCGTACTTTTTATCTACCTTGGCCCTGCCTGTTGTTCTGTCAAAATCAATCCAGCCGGGCGGGACGATCTGATACCACTTCCAAACCGTCTCCTGCGCGAGCTTGCGATACTCTTTTTTGACATTTGTGAACGGTGGCTGTTCATTCTCCCAGGTCTTCTCGTTAGTCACTTTGTTCAGCGGCATATAGGACAAATCCCATACTGGTTTAATTTGATTGTCCTTGTCTAAACCGACTGCAACCAAGTCGAAATTCAATTGCCACACCGCTGGTGCTGAGACCACATTCACCTTGCCGGGTCGCGCGCCAATATCAAACGTGACCCCTTGGCTTGAACTCGGTAGCGCCGGTAGATCCTTGCCCATCCCATCCGGCCAAATCACTACCCTGTCTAGTTCGTTCAGCGTGACGTGACAATTGACGATTTGGCACAACTGATCAAGGGCCGCGCTCGGTGGCGTTAGTATCCAGTCCAAGTATGGGTACGTGTCATTGGGCATCTTTGAAACATCAAAGACCTTCTCGCCCATCGCCTTTAGGCATATCTCGGCCAACTGCCGGACTGTCTTCTGTGTGTCCTTACGGATCACACCACCGTGGCGCACGTTGTACCGCCCACTTACCTGACCAAACTTCCACCGCCATCTGCGGTCCCAAATGGATACCGTCCAGCGTTCAAAACCATCGCCACCGACTGACGGCACAACGCTGGTTATCTTGCAGTCATTGAACTTCACTGTGCGGACGCCATCGCTCCACACCATGGGCTTGGGATCAAAATCCAATCCCGGCATAGGCGGTATCGTTAGCGTGCAAGTCGATGGCGCAGTTCCTCTACTTAGTGAGTAACTAACGCTCTCAACTCCCGAGATAGTCCCAAACTGAAAGAACGGAGTGAGCGTTGGCACTATCCAAGCTCCGATATCACAAACCCACCAGCGCCGCCAGCATAGCCAGCACTAGCCGATGCCGCGGCCCTTTCATCGCGACGAATGACACAGCGCGTGCCCATCGTCTCTTCCATCGTGCCCGGGTCGTACCTCAAGCGTAAATCAGGAACGGTTACCAGTGGATCATTGAATACCGCGTCAGCGCTTTGAATGACAACCGGTGCGCCCAATGTTCGAATTGCGGCCTGCTCGCTCATATCCACCGTAGCCGCGGCACCTAAGACTACAGCATCGGCCAAGCCCCATCGCGCTGAGCTCGATTCGTAGTAAGCACCGACTGTTGAAGGTGACACTGCGCCAAATGGGATTCTTGGCAACGTCCCTACCAGCGTGAACGTATCGGTAGTGACATCGGCTATTCCGTAGTAACCATCACTGAGGTCACGCACTCCGCGCATGTTCGAGATGAAAACTCGTGTTCCGTCAACCAGTCCGTGCGCTGCGCTAGTGATAACCGCCTGCCCATCCCCGTCGACATCCAAAGACTCTATCAGGCCCTGTTTGCCAAACTCACCACCAGCAAGCCAGCGAACAATAGCATCCCGAAGAATCATCGATTCCATGTTTCCGATACCGCGTACGATCGCATCACCACCGACCATGAACAGCGCCTTTGGTGGACTGCCTGCGCGCACCGATCCAATTTGCACATGGACGTCGTCGGCCGTTACCAGTTCTCCCCATTCAACGATCGATCCGCCCTGGTTGCCACGCTGACGCATGCGCAGTTTGCCAATGCTGCCGGTAGTGCCCGCTACAATTCCAACCCCAATTGCCGCGTCACCGACGTGCAGTTCATCCAATGGCCCTTCCAGCATGACTGCATAAGTGCCGTCATTGAGCGAAGTTTGTGTGTAGAACACACTTGCGATTACCGCTTGATCGTTGCTGTTGATCCGAACCAGTGACGGGCCTGCGCCATCGTCACCCAGGCCAATGCGCATTCTGAATGAACCACCGTTGTTCGAGAGCTTCAAACTCTGGGGTAGTGTCTCCGGTGTACCATCGGCGCGCATCGCCGGCAAACCGATAGCGCCGGTATACGATCGGTAGATATCGATCGCACCGAACGGTTCGGCATCGTCAATTCCATACCGGCATGCGGTGGCGTTGCCTTCGAACGTGGCGATTTCATTGACATTCGGCACATGCCCCAGTGACCAGTTGTCTTCATTGGTCCACCAGTTTGGACCAGTCGGAATTGCTACCTGAAGCGTTACGACAGCGGCCGTTGCGCTGAGCGTCAGCAGAGTAGCATTTCCGTTCATCAACGGTAGATCGGTTGCCGCCAGTGAGCCACGCATTTCAACCAACCATGGACCACCGGCCACGCCCGACACCTGACAGTTTCCACTACCGATTGTCGAGAGTGCCAACAGCGCCGTCTGTACTGTGGATGCGCTAGCGTTATAGGCCAGCGCCGAGGTCGTTTGCCCTTGAAAGCTCAGCGTGAATGTTCCGCCGACTGGGTCGGTCGCAATCGATACTTGCTGTACTTCGTTGCGCGATGCTCTTGCCTCTACTACGGTGCGTACGTCGATCGCATGACAGCCAACCAGTGAACCGACATTGAGCTGGGGGATGACAAGGTTTATGTCTCGCGATGGAAGGATTGCCTCAATCTCGATTTCCATTGCTTGGTAGAGACCGTCGCTGACTGAAACACCAACGTAGCCGGTCAAACCGAGCGTGGCAATGCCCGTTGGTGGCCATGCAATTGGAGACGATGTAGCGACCCCATCCACTTCGAAAACAATCGTCCCGCTATGGGGCATGTTGTGAATGGTGTACTTGATCTTGGTCTTTCGCTCGCCGTACTCTGGTGTCGTCTCGCCTGCAATGATCACAGAAGGAGACCCTTCCGCTGATTCCACTCCGAGCGTACCCGCTTCAGTGCCGACAAATTCACCGATGAGTGCAATGCGATAGATTCCATCCTCTAGCGGAATAACATCGACGTTCCCGACACCAATTCCCGGTACCGAACCAACTGCGGCTAGAATCAGATCAGCTGTTGCCGCACCAGTAAAGTAATGGCCAAACTCACCGTTCATACTGAATCGGTATAGGTAATTGGCATTACCGTTCATTGGCCCAAGTAGATACGTCGCTCGGTCCATTTGGGCGCTCGTCACTAGCTCCGTGGCAACTGCGGCAACTCCGGTAGCGTTCTCCGACCATGCGGACAGTTCGCCCGCTGGCTTTGCTGCAAGCGTCCCTTGGAATGTAATGTCGTAGTAGGTTTGGTAGTCACCAACCACAGACACATTGCCGGAACCGATACTCGACAGCCCTTCCAGTGCTGTTTGGACTGCGCTAGCGGAAGCGTTGTAAGCAACTGTCGCCTCTACGTCCTCATAACGAAGCTTGAGATTTCCGCTGCCAGGCTTTGCAGGCCATCGCACTCGGATGACTTCATTGGCAGCTGAACGACCCGCCTGCAACTGAACTACCACCACTCGCGCGCGTGTTGGGTCACTCGCTGTTAGTTCAACATCTATCGGGGTACCGTCGGCGAGTCCGACCGCTTCTAGCGCCCATCTGCCGTCATAGGTCGTACTGGTCAGCGTTGTTGAGTTTCCGGCCGCACCGCCGCCCAGTAGTTGACCGCCGCCGTCATAGATATCAATGATCCCGTCAACGACAGTTTTTGCTTTGATACTATCGGCTAGGCTCGCCACTTCGATCGTATCTGGATAGGTGTAGGTGTAGGTCAGTGTCCCTACTCGTAATTGCCATACACTTCCCGGGAAGATGTTCTCCGGGATCATTACCCGGCGTTCTGCCAGGCTCTGCGCAAGTCCAATCCATTTGTTGATGACCGTTGGCACCGCGTTGTTTCTCCCAGTGAAGTAACGAGGAGAGAAATAGCGAGAGGTGAAATAACGTGCTGCAAACATAGCGCTAAGCCTTCAGATAGTGCGGTGTACCCCAGAGCCGTTGGGTTGCTTCAAACTGATAGCTCCAAGAGACTGTGTGATTTAATTGAGGCGCGCCTTGCTCACCGCCATAGGTTTCCGGGTTTTCAAGCGTCAGTTCCGGAAACTGCTCGACGAGTGCATAGGGCCAGATCGGCGGTGGAATGTCTGGATAGGCATAGAGACCGGTCGCACTACCCGATTGAGTTGCGCGACACAAACCGTGAGTACGTAGCAACTGCCTGACGCCTTCACCCCTGTTGACTTCGATGCAGCCCCACCGCATGCCGCCGCCGCTGATGGTGATGCGTTCCGAAAAGGACATCATGGCGGAACGGGATACCGGTAGCCTGCCGGTCACTACTACCCGGTAGGTTCGGACTGTGTTGTTCTCACCGAACCTTCCGGTAGGAAACTGGGGCGGTTCTTTTACGATCGTACCGCCCAGACAGTTGGACGTTAGTAACTGGTGATATGAGGCCGAGCCATCTGAGTACTCGAGAACTAGATCCCTGCCGTTTAGTGCGTACGCGTTTGAGAACGCTTGGATTTGGTTGTACATGGTCGAGCGCTTGCCGTCGTAGTTGTACAACCTTCCGGAGATGGTCCAGGTTTCATCGACCATCGAGACCGTACCGAATGCGTTCTCTACCGGCTGACGTACGATCGATAGATCGCACTCGGCAATCCGGTGTCTATAGCTGCCGAACCGAATACGCAAAGCAGTTTCCCCCAGTGAAATGACGCAATGAGCATCAATTCAACCAGGGGCAAGTTCAAGGTTTAGCGGATTGCACGACGTCAGGTTTCCTCCCAGCGTCTCTAGTTCATGCTCGGCTGTGCGTTAAAGACGAACAATGGTTTAGCATGCTCCCAGCTGATGACGCTCGACACGAAGACGTCATCTGATTCAGGCACGGCTCCAGAGACCGCAAAACCCACGGACTCCATTTCGATGCGAGTTGTCCTATTTAGTTGCAACGTGCATTGCCATTCGCCATCTATGGCCCGCGTTAAAATGATGGCGAGATGAACTGCGATTAAATGGTTTCGATCAGCTACCAATCGAACCGTATTTACCAGACCAGCGACCATGATCATTCCTTATGTGCTAAAGTGTTTTTATTGGACGGATGGCTTAAAGTGACTCGACAAGATCGAACGCTCTCGATTCTGGATCTTCGTGATGAACAGATTCGTCATCGGTGTATACCGCTGCCAATGCGATGTATCGCTCAGCGTCCCGAACCGTCATGTTTACTGCTTGTGAAAGCCATTTCTCCCATTCGCCTGGGCAATTGGCGATGACGTCAGCTTTTAGACTTGCTAGGTTCCGGCCAATTCGGATTAGCCGTGGCAGGTCTTGTTTCGCTATGGAACGGTCAGCGTTGATCTGTTTGCGCAAATCGTCTTTAGGTGGCTCGGTTCCAGTTCGCTTGCACACAATGTTGACGGCTGCGTTCAGCGAAAGCTTTCCGCCATCGACCTGCTTGATAATCGCGTCATCGCCATGCTTTAGGATGTGCGTTGCCGCGTCAATCGATTTGCCGCTGACCTTTACAGCTTGACCTGCTTTGACTCTTGCTTCCCCTCGACAAGGTTCCGGCAAATTTGCCGTATCCTTAGCGACACCAATTTTCTCACCGGGCTTGGCTTGAGTCGATCGTTTGCGTTCGGCAGCTTCTCGGTCGTAATGCTCGCGAATTCGAGCCCCAACCATGGCTCGCTGTGCGGTGTTGAGATGTCGCCGCTGAAGATTCTCGCTGACCACAAACACAAACGGGTCTTTGTCATCTGGAATGATTCGTGTTTTGATTCCGATGCCGAGTTCAGAGCACGCCCGCATTCGGTGCCGGCCGTCAACCAGCTGGCCTTTCCATAAGCTGACTGGTGACGATTGGCCATTCTTTCGAATGTCTTCCTTAAACTCTTGATACTCCGCCTCAGACATTTCAGGAAACACTGCGGCTGCCGCATGGACTGGGTAAAGCTCTTGCATTTCTTTTCTCGCTTCGCATTTTTCGGATTTTCCGATGACACGCTGCGGTGTCAAATTTGTCGGATACCCACCCGACCCGCTCGACCAGAAGCTGTGTCGCGAAAAAACCTCAATTCTGCGTGGCGCCACGCACATTTGCCTTTTGGGGGGTATCGCATACGCCAATAGATAAATGTGCGTATCGTTACGCACATTTGGTCACTAGCGTTACAGAACGTCCAAAAGTGGACTGCAAATCGGACATCCATGGCCGTTTTGGCTATGATGGATGGACTTTCCGATTACCCAGAACCGAGAATTTCAATGGCACAGATACTGTGGCGACCGATCATGGACGAACTTGATCGAAGGATGTTCGTCTTCGTCAGCGAATATATACCCGGCTGGACGCCTGTTAATGGCTGGAAGGGAACGGACATTGAC
>ERZ650304.996-NODE-996-length-11877-cov-4.560058_pt1 | contig 11877 bp, 14 predicted proteins | sample MGYA00376240_ERZ650304 | MGnify/ENA primary metagenome ERZ650304 (study PRJEB26733, sample SAMN07839271) | wastewater metagenome | biome: small river; feature: stream; material: water | place: USA: North Carolina | collected 2016-03-01 ...
CATTCTTCGTTCTGAATCAAGTTATCGGTTTTGAACATATTAGAATTTAAAGTAGGATTTCTGCTTAAGATGTTATATATTATCACGTCATATTCGAATTTATCAATTTCAGTTGTTATATAAACCGAATAATCAGTGTTCTCAGGTATTATCTTCTGTATTTTTAGATTAGAAGGTATTTGTTTTTCAAATGTCAACTTTTGTTTTAAGCTTCTGTATGCACCAGAGTTTGACATAGATCTCATTATATTATTGATTCTTGAGACACCAACTCTTATGGAATCTTCATATCTATTAAATGCATTTGTTGATAAATTATTATCGACTGTAGTTCCTGTGGATACTAGCCTTGAGTCTGATGCATAACGCTGAAGTGAAAATTCAGAAAATTCAAGTATTAATTTGTTTTTCATTAAATATATATTAAAATTAATATATACTATTATGAAACACATATTAAGGTTTAACGAAGATAACAGTAATATAATATCATCTGAAAGGATTAATCAAATTGTTTCAGAGATAGAAAATATGACCAAGATCGACAGGCGGATGAATATCCGGTCTTTGTGAAATCCACAGTCACCATGGATGCGCGGCGTCGTCAGCACATGGAAATCTACTTCGTCGCCTTCCGGCATCCGCCAGGCCCGGAACGGCGGCGTCAGCCGCAGGTATTCGTAGGCCGCCTCCATCATGTCCGGTGTGAGGTGGAATGCCTTCATTTCAGTGTGCCGATGAAGCCGACATTGGCCAAGGCATAGCCGATCCAGATCAAGCCCGCCCAGAACTGGCCTTTGCTGATCTGATCAGCTGCCACACCCAGATACATCACTGTGACGATGGAGATCAGCCCGGCGCTCATGGCGTCGCATCCAGTTCGCCACGGATGGCGATGTATCCCACGCCGTCAACCGCATCGTCCGGGTTGAAGTCGCCCAGCTCCATGCGGGCGATCTTGAGCAGCGCCATCATGGTCGCCACATCGCCAGCGCCAAGCACGTCTTTGGGGTTGCGCCTGATCTTAAAGTAGGCGTTCCACATGACGGCAATCTTGTCGTGGTTTTCTCTCTTGTCGCCGTGCGTCCTGTTTCGATCACCCGAAACAAGCTCAGCTGCCCGGGAGCAAATCTCTGACGCCCTCAACATTTTCCCTCACATTCAACATAGGCCATGACAAATAACAGACTGACTTATCGGTCTCGATTGCGTGCGCGATCTCGCGCTGCACTCCAATGCTTTCACGCCATCCCGGCATCATCACAACCACTAGCCCAGCGCACTCGTCCAGCATGGCCAGATCAAGCGGCATCCATGTCTTGTGGCAAAGCGGGTCTATATCGCCGAACTCGGCAATCGGGTGGGAATGCGCCACAGGGCTGAAGACGAACAGCCCGCGCTTGATCAAAGTGGCCGCGGCTGCGCAGGCATCGCGCCAAGCCTGCTCGCGACCCTGGGCATATTGGCTATAGGGCGTCGCGATATAAAAGATGGGGCGGGTCATACGGAAAAAACTTCCTTCCCAAGGCGCGGCGCCGCTTCAGGGCTAGTGGCATTCATCAGCCGATCGCGGATTTCCTCGATCGGAAGCACCCGGCGCCCCTTCTCGCCATAGGTGCGACTGCGCAGGATGATCGTGATCGACTTCCGGTTCCTGTACCCGCCGTCATGTGCCCACTTGTCCAGCGCGGCAAGGTGGTTAAAGGATTCGATGAAGATGCTCGGGTGTTCCTTCATCACCATCCCGTGGTGGACGTGCCCGATGTCGATGTAGTGGAAGTCCGTTTCGCCGAAATCCTTTCGGAAGTCCGTGGTCATCACCCCGGCGAGGCGTTGTGGCTTGCAGGTGTCGCTGTGGTGGACCATCACCAGCGTCTTGCCCATGCGATAGGCGATGAACACGCTGTCGTTATTCAGGACGTGGACGCGGCCCGTGTTGCCATATGCGACGCGCAGAAGCTCGGCCATCCAGATGTCATTCGTCCGGCTGTGATTGCCTTGGTTGACGATAACATCGACGTGCTGTGCCTTGGTCAGCGCCTTTTCCACTATCCACCGGAAGACCCGGCTATAGACCTTGATCATCTTGGGGAAGCGGCCGTCATAGTCCAGCTTATGGCCGCTGGCCTCTGTCTCGCCCTTCATGTTTTCGTAGTGGGTGAAGTCGCCGAGATCGTTGATCACCAGGCGTTCACAGGCCGGAAGTTCGTCAATCAGGATTCCGATGGCACCACAAAGTTCTGTTTCGGCAATCTTAAGGTCGAAGTTTTCCCCGACCTCGGCAGCGTGCGCCAACATGCCAAGGTGGCCGTCGCCGATCTCTATCCAGGGGATGATGTCCGCCTGATAATCCAGCGGCGCGGCCGGGACGGCCAGCGGCGGGACTTCCGCGATAAAGCCCGCGACAGCTTCCTTGATCAGCTCCAGAAACTTCTGGTCGTCCAGCCTGGTCTTGGTCCACTGCAGCACCTGCTCGCGGGCACCGGTTGCAGGGTTGATCCGCTCAAGTGTGGAGTGCCCCTTGGCCACATAGGGCTCAGGAACCGGGGAATTTAGGCCATGTTCTGGGCTGTACCCGTGCGCAGCAGCCACCTTCTTGAGGCGCACGATAGCCTTGGTCAATGTGCTGTGGCATGTGCCGAGCGCCTTGGCCGCGGCCCTGGCGCCGCCGTGCAGATTGATCTGGTCGATATAGCGCGCCTGCGTGGGCGTCGCCCAGTCCTTAAGCCGCTCGTCTATCTGGAGCCGGGGCCGGTCTGCCATCTATTGCGCGGCTGACCGTTCGAAGGCGATCAGGTCGTTCAGCTGACTGGCGTTCTGGTGGGAGCGGGTTGCAGCGGTCCCGTACAGGGAGACAATCTCAGACAGGGTAACGTCTGAGCGGGCGTCATCAGGTTGCCCGGGGGCGATACGCGCTCGGACGGTATCAATATCGGCGCCGGTTGAGAGGGCGTCCCACACCCGGACAAAGCCCCAAGGCACAGGACAAGCGGCATCGCTCTTCGCAGAAACATAGATGGGCACCTTTCGAATAATCGGATTCAATGTGTCGGCAATAAACTGTGTGTGCTGGCCGGCGACATAGCCTGCCTGCCAGCTGCCTTTCAGGGCCGCCGCGGTCTTCTGTCTGGCCAAGGCATCGCCCTTGGCATTGGCACTCCGCAGCGCAGTGAGCGCAGCACGGTCAGCCTTCAGGGCAGGCACGCCATAATGGATATAGCAAGCCGACCAGGCGATGACGCCGCCAACAACAAGCGTCATCAATCGTTCGATCCACTCGCGCGGTATCAGATGAAAAAGGTCAAGCAGACCGCTGCCAACCCAGCGAAGGATGCTCAATGCCGCGGTGATGATGGTCACTGGGAAACCCCCGTCTTGCTGGAAACAAGGCCGCGGATCTGCATCCAGGCAAAGCGCACCCATTCGGCACCGATGAAGCCAGACGCCATCGCCGCCGGCAGCAGCACGGACTTATCCAGCTGCACCTTCCACAGCCACATGACGGTGTAATAGGAGATCGACCAGCCGATAACGCCCAGCAAGGGCGCGGTCATCGCGTCATAGACGAACGCCAGCCAGTCCAGCGTCGGCCATTCATTGCGGGGCTGATGAGCCGCCTTGGCGTCGGCACGATCCTTTGCAGCGTTCGATGCGTGCTTGGCCAGGATGCCCCACAGCGCAAAGGCCGAAAACCAGCCAAAGTCCTGCGGAGACATTGGCGGATGCACGGCCACGCCAAGTATCCCTGTCGCCAACGCCGTTGTCGCTGCCACCGCCGCGCCTTGATCAACCGCCATTTCTCACTCCGTTCATGCCATGCTCCACAGCGCGGCCTCGGCGGCGCGACGCTTCACCAATCCGGGCTGCACCCGGCCATTGTCGAAAATCCAGGATTTAAGGCGTGCAGGCACCAGGCCATACCCGCCCTCGTTCAACTTGCGCAGCAGCGTGCTTTTGCTGAACTGCTCTTCGCCAACATTAAAGACGAAGCTTACCAGGGCCGAGAATTGATTATCGTTGAGCGACACCTTGACCAGCCGTGTCACCGCCGCTTCTGCCGCCATGAGGTCGGCATACAGCATATGCTCGGCCCGCTCGGCGCTGATCGTGTCTCCACGCTTCACGCCGTGCGTGTGCCCATAACCGATGGTCCACACCCCGCCGCTGTCCTTGTAAGCGTGATCGCGGTAGCCCTCTGACCATTTAATAAGTGCCAGACCGGCATGGTTTATTCGGGCCAATGGACTAGACCCCCTTCTTTCTGGTAGGTTGGGGCCATGATTAAGGCCCTGTTAAATTGGCTAATAGCGCGGGACCACGGATGGCGCCCGGCGGTTAAACTTCGTCCATCACGACGCCTTGTCATGGTGCGCCGGATAGACGGGCGCAAAGAGATGCGTGAGCCGCTACCGGAAGAAGAGGCCGAGTACATGGCGACGGACGCTTGGTAGGTTACAAGGCCAACCCGGCGGCAATAAGCGCCGCCTTACACGCATTCGCCAACGCTTCAGCCGTCGCCAGGTCCGTCGCATTTGCCGGAAGCGTGGGAGTGACGAGCGGCGGGTTCAACTGAGGCCCGAGCGGCCCGCTATCATTGCTGTTGTTGAAGACCATGATGCCAGGGCGCAAAGCATTTACAATGTCGGAGCATGTTCCAAGCTGGTTGCCGCTGATCTGGCCGCCCGTCCCCGTCCCGCTCAGATTGATAAAGCGGGTCGGGAAGTTGACGAGCTGAACGCCCATGATGTTTATTCCTTGGACACTGCCAGAGCCGCCGAAGTTGAACGCCTGATCGCTACCGCCCCCCGTGCCGTTCAGGCGCCCGCCGAAAACGCTATAACATCCTGCAGTGTTGCCCAGTGCAGGGGTGATGTTGAAAACCGTGGCGCCAGCGCAGTTCTCGCATCGCAGGTTCGTATGAACAATGCCGCCAAAGCTTCCAAGCAAGCTTTCGCCAAGGCTGGTGCATCCTTCAAAGTTTGAACTGTCATGGTGGATGGCATCGAGCGTGGAATCGCTGTCCAGCGAAAAGCCAGCTGCGCCAATGAAAGTACAATTCTGAAAGCTGTGCTGGCCTCCTCCGGTGTATGCAGAATATTTTACCATCGATCCGGTAATATCGAGGACGCCAGTTACGCGGTCATATTCGATATTGTACCCGCGGGTGCCAGTGATAAAGATGCCATCCACCAGATTGCGCAGGCCCACATTGCGGAACAGAATGGTCGCAGCATTGTTGAGCTTGATCCCGCTGGGAGAGCCGTTGTTGCTGTATATGGTCAGGTTCTCAAACTGCACATAGTCGAGGTTCGGGGCGACAGTGCCATCAACATTGATGACGTACTGGCCGGCGCTTAGCCCGTAACCTTCGATGTAGCATTGCGGGAAAGCGGGCCCAACCATGCGCAAGGCGCTTGTGATCGTGACTGTTCCGGTTCTGTAGTTCGTAGCCAGTGCCGGAGAATTAATCTTGAGAAGCCCGCCAGAAACTTGAGCGCAGTTAATAGCGGCCTGGAACGCCGTGGTTTCCGCAGCACCGCTAGACCCCTTCATGCCGAACCAGCCATTATAGACGGCATCGCCGCAACGGTTGAGCGTGACAATGCCCGTTCCGGTGCAGTTGAAAGCCTGCGTGGTTGGCGGGCATTCAAAGTTCGCCATGGTGAGTGTGTAAGTGCTGGGCATGGTAATGACGCCACCCGCACCAATCACGCTCGCGGCATAGACCGTGTTGCCAGTCAGCGTGAAGCTGTAGTCTAGATGCCACGGAACGCCAGCCGTGGCACAGGCGGCGTCCAGCGTGGCAATATCAGCATATGTAGCCGCCAACGACGCCAACCCATGGCGGGCGTTCCAACCAGAGTTTTGCCCGAATACATAGATCAGTCCATTCGAGATGACTGCGCCTTGACCATGCTGCGGCGTGAATCCGACCGCCGCGCCCGACGTATAAATATAGCCTTTGTGATCGGTAGTATTGATCCACCGCTGCCCCTCAGTCGGAGACCCTGGATTAGAAGCCCCGATACTGCCAAACGGAAGTGCCCAGATAGGATAACCCAACGCCTGGGTAGAAACTGCTGCGGCAATGGCCTCTGCCGCGGCCTCTTCGCCAAGCTGCTGCACCTTGGCAAGCGAGCGTAGCTGCTGGCCTTGCCGCGATACAATAACCTCATCCGCAGATGCATTAGTTACCCGCTCAAGCGTCGCAGCATCGGCCGCAGCGTTTTCAAGCTGAATACGCGAAATTGGGTCAGTCATATTGTTGCCTTTTTAAATTAAAGCGGCGAAGGGCGAGGCAGATCAAGACCGCCGCCTAAGGAACCTGGTAGTTAAAGCTTATGGCGAAGGTGTGGGTGGAAGCCTGCGCATTCGTGGCCTGGATACCGCCAGGGACGTAAAGATAAATTGTGCTGGTCGCGTTCAGAAGCAATGCCTGGGTTATGGCCGAAGTGTCGTCCCAAGCTAGGACTGCGCCGCCACGACATGCGTTCATGCTGGCACACGCAGGAAGTCCTATGGAAATAGCGGCCGCGGTCCCGTTTGCCGTAGTGGGATACACTACATGCACTGCTCCAAATATGTGTTTGCCAATCTGTGAGTAGTAACAAGAACTGAGAGTAAGAGTTAACCCTGCACCGCTCCCATCTGTGGCAACGCATGATCCGTTTGTCGCTTGGGCTGAACCACTAATGCCAGTTACAGGAAGCCCAGTGGCATTGGTCAATGTAAGCGACGACGGCGTGCCGCCCGCCCCGCCCCCTTGAATCGCGGTCCCGGTCGTGGTGCCAAAGGTTAAGCAGGTGCCGCTGCTCGTAATTGCGGAACCGTTACACGTCACACTTGTTACAGTCCCGGCGTTAGTAGAGGACAAGGTACCGGCGGAAAGACTTAAACCTGAACCAATCGTAACATTGGAAAAGCCCCCGCTACCGTTGCCCTGGACAAGCGCGGCTCCCGACGTAGCCGGAGCATAATCCGTGCCGGACAAAGCCGCAGAGACCGAGCCAGATCCATTTGCTTTAAGTATGCCGCTGACAGTTCCGGCGCCGCCGCGGGTCGCGGCCAAGGTGCCGGATGAGATGTTGCTGGCGTTAAGGGCGTTGGTCGCGCAGGAGGATGCGGAGTCTGACAGATCCGCACACGAAGCCTGCGATACCACGCCCGCGCCGTTACCTTTAAGCGCGCCGCTGATAGTACCAGCCCCACCACGCGCCGCTCCAAGAGTCCCTGAAGAAATATTGCTGGCGTTGAGTGCATTTGTTGCGCAGGAGGCCGCCGCATTCGACAGATCGGCGCACGCGGCCTGCGAAACCGTCCCGGTGCCATTACCCTTAAGGGCACCGTTAATCGTTCCCGCGCCGCCCCGCGCTGCGGACAAGGTGCCGGACGAGATATTGCTGGCGTTGGTGGCGTCCGTAGTGGCCGAGGCGGCCAGACCGGTGATATCTGAAGCGGCCGGCTGTGCCTTAGAGACCGTGCCGTCCGACGAAATAGAGGTGAGGAAATTGCTGCTGGTACCGCCGGTGGGCTTGACGGTCACCGTGACATTACCGGCGTCCGACTTGGCCTTGAGGTTCTTGTCGGCGCTATCGGCCCATATTGCGGTCCTGCCGCTGGGTGGAGTGGACGCCGGAAGCGTGTTTGTCGTGGTTTTCAAGATGGGCGCTGCGCCACAATCTTTTGCCGACGTGGCACCGGCAGCGCATAGCGCATTGTTGACCACGAAATCGGCCGTTGCGGGAAAGGCGGTGCAGCCCAAGAGGACTAGGCCAGCAATGCCTATTGCGAAACGATTCATCACATTCTCCAGCTCTTAAAGAGTTAAACTGCGGCGATTGTGCGCCCTGAAACGTCCCGGATAAGCCTGCCGCTTTCATCGGTTACTAATTCGCCATCTCGCTCATAATAGCGAGCATCGTAATTCACAGCTGAAACCGTGAATGTCGAATTGTCCTGCTGGGTTTTCTCTGACACCAGAAAGGCCTGCTCGCGCCCATCGTCATCCGGCACGATCCAGAAGGTGGCGCGGGCGTAGCGGTCACTTTCCAGCGAGAGTGGCGACGAAGGCGCATTCGCCAGGATGACTTGGTTGCTGGTGTCGCCGGCCTCGATGTCGATGGCATCCACCGTGCCATTCGGGATCTGCAGGAAGATGCGATAGTTGCTGTCTGGGTCCAGATCCAGCCGGCGGCTCAGGGTCAGGATCAGCCCGTCCTGACTGACAACCTCGCCGTCCTGCGTTTCCGAGCGGGTGTTATCGGCGACAAGGATGCGATCCAGGCGCCCGACCAGCGATGCCTCTGGCAGCGTTGTGAACTCCACCGCGACATGCTGATAAATTATCTTGTTGTACTCGCGCCAGGCGTGCCAGTGGACCTGCGAAAGGTTACGCTGCCCGACACTGTCGATCTTCTTGGGCCGCACCGCCGAGCCATCTTCCGGGATGCGATAGACCGCCGGGCCGTCGAAATTGTCCTTGTCCACCCAGTTATATTCGACCCCGTCATAGTCGTTCAGGTTGCCGAAGCTGATGGTGCGGGTTTCGCTGCCCGGCTTCTTGTTCCGGTGATTGAACAGGATGACGCTGTCGGTGGTGGCCTTTTCCAGCGTCAGTTCCAGCATCGAGCCGTAGCGGCGGGCCGTGCAGAAGGCCGCCTCCGCGATCGCTGCGGCCGTTTCCTCGAAGGAGGTGCCGTCGTCGTCAAATGTGAAGCCGAATTCCACCGCCTCGGCATTGCCGAAATAGAGCTGCGCGGCTGCGATCTCGTCATAGATCTGCGCGACATTAAGCTCGGACAGGCTGCGCCCGCCGATGAAGGGGTCCAGCGCCGCGAAGCAGAATATGTCGGCCACTGACCGGGACGCGGCCAGGCCGGTGGTAAAGCCGTCGCCATCGCGCGCCGGCACCTTACGGGTCGCCAGAACGTTCAGCTTGCGCTCTTTCAGGCCCAGCGCCGCCGGCGTGGCCAGCGAACGGGAATAGATGGTCGTGACGTTGCCAAAGTCCGTCGCGTCGATCGGCGAAATGGCGTAAAGGTCGCGCCACTTGATTTCGTCCACCACCTGCAGCCCGGTATCCTTGATCGTCCAGGACGTGCGGGTCAGGGAAACGCTGCAGCGGCCGGTAAAGGTCGGATTGGCCCGGCAGGACAGGCCCAGGAGCGAGCGCGTGCTGGCCGCGCCGGGTACGGTGAAGGTGAATGTCTCGGTCGAGCCAGCCGGTGTGCCATCTGCATTCAGGGGAACAAGGTCCATTCGAATGTCGACATCGATGCGCTCTTGGGTCCCGTCCCCGTTGACCGTATAGAGCCCGCCGGCGGCCACCACATTGGCGATGACCTCTGCGAGATCATCGACTGCCAGGGTGAAGGGCCCAATGGTCTTTTCGATCTGCACTTCAACGAGCGGCTTGAGAAAGTCCGTCCGGGCATCGGCCATGCCGGCGATGATGTTCCAGTCGGTATTGACCAACTCGGGATGATCGAATTCCAGCAGGCTGCCATCGCCGCCGATGTTCTTGACCTTGTATGTGCCATCCAGGTTCACATGCAGGCCGCTGCCAGACTCGGTATAGGTCGCGCCGGTGACCGTGACCATGTCGTCTTTTTCGAACCACTGCTTCCAGTCCAGCGCCGGAGCATTGATCTTGCCATCCGCCTGGAACCGGCCACCGACCCCGCCCACGATAATGGTGGCCATGTTGATGCTTTTGTAGTTCGGGGCGTAAAGCACCTGGCCATTGATCGCGGTGGATGCCCGCACAGAAACCAGCGGCTCGGTGATGGCGTCACCGATCAGGGTCTCCGGGCTGCCGGAAAGCGGCGAAGTGTCAGGCCCATAGATTTCGACCGATGCGCCCTGCAGCTCCGACACTAGGGTGGTGTCATCCCGGACCTCGGAGATTTCATAGGCGCCGCGGCCAACGCACAGGTAGGCATATTCAACCTCCTGCTTGTTTTCGAACACCTTCAGCGGGACACCCAGCAGGTCCGGTGTGGATCGCACCTGGCCGAGGATGTCGGGGATGCGCTGCAACGGTCGGGGCTTATTCTGGCGGCCGGAAAGCTCGTTGCTGGAACTGCCGGTGGACTGGCTTACAGAAGGCAGGACCGGCATCAACAGGAATGTCGCCAGCAGCGACAGTCCAATGGCCACGACCGCAATTATCGCGGCCGCCGCATCGGGGGTCACCACCATGAAGAACGGCCCGGGCGCCTCAGGGAGCTTATCCCAATCGCGCTCGTCCAGCGGCGTGACTTCATGATCGTTGGCGATATGGCCGTGGTAGAGGCGGCCGTTCGCTGGCCAGTGGGCAAAATGGCCGGTGAGAACATTGCGAATGTCGTCGCTTTCGCGCACCAGCCATGTCGCCGGATCGAACACGTCTTCGATGATGGTGATCCGCTGCGTCATCGGTAGTAACTGACCGTTTTGAATATCTGTGTCGCAACGTGCGGAGGCTGGAAGAATGCGCCCTTTTCGTTCAGGTGCAGAATTCTCCGACGAAGGAAGATGCCCATGTGGGGCTCTGTGCGCGGGCGCCGCATCAGTGCGATGCAGGGCGAGACAGGAGCGGCCAGGCGTTCAAAGCCACGAAGATCAGAGGCCAGAACACGGCGGTCGCTGGCCTTCGCGTGCAAGGCCTGCATTCTTTCGCCGAAGTCTTCGCCGGTCAGGGCAAGCCACACGTCCCGCGCGAAATGGAGGCAGTTGTATTCGTCGCCCCGGTGGACCCGCGACAAGAACGGGTCAACGCTGAACTCCGGATCAATCAAAGGGTGCCCTTCAGCATCGGGAAGCGCGAGATCAAGTATATCTCGCCGGTACGGTTGGCGTTTAGCGCGGGCGCCATGGCTTCGAACGAAGTTCCCAGCCTGTTCATAGGGAGTTGCGCCACCTTGAGCGTGACAGGACCGAAGAGCGGTGTGGTCAGGTCATCGGACCGGAAAGTCCAATAACGCACGGTCGGCTTCACGTCGAACGATCCGGCGGCGGCGATCAGGTCCATCTCGGCCGGGATAATCTCGCCCAGATCGCCCAAGTCGATCTTGAGCCCATAGTCCAAGTCGCTTTTCTCGCCCATGCCCGTGATCCGCAGCGGGTAATGGTCGAAGACCTGCGGAACACCGTCCACCGTGGCGGTGACGCCGCCGACCTTGTTGCGGACAATGCGGTAGACCTTGCTGAAATCAGGATGGCTGATTTCCAGCAGATCGAGCTGCACCACCCGGGCGGGGCAATCCAGGAAGAACTCGGCATAGCTGGTCACAAGTGCGGCCAGTTCAGGTTGACGATGATGTTGAACAGGTTGAGATAGCCCAGAGTATCGCCGCCAGCAGCATCCACCACGGCGACGATCGAGTCGTCCATATCATCGTCGGCCGGCAGGGCTTCGATTTCCAGCTGCGCGGTGACCGTGTAGAACTTGTCGCGCATCTTGCTGGAGAGTGTCAGCGAACCCGGCATGAACCGGACTGTGCGCTCCTGTCGCTCCTGCCCATCCAAGATCAAATCGATCAGGAAGGGCTCGGCACCGTGGCCAGTCTTGGCCCGATAGAATGCCCAGAGATACTGGAACCCGTCCGCGAGCAGCTGGAACGTGACATTCGCCATCGACGTGGCGCCGATGACGTCTGCGCGATAGCGGCCCGCGCCGCCGTCCAGATCCGTGCGCAAGATTTCGCCTTGCGGGCTGGCGACAGAATAGGCATCGGTCGGGTAAAGCTTGAGCTTGTCCACGCCTACTGCCTCCTCCGTCCGGCCTTGATCGTGTCCCGATTGGCCTTGGCCACGGCGCCGTTCGGGTTGCGGATGTTGGTGGCGATCACGCCAGCGCCTTCGGTGTGCAGCACCCGGCGCGCTTCAAAGACAACC
>ERZ650304.997-NODE-997-length-11865-cov-8.876122_pt1 | contig 11865 bp, 17 predicted proteins | sample MGYA00376240_ERZ650304 | MGnify/ENA primary metagenome ERZ650304 (study PRJEB26733, sample SAMN07839271) | wastewater metagenome | biome: small river; feature: stream; material: water | place: USA: North Carolina | collected 2016-03-01 ...
TCGCCAAGGACGGACAAAATTGCCGACAGTTGAGCGTCGGTTTCAGAAACCGCCGTGATGATGGATGCCTGGGTGTAGAGCGGCATCACCTCCGCGTAATGCGGGAACTGTTGATCGTCAATGTCGCCCGTGCCGATCAACGCATTCCCAGAATCATAGGTCTGCGTGTGCGTGAAGCTTGAATAAACGACTCTTAGCTGCATACGGCGGCCTCCAATGCCTTGAACTGAGCCACCGATCCACTGCGATGGCCCTGCCCCGCGTGCATGCGCCAGATGTAGCCGACGAACGATAGCTGACGCGGGCAAAGCCGGCGTAGCAACAGTTGATCGCAGTGGATCGGGTGGTCAGGCATCATGTGCAGCAGCGGCAAGACATCCTCCCGTCGATAGACGGTGAAGTGGTGTTGCGGCCAAAGCCTGCCGCCTAGAAGATCCCCGCAGCGACGACGCTCCAGGGTGACGACATGCCGGTACTTCTCAAGCTTCCGCAGGCAAGCATCGCCCACGCCCGGGAGCAGGTAGTCGTCGCTGTCGACGTAGGCGACGAACTCGCTGTCACCCAGGCGATAGGCTTGCTCCCGGCCGGCCCCGACATTCCCCTCGACCCCAGCCACGACGTGCGGGGTCAGACCCTCGGCTTCGATGGACGCGACGCACTGATCGAGCCAATCCTGCCGAGTGCCAGAGAAGGTCAGGACGTGAACGTCGATCATCCGGCGGGCAGAGCCACGACGAAGTAGTCGATGTTCTGGATGGCGGCACCCACCAGCACGTTGTCGGACACGTTGAGGTCCGCGCCGATCTTGCCGACGCTGCCCTGCACGCGCACCTCGGTGGAGCTAGCGTTCCCGCTGTCGGCCGGCTGGACGAGGCGATAGTGGGTGCAGGTGCCACCGGTGGTGACGAGCCCGGACCAGATCTCCGTGTCGTTCTTGGCGAGTACGCCAGACTCGGCGGTGGCCGCGAAAGTCACAGCGGTGCCCGAATTGTTAACGGTGATGGTGGCCAGGAGCGTGCCACCCGCGGCCGCATCGGCGTCAGCCGGCACGGCCCCGCCGTAGAGCTTCAGAACCGATCCGTCCAGGGCGTCTTTGACGCTGCCAACAGCCAGGACGTGATTGCGGAAGCCAGTGGAAGATTTGACAGTCATAGCGCGTCCTTATTGAGCGGGCATCGTGAACTGGAAGACGTCGACCGTATTCGGCACGCCAATCTTCACAGCAATGTTGGAGATGTTCAGGTCGCCACCAGACGTGGCGATGTTCCCGTCGATGCGCGCCTCGGTTGCGCTCGACAGCGCGGGGTTGCCAGCTGCAGGGTAGAAGCGGAACCAGCCGGCGGTGCCGTCGGCGATACCGACGAACTTCCAGTCCTCGGCGGGGGCCTTGGCGATGGTGCCGGAGGCCGAGTTGCCGAAGGTCAGACCAACGCCCGCCCCGCCCACGGATACCGTGCCGAGCAGGGTGCCAGAGGCCGCGGAGTCGGCAGTGAGCGGCTGCGGGCCAGAGTAAATGGCGATGAAGCCCAGGTTGAGGGCATTCTTCAGGCCGCCGGAGGCGCCACCATTGAGCAGCTTGTCCCGCAGGCCAGTTGAAAGTCGAACAGTCATTGTCGTTACCTCTTGTTGTACGCGGCCCCGCCGCTCTTGAGCGCCACCACGAATTTGGTGTAGCCGTGCTGATGAATCACACCACCAGACGCCGTGATCCCAGGCGGGACACTCACGTCAGACTCCGTCAGATTCTCGAACGGAGAGGTCCTGCAAAGCCCGCGCTTCGTCCAGAAATACAGCTTCTTATCGCTCCCAATGTCGATGTGTTGGCCATAAATCGAGCCATATTCCGCCACCTGGGTGAGTCCGTCACGATTATACAGAAACACCCGAGTCTCAGTAGACAGCATCAGACTGTCAGACTCAAGCCCTGCCCCCATGACCACCACGCGGCCGGGGACCATGAAGAAGCCGCTATTCAAGTTGAATAGGTGGAACCCGATCGGCTCGCTGAACCAGACGACCGTGGCGTCCGCGTCCTGGTCGTACTCGGCCCCGTAGATCCGACCCTCAAAAGCTGCGATGTCGAGAATGGCTGCCGGCGGAGGATCGAAGAACTGAGTAACCAGCTCCCGCCCAACTACCGGGGTGGTCAGTGAGATCGACTGGGTGTTCTGGGGGACGACGGCCGCCAGACGGAACACCGCACCCTTGGTGGTCATGTAAATGGCCGTGTATGCATCCTGCTGGGTTGGGATGTCGGTGACGGTAATGCCCCCGGAGACGACCTGAATGGGGATCGACTGGCTCGCCCCACCCTCACGGCCCGTCTCGTCGATGAAGGTGAAGCAGACCTGATATAGCCCGGGCTCAAGGTCTCCACCGACTTGGTGCAGCCGGCCACCGAATGGAATGGGGATGCCCCAGTCAAACACAGAGCCGTCCGGGTTGATGCAGAGCTTGTCGCCACCAACGGAAAGGAACACCACGTCATTCAGCTCGGCCCAGCGCGCCGGCCCGGACAGGTTGCTCGCCAGCGGGATCAGCCCCCCGTCAGGGGTCACCTGCATCAGCGTACCGTTGTCAATCACATAGAACCGGTCGTGGGCGAACGTGCTGAAGGAGCTGGTGATGTTCGAGCCGGGGACGAATGGCTCGTATCCATCCCGACGAACCATCAGGTTCGCATCGGTGATGTTGATGTTGTCCGCTTCGGTGAGAAGCTGCCACGTTCGCGGCGCCACGCCCTGGGACGACGGCCCCCCTCGCATCGGGTCGAGTTTGTTGTTCAACCCATCAACACCCTTGAGGGTGGCCTTGCTGTTATCGGAGGACTGACCTGGGACTCGCATGTGTGACCTCTTGATGTGGGTCCGCCGACCTATGCGGGCAGGAGCTGGCCCAGGTCGGCGGTGGTTGGCGGTTTCCCGGAGTGATGAGGGCCGGCAAGCGACCACCGCCAACTGGGTCTATTGCTTGCTCGGTGTGGAGGCGGCGAGGAGTTCGGTCTTCCGGGCGCTCCCCGCCGTGCTGCCAAAGTAGTAGGCGAGGACTTGTTCACACTTGGCGGACAGATACCCAACCAGCGTGCCCGCCATGACGTTGTCGACCTTGGCGTAGCCCAGGAGGGCCGTGCCAACCATGCCGACAAAGGCGCCGACGATGGTGTAGGCCAGGATGCGATTGGTGTTGTCCCTGACCGAGGCTTCGCGGTCCCGGGCGCTCTTCATGTCGTCGACCCTGGCCTGCAGCTCGGCGACGGCCAGCTGGACGGTCAGCTCCTGGGCCTTGATGACGGTGTCCGCTTCAATCTGGCGTAGCTTGACGGCCGATTCGGGGTCGAAGAGTGCGGCGGCCACCTCGTTCGGGTCGTCCTTGGTGCCGAGGGCCGCCGCAATCGCAGTACCAACCACAGCGCCCGCCGGGCCGCCGATGAGTGTGCCGAGGGCCGGGCTGACCTTGCCGACGACGTCGCTGATGCTCTTCCAATCCATCAGGCCACCCCCACCGCTTCACGCTGCAGGGCGGCAAGGCTCTTGCCGCCGGTGAACTGGAAGTGAGCCTTCTCCTTGAGCTTCCCGGTCCAGCGACCCGCCCATTCGAGGCCCAGGCTCTCGCCGATGCGCCCCAGCTTGGCGTAGGCGTTGTCGTCGCCCCACATGGCCTTGCCGTTGACGACCGGAACGCAGTCGAAGGCCACGCCGTAGTTGTGGAAGCTCTGCCCGGGCCGGGCATTGGTGACCACCTTGCCGGGCTTGGTGCGCCCCTGGGCGAACAGTTCAGCCTGGGACTCGTTGTCGCGCAGGGTGCTGTAGATCAGGACGTCGATGCCTTGCTTGGCGGCCTCTTCGATGAACTTGATGGCCAGGACACGGACATCCGGGCGAAGGTCTTCGATCTTGCGGGAGTTGATCACTTGCCGATCTCCTCAATCCGCTTGATAGCCCACTGCTCGGCCAGGAACAGCAACCGGGTGCCCATGTGGCCACCCACGCCAGCAGCGACCGCACAGAAGCTCGGCGATAGGCCAAGCCCGTCACCTGCCATGTAGCTACCCAGCCCCACGACCCCGGACACAACCATCTCGCCAATGAGTTCGACCACGTTGACTGAGCGCGTGTGGCCTGCGCGCACTTTGGCATACCAGTTCACAAAGCCTCCAGCAAACGCCATTCCGAGGGCGAGTGCCCAGGTCGCGGCACTCCAATTTGTTGGATCTTTCTCCGGCACTTCAAATGCCTCCGTAATGAGTGACGTGGACCTTGGATCGATACCGATCCGCCTCCACCTTGCACTGTGCGCAGTAGGCACGGAAGCGATTGGCCGCGTCGTCAGACATGCCTTTGTCGTAACACTCGCTGTCACGCTTCAGGAAGGCCAAGTGGTTCATCCATTCGATCAAATGGATGTGGTGGTCCTCGTCGACCTCGTCCAGCGGGTGGGTGCCATCGGTGATTCGAGCCAGAGGCAGGCGATACACCTGCAACTGCACCTCGTCGTCGACCACAGGAACCTGCACCCACTTCACGATCCCGGTCTGGTTCCCCACCACCATGTAGCGGACCTCACCAGGGGTAGCGTCGGTGTAGAGGTTCTTGCTGAAGCCGTAGTCGTCCTTCCGCATGGTGTTGCGGTCAGTCCAGTTCAGGATGCTGATGTCCCGGCCGTCGGACACTCGATGGGCGCTGTCGAAGCGCAGGATCGAGCGATCCACAGTGGCCAGGGCTTCACCGGCAACGACCGGGACCAGCGTAACGCTACTGGTGAAGTCGTGGATCCCCCCGATCAGCCTGACGAACATCCGGTACGCCGAGTCGGCATATCGATACGCTTCCTCGTCGGTCCAGAGGTAGGGCTCGGCGTCGTCGACAATGGTCGATCGCCAAGCACCAAGCAGCTCGAGGGAGTTCTGCATTGGTCAGTCCTCGGCGGACTTCTTGGCCATGTAGATCATCCAGATCCGGTCGCGCTCTTTGGCGTCGACGTTCAGACCAGACACCTCCTTCACAGCGGAGGCCTTCGGACGGTTGTTGGCACCGAAGTCGTTGGGGTCGTTCTTGGCGATCAGCTCCTCGAATGCGGCGATCAGGAGGGCGTCGCGTTCGGGGCCGGTCGGCTCGCCAGGGACGAGCTTTTCGTCATCGTCAAAGCCGTCACCGTTGTCACCCTCGACACGGGTGGCGCCGATACCGACAACCTCTCTGATCAGGTCGAGCGGCACAGGACGGGGCGTGCCCTTCTCGAAACGGATGGCCTTGCCGGTGAGGGAGATAAGGGTGTGGTTCCGGTTCAGGACGAACTCGGGCAGGCTGGTCTCAGACATATCACTTCTCCATGTGAGCAGAGCCCCGAAGGGCTCTGCGGGTCAGGGCTTACAGGCCCAGGGCTTGGTCCTGGCGACCGTCGATGGTGAAGTTCAGCCGCACTCGCACCTTGCCAGCCGTGGCGTTGGCCACGGTGTAGGCGAGGGTGAGGCGAATGTTCTTACCGTCGTTGGCGACCAGCTGGGAGGTGTTGCTCAGGGTCAGCGCGGTGCGCGCCGCAGTCTTCAGGTCGACCGCGTTGGCCAGGGCGGTGGTCGCACCGGCCACGCCCACGGACAGGGTGGCTGTGGTGGAGCCGGCGTAGGCCGTTTCCACGATCACCTCACCGCCGGTCACAACAGCGCCGATCGGCAGGGGGATGGCGTCAAACACCACGGTGTTGGCGACAGGGCCGAGCAGACCGGTCTCGCCGGGATCGGTGGAGTTGGCAACGGTGGAGCCGAGGGTCTTCTTCGTGTTGTCGACGCTGTCGACGACGAACTCGTTGAAGGCGAAGTTGAACTCGGCGGCCAGGGGGATCTGAGCCCCGCGGGTAGCTTGCTTCTTCATGCGGTCCTCCTTACTGGGCCACGTCGACAGCGATCACGCCGAAGTCTTCGACGGTGCTGCCTGAGTATTGGGTGTAGAACTTCGGCTTCAGGAAGCCGAGGATCTTGCCGGTGGCGATGCCCTGCTGGTTCTCGTAGTCGAAGCCCTTCTCGACCCACTCGGGGTTGCCGATGTCGGCCATACCCATCGCCTGAGCGCCGCAGAACAGCATGCGGCAGCCGTTGACGGTGCCGGTGTTACCCCACTTGCTGCCGGAGACGGAGGTGCGGGTGTTCGGCACATGGCGGAATTCGTGGATGTAGATGTCGTCGATCTTCACGGTGGAGCCGGTGAAGAGCGGGTTGTCCTTGCCACGGGGCTGCGCATGACGCAGGTTCAGCAGGTAGGTCGGGTCGAGCTTGAGCTTGGCCATGGCCTGCGGGGACAGGAAGACGTGGAAGGTCTCCTCGCCGCCATCTTCGCGGAGGCCGCGGATGTAGTTGTCCTTGGCGTAGGCCTTGAGCTGCACGAACAGCTCCCAGCACGGGGTGTCCGCGGCCAGGAAGGACGCCGACAGATTGGTCTTCTGTGTCGGGTCCATCAGGGACATGGAAGCCTTGTCCCAGGTGAACAGGCGCTTGCTGGTCGGGGCGGTCACGTCCTTGGCGAACTCAAGGGTGATCATGTCGGAGCCGGTACGCAGGCCGCCGGAGTTCTTGTTGGCATAGCTCATGCCGGCCATGGTCAGGAAGGCCAGCTGATCGATGCGGTCGGACAGCCAGTAGGCCAGGGCGTCGCGGCTGTTGGAGCGGAACTCCACAACGGACTTCTGGTCGGCCATGCGGCCTTCGTGGCGGTTGGCGTGGCGAAGCTGATCAAGCTGGATGACCTGATCGAAGCTCTTCATCGCCTCTTCGTTGCCTTCCAGCGTGCGATCACCGGCGACACCGTCACCTTCGAGGTCGGTCAGCAGGGTGATGACGGCGCGGGCGCCCTTCTCGGACTTCTTCAGCTCGGTGATGTGCTGGATGAGCGAGTTGGCGTCGGTGCCCAGGAACTTGCCGATGAAAGATTGGTTGCGAGCCTGACGCCACAGTTGCTTGGACCAAGTGGTCTTCTGTTCGTTGGTCAGGGTCGCGAAGTTGGTAAAGCTCATGCTTCAACCTCCGTGTGTGTTGGCCTTGATTCGCGTTTCGAGCTTTTGCTCTCTGGCACTCTCTCGCGGTGTCTGCGTCTGCCTGTGTCGCTGGCAAAGTGCGAATCGCGGCCGTCACGGGGTCGAAGCGTCCTGTTGGTGCCCGCTCAGGATGCGGGGAATGGCAGACTACAAACCGTCTGCCAGGGTTTGCACTACGTCATCGGGATAAACCCAATGTCAATCTGACGAAAAGACTCTATCAGACTTCGTCAGACTCCACAACAGACAAGGATCACCTTCCTTTCGCGTTGAGAACTTATTGACCCTTGAGATCGCGAACGATCTCAACGATGCGGTCCGCCTCATCGGTGCCAAGGATCTCCATCAGTTCATGAACCAGCTTCAACCGGGCCTCTTGCTGCAGGGTCTCCAGGGTGTTGGTGTCGCCGCGGGATTCACGATGACGATCCTCGGCCAGGAGGTAGCCCTCGAAAGCCCAGGCCTTATCCAACGCACTCTTGTGGCTGTATTCCTCACCAAGCGCCTTGTTGAAGTTCTCGATGCTGACGCAGCTGGACTCGCCGCGGACGGTGAAGCCGTTCTCCATGGTGAGCTGGCAAATCGTGGTGCGGCCGTCGGGCATCACTACGTAAGTCGCGTCGACAATCTTGGCGGCCAGGGCCTCGGCGGTGACTTTGGTTGGAAGGGTCATCACTTTTCCTCAGAATGCGGCGATGCGCTCGCCAAGAACCATAGACAGCTGGAGCATCAGGCTGAGCTGCCTCGTCATGCGACCGCGCTCAGCGAGAGGTAGCCCTTGAACACTTCGGTTCCTATGAAGACGTTCAGTTTGCCGGCGCGGTCGTCAAGCTCGGCCTTCTCGTCGACGACGCGCTGTTGGTGAGGTGCGAGGGTAGTCATACGCGTGCTCCTTTAAAATTGGCGAACACCCTGTCGTGATCCTCATCGGACACCAGGGCGCACATCCCTTGAGTGAGTGGAAGTTTCTTCATGACTAAACAAAGTCACCCCGCAGCTTGGCCAACTGTTCTTCACTCAGGGCGCCAAACTCCTTGTCGGTCATCTTGTCGACCTCAAGGTTCACGCTCTTGGCCCCGGCGGCGTTGCTGTCCATACCGACATCCTTCAGTTGACCGGGCTGGCGCTTGGCCGTGTCGATGTTCTTAGCCAGGGCTTCCTTGCGTCGCACCTCTTTCAGATCTTCACCCTTGGTTTCGTCGGTGGTCTTCTTCTGACCCACCAACTCCATGATGTCGGTGCCGGCCTTCAGCAGGGCCTTGGACGGGCTCAGGCCGGTGGCCATGAGGCGCTGCTGTTCGGCAACTACGAGATCGACCATGCGCTCGTTGTAGGCTTCGGACCCCTTGCGCAAGACCTCATAGGTACTTTCGAGCGTGGCGACCACGCTGTCGACCAACGACTCTTCGGAGGCCTGGGATGTGGCACGACCGGCCTTTTCCTCGGCGATCATCTCGGCTTCGAGGCGCATGAGCTTGCGCTCTTCGGCCCGGATCTCACGGAGCAGCTCGGAGGCCTTCTCGGCGTTGCCGTCGGCCAGGAAGCCGTCACGCTTGGAGTGCAGCTCGACAATCTTGGAGTCCAGGGTGTCGACCTCGGCGGTGCGGGGGTCGACGGTGGGCTTGGTTGGCTCGCTCTTGGTGAGCCGGGCCTCCAGCTCGGCGAGCCGGCGCTCGGCCGCTTCGGCGCGCTCGCGCTCCTTGTTCACCGCCTCGTCGAAGCGAGCCTTGGGGATCCGCTGATCGGCGGGCTGACCGTCGTCCTTCTTGGCAAACTTGCCGTCCGGGCCGCGAGGCTGGTCCTCCTCCTGTTTCTCGTCCGGCTCTTTCAGCTCGGGATCCTTCTCCTCCGGCTCTTTGGCCTCGAGCGCACCCGGGGTGAAGTTGTCGCCGCGGTCCTCGTTCAGATCATCATCCTCAAACATCACTTCTTCTCCTGGCTGTTGGTTGATTGGCTCTTGAAGCCTTCGGCGCGGCGAACCACCGCGTCTTGCTGCTTGATCTCAGCGTCCTGCGCTGCCTGCTGCTGCTTGAGCTGGCTATCCAGTGCGTGCTCCTCGCGCTTGATGGCCAGCGTCATATTCAGTTCTTCCTTCTTGAGGGCGAACTCCATTTCCATCTTCTCGCGCTGAAGCTGGATGTCGGCCTCGGCCTTCTGGCGCTCCAGTTCCAACTCAGCCATCGGATCACCTTCGCCGCCCTGGGCCTTGGCGATCGACTCTTCGGCCTTGGCCAGCTTGAGCTTCGCGTCGGCCTGCTTGTTCATGGCCTCGGCTTCGGCGGTGGCCACCTCGGCCTCGAGCATGCGCAATTCCAACTCTTTGCGTTTCAGCGCCTCGGGGGACTCGGTGTCGCCGGCCATCTGCTTGAGGATCTCAGCCTTCCGGTTGAGGCGGCTGGTCTCGATGATGACCGTGTCTGGGATGGCAATCCCCTGTTCCCGCATGGCCAGAACCTGATCGAACTGGGTGTCCTCCAGGGACTCGCGATAGGGCTGGCTGGAGACGACAATTGAATACTCACCAATGGTCAGGTCGTTGACGATCTGGCCGGTGGCCGAATCGAACTGGTTGACCGTCATCGACTCGGTTTCGCGGGTCGGGTCGTCGTGGGTGATGGTGATCAGACGCTCTTCGATGTAGTGATCCTGCACCATGTGAAGCGTGTTCCGGGCCAGGATGTAATCGGTGCGACCAAGGTTGTCGAGCGGCTTGGCGTGTGCGGTCGCACCAGCCTGGCGCTTGGTCTGGATGGCCTTGGCCGCAACATCCTCGCGGTCGAATCCCTGCATCGAATCGGACACGCCGGAGATGGACTTGATGTGCTCCTCGGCCTTGTAGCTGATCCGGTCGAGACCAGTCGGCGTGGCGTTCGGGGTGATCTTCTCGGCGGCCGCGACGTCATCCAGTTCGAGGACGAGGCCGGTCTGGGCCCCCTTCATCTCCAGCTCTTCAATCGACATATTGACCAGGGAGCCGGCCTTGACCTTCCAGCCGCTGTTCGCCGTGGTGTTCACGACGTGAAGCTCCTGGCTGGAGGTCTTGTTCAGCAGCTCCTGAGAGCCGATCAGATTCTCAACCAGACCGATGGTTCGGCCGTATCTGAAGTAGGGGAAGTAGGGAATGACCGTGTAGTGCCGGTACGGGCTCCAATCGTCATGAAGGACGAGGTTGTCGGCGGTGACGGTCCAGCGGATGCGCTTGATCAGCTTCTTGGTGACGGTTACATCACCACCGGAGGCCTCCAGATAGTGGGCAATCCGATTACGCTCCCAGGCACTGGGGATCTGCACAAGGTCACCGGTCTTCAGGTTGACGAAGTGCTCACACTTGTCCAGTCGGCGATACTGACGGTCGACCACGCGGACATTGCGCCGGACGTTGTGTGAATCGATGATGCCGTAGGCGCCGGCCAGGAGCTGGTTGCCACCGAAGCGGTCACGAACCCGGTCAATGGAGTCGTAGCCGTAGGGATAGGCCGAGCCGTCCCGATGCCGAAGGATCTCCGCGTCTTCCTTGCTGTAGACGATCTCGATGTCCTGGGGCGTCAGCCACTTCGTGGTGAACACGTCATTCCAGCTGTCGGGGTCGTACTCCTCGGCGTCCGGGTCGATCACGACGTTCTTGGAGTTCAGGTTCGTGATGCGAACTTCACCCTGCATGCTGTCGGTGAAGTCCAGGCGAACGTCGAGGAAGCCGCGACCGCGGATGCACCCGTCCGCAAACATCTCCGACCGAGCCCAGGGCAGCTGGTTGTTCTGGGCGATCTGCATGAAGACCTTGGTCAAGGCTTCGGCCGTCTCTTGGGGCGACCCCGAGGTTGGGCGGAACAGCACCTCTGCCCGGTTCTCGATCTGAATGCCGAACACCGTTCCAAGGGTGGAGAGGATTTTGTTGATCGTTAGGGCGGGCCGGCGCTGTGCGCGCAGGGCCGAAAGGTCTTCCTGGGCCCACTGGTTACCGGCGAAGAACTCTTCACACAGGTTGGCCTTTTCAAGGAACTGCAGGTGACCACGGTCGCGGCAGTATTGATACCGCATCCATTGTTCTGTGGCGACGTCGATGTTAATGGGCATTGGCAATGTCCTTCAGGTGGTCGGCCTCTGCCTTCTTGACCTCGGCGTAGAGTGCGGCAAGGGCCTCCCTCGGCGTATCCATCAAAACGCTGACGTCCCAGAAGACACAACCCTCGGACTCAATGGCCACGCCCGTTCGAACAGCCTTGCCCGCAAAGTCATAACTGCCGAGACCGGCGCCGATAATTGCGTCGATTAGAAGGATCTCGATTGAGACCGGAATGTCGTCAAAGATGGCCGGGCTCACTTGAGGAACCGCAGCTTGTAGATGGTGGAGCGGATCAGCGCGACGATCTCGTCGACGATGTTCTCGAGGTGGGTGTCGTCAGCGTCCCAGCACTTGTGCCGGTTGGCGCCGATCCACACCTCGAGACCCTTGAGGAGGGTCACTGGGGCTTCCTCAAAGGTGTACCGGCCCGGGTAGTCCTTGATCAGGCCGTACTCGCCCTGGTACGCCTCGGCGAGCGAATCGACCAATGGGATCAAGGCGTCATAAAACTCATTCAAGGCGACGTGCTGCGCGTAGCTGGTGGACTTCAGGTGCAGCACATGCGCGTTGGTTCGCACATGGAAGCACCGCATGATGAGTTCGCCGATCATTGAGACTCCTTCAGACTGCGACGGATTTTATCAGACTGTGTCGACCGGGGCCATCCGTCAAACTGCAATCCCCGGGGCCGGAGGTGTCGCCTCCGACCCTTCGGGGATTAGATAAGCGCGGCCACCGCGTCTTTCAGGACGCCGCCGAGGTGGGCATACCCCGCATCG
>ERZ650304.998-NODE-998-length-11855-cov-9.046949_pt1 | contig 11855 bp, 1 predicted proteins | sample MGYA00376240_ERZ650304 | MGnify/ENA primary metagenome ERZ650304 (study PRJEB26733, sample SAMN07839271) | wastewater metagenome | biome: small river; feature: stream; material: water | place: USA: North Carolina | collected 2016-03-01 ...
ATCAAGATAGCAAGCTAAATCAACAGACCCATGCGAGAAAGGCACCCTACGGACTACTAGTCAGGATCGTGGCCACGAATAGGACTTTGACAAGTCTTTCTAAGTGCGGACGAAACAACTAGACTCCCCTCTTCAACTTGAAGTTGAAGAGGGGGAGAGGGAATACTACAGAAGAACCTCCCTTGAGGAGAACTAATTCCACCAAACTTCGGAGAGGAAGAGGAAGAGACCACCCTGTTAACACCAGCCATTCCACTGGAGCTCCGTTTATAGGACGACCTGGGAGGCGAGGAAGGATACGAGACCGCATGATGCACATATGGGTCCACACAATGAACCCTCCTGCCACTAGAGGTGGTCATGTTAAGGAGAACAGTGATTGGTGTCACTGCGACTTGTCTTGTCTTGACTTCACCATTCTTCTTTCCCCTCTCTTCCTGGGCCCTGAACTTTTGGGATAAACTTCTCCTCTTGTTCTTTTTACGCTTCTTAACACTGAGGGGTTGTGGTAGAACAAGTGGAGGCAAACCTAAGGCCTGTAAAGAGGGAGAAAGTACAGAAGAAGAGGATAACATTTTCGTTTCTGAGTGTAATGAAGTGAGAGACGAGGTTGTTAGGGAGGGAGGAAGCCTTAGCTTCCTATTGGTCTGGTATAAGGATATTTTAACATACGGCAAAGGCACCTCCTCAGACGCAGAGGAGCATATGGAGATCAGTTCGTCAGGCGTATGGGAGGCAAGCTCTAGGTTACAGGGATTAAATATAAATTGCGGTGGAGTGAAATTTTTAATCGGAGTAATGCCATGTTGAGCTGCAAGCTCGCAGATTCCCTTCTGCCTTGACTGCCAAAGAAGAATGACAGTGTCAGCCAGATATGACCCAATGCCATAGAACAGCTTGTGAAGAATTTTCACAAGCGTGGGTGGGTAGTAGCCATGGGAGCCAAAATGGCCTAGCTGATCCGAAGTCCATAATCCAATCCATGCCTCAGAGGATTTCTTAGTGCCAATCAAAAAGGACATAAAATCATCACGAAGAGAGAAGATTGCTGATTTGAACGACCCCTCTGATTGTGCAGCTGCCGTGGAGGATACAAGATCTCTAATATACGTGATTGCAGCCTCTCTGATCTTCCTGGAGCGAGGGAGCGCAATGCACTCCGCACTCCAATGGGACGCTGAGTCGGGGGATGTGCAGAAGGGGCACTTAGCAGCCAACGAGAACTGATAGGGATCCGTAATATTTTTGGCCATATTTCCTGGATGCCAATGCTTGTCGAAAATCAATCTATTCTTCAGATTCCTAAGGGCTGGAGAGGACGACATTTTCCAAAATTTAGAGACCAGAAGGAAATTGTAGAATTGCCATTTCGGAGGAAGTTTTCTCTTAGCTCGGTAAGCATCCCTGTCAAGCAGATATTTGTTAAATCTTCCCTGCTGAACCCGATCTATGATAGAAGGGGAGACCAGCTGACCCTTAACATCACCAAAGTACCAATCTCCTGCCGGCACAAGATGCTTAGTTACCGATAAGGCGTCCAAAGGAGGGAATGGAGTTATGGTGAGGAGATTGGAATACAAGTTCTGGAATTGATAGGTCTTGGAGCAGTTTAAAACTCCAGCGGCCGCTCTATCCGATAGGTGATTACCCCACATCTCTCTTGTCCATAGTGAGGCATCAGGTTCTTCTCGTTCTGGGTGGCCTTTAACCCAAGTGACATTTACTCCTTCCATTGAGTTCCAACGAGATATAGTGGCAGAAAGAAGGGAAGCATCTCTTGTTTTAGATCGAATAGTGGTGACTCTGTTCCTTAGCTTGTGAAGCTTTTTCACAGCAGCTTGACAGTCAGAGAAAATAGTGAAGACAGGGTTGAGAAGCTGAGACCCAATGGACATCCCAATAGAGATCCCTAAGACCTCCATGCTATATGCTGCTAATGACCCGAGCTCTTGACCATTATCTATCTGCAAGATAATAATTGGAAGATCTCTCCAGTTCGGAAGGTCGCTGATAATTGCAATCCCAACAGCACCATGATGAGTGGGGGAATCTCCAGTAATGTGAGACCAAGGTGATCCTGTGGAAGACCAAGAACCATCCGAAAAGATGGAAAAGGGTCCAAGGAGAGGTAGTAGACGTTTAAGCTCCGGAGGAAGCCATTGCGAAGTCCCAGGAGGTGGATAGATCATATACGAGGTGGGAGAGGAGATAAAGCTGACCCAACGAAGAGTGGACCCTTTAGGAGGAGGATCAAGAAAAACTCTGCGAGGAGAAATTCCCAATGCATCCAGGGGTGAGATGGATGTTTTAGAGGCAGCTCCTAACAGAATATCAGAAGACTCACACATAGCTTGAAGGCGTCTGACAGAGAATCTATTGTTAGTACGAATTGTCCTGATATTCAGAAGAGGGGGATCGTCATGAGTAAAGCCCATTATCTCAACAATCGTATCAGGGGGGAAGTTGGCATCGGATGAGGGAAACCAGAATTGTTTAGACCAGAGAGGAACAGGAGCATCAGGAGGATTGCCCGATTGGAGCTCCACAAGTTTCTTCCCTAAGGTGTTAGAAAAATCATGCCACTCCGGCGGGGAACCAGAAACGCATGAGTATAGATCTCCCAGGATGGATATGCTACGGTCATTCACAAACCGCCAGGGCTGAGGACGATCTTCTGGCATGGAGGCTGATATTATGGAGGAGGTAGGTTGATGCTGTAGAGAAGAGCCTTGTCGAGAAATAAAGATATCTCCTTCCTTCGCATAATGAATCAAACTGTCGGCCCAACCTGAATTTGACATCTTTTGCCGCGGGTGAATAGTGACTCCAGTGAAAGCAATTGGGACTTGAGAGGACTGAACCGTCGCATTATACAGTAGAGTGTCCATGTTGGAGGAAATAATGCCCCCAGCATGTTGATGACGCTGAAAGATAGAGTATTTGGCAGCACTAATGACATCCGAGAGTCTAGGAAGTCCAAGTCCCCCCCTTTCCGTGTTCATATAGAGTAACTCCGTAGGAAAGGAGGAGAGATTGTACGTCAGATGCTTGTAAGTTTGAGTATACACCTGTTCTATTGCCTCCATCTGTTCCATGGTCCAAGAGGAGAATTTCCCTGTATATTCAGACCTCTTAGCAATACAATTGTTAACCACCTTTATAAGCTGAGCCCTGGAGCCACGAGAACGACATATTATATTACACTCTCGTTCCGCCCTGAGTTTGGTAGCTAGAAATTGAGATCTATGCAGTTGCGGGGATGATATGTCATATAGCATGCCCAGAGCCTTAAGGGTACCTGAGGCACAAATAGGTACAGCATGTTCTACCCAACCAGAAGTGTATATGGAAAAGAAGAGACTTTCAGTAGGAACCTTTGAGGAATGAAGAAACGTCCTGAGCTTGGAAGTGGCTATGTCTAACCCAAAAATAATGGAGAATGCAGAGACAATCTTGGCCTTCTCTTGAATACCCTCCAGAGAGGACATCCCAGAGAGGAGATCATCAGCATATGCTATGTCCAAGGCAGGAGACAATATCCCAGAGGAGTCCTGAGTGTAGAACCTATCCTCTTTCACCGAGGAGAGCGCACAAAGAAGGATATCAAATGCCGCATCCCAGTTGATTGGACTTCCTACATCTCCTTGTCCAGTCCCCCTCGCAGCAATGAAGAATGATTTCCTTTTTCTGTTTCCAGTAAAACCAGCGTACTTTTTCTTTTCCCAGAGCTTGGCAGAGTACGGAGTTCTCACAATAGTGTGTCCCATCTCATCCAAAGATACTAAAAAATCTGCAATATGAGTGGGGACTCCAAGCCGGATCCAGCTGAATCGCAATGCCTGTTTGCTAAGTGAGTCGAAAGCTTTGCTGATATCCCAGGAGGACAGAAATAAGGGTGCTTCAGTCTCCGCAGATTGTTCGAACAACGCTTGCAGAGCAATCAGCGCAGTGTCAGTCCCTCGTTTGGCACGAAATCCATGCTGGGAAGGGTGTAGTATATCGTGCTTGTTCCAGCTCGCGTTGATTCGGAAGATAAGAAGGGCAATCCATGTCTTACGAGTCACCTCTACCAAAGTAACAGGACGCTGCCCAGCCAGTGTAGTATCCTCTGCAGTTTTAGGAATGGGGCAGAGCCACCTCCACTTCCACCAGTCCGGAGGATCCTTGGACTGCATAATGGAAATGAGGTTATCATATACAGACTGTTTAAAAGTCAACGACCAGGCCTGCATGTGCTTGTAGGTGAGACCAGTGATACCTCCAGCAGTTTTCCCCGACTTGGAGGACAAGGCATTACAGAATTCATGAAAAGACGGCGGGAGATCGAACACTCCCTCCAGTTCCACACGAACCTCAGAAGCTTTGGGTACAGATGTCATTGCATTCCAAATAATGTCCTGGTACTTTGAAGGAATATTGTGGTGGTCAATTCGTGCCAAAAAATCTTCTTTGGTACCTCCTGTTTTCCAGTCCCAGTCTGCTTGGTGAATCCCATCCTTATGAGTACTAGGGGTCGAAAAGGCTTTCCGATAGTGGTCAGTATGAGCCTGATGAATAGCAAGAGGGTCCTCAAGGATTTCACCATTAGAAAGAGTAACAGAGGATAGGGGGTTGTGGAAGTCTGTCTCACGTAGGACGGCTTTATTGTATTTCCGGATCTTTCCTTCTTTGATCATGTTTTCCCTAAGCTGGACCGCTGCATTTATGTTCTCTCGAAGAATTTGCCGCTGTTTTCCATGAAGTTTGGACTTGAGGCCCTCCAAAATCTTAATGCAATCTGGAACTTTACCCATTGAAGAGAGAGTTGTCCAGTAGGATGGACCATGGGGAGAGGCATTCATCGTCTGCCATCCTGTGTCCGGGGGTTTCCATTTGATTTTCAATACAGACTTAATCCAGACGTCCACAATCTTCTTGATGCCTACACTCTGTTCGTCGAGAGATCTCCACCGAGCTCGTCCTTTGGTTCCTTGGTAGTGCCCTAGAATATCAAGAATCGCTATTCTTTGATACTTGATAGCGATGGCCGTAGGACTCCACCCATCCTTGTACGAAGACCGAGGATGTGAAAACTGGCCGCCTTTTGTCGGGAAGACTTGGTGAGAAACTACTACCGAGTGACATGATAGATTAAGGAGGTTACTAGCTGCATGCTCCGGGGAGACCGGGGGGTCAGCGGAGTTTAAGTACGCATCAAGTAAGGCCTGGTATTCCTTTAGACGCTTCGTGTCTGTTGTATCAACTAAGGGTCTCGGTGAAGGGTGATAAATGGAAGGATGAGGATTGACAATCGTTCCTGCAGCACCACGACCCCCTGGTACAGAAAGATGAATCTGGATAGGGCGGTGATCAGATACATCCTCCCAATAAGGACCATCAAAGGAAATGGTGGAATGGATCTGATGGGCTGCAGAAGAAGGAGCAATAAGGTGATAATCGATCCAGCTATTACCCACTCCTTTCCTCGTGAAGGTAAAGATGGGGGACTTAGAGGCATGGGCATGATCTACAGAGGGGCATGCCCAGTTATTGGATGATGCCCACCCCTGAAGCTGGTATTTTCCGTCGTTCCAATGATGGTTGAAGTCCCCACACACAACAGTAGTGTTAAAGGGGGATTTCGCAATGTGCCTATCTGATTGACGCGTAATAAAGTGCTGAATGAATTCCTTGGGTGACTTTTTAATCTTTTTTGAATCCAGGAATTGAGAGGCTCTTGCCCATAGTCCTTGCTGATCTTTATGCTTCTCCTCTGATGAAGGGTAGGGCCAGTAGTTTCCCATTATCAATAGACTACCTTTCCCAGTAGAAAGTGTTACCCCAGATACCAGTCCCAGATTGGAAGGATCCTTAAAATGATCAATCAGTGCACCTGCCCAAGTGTGAGAGAGGACTATCAGCTGCCCGCCCACACTGCTGTGGAAGCCTCGTTTCGTCGAATGGGGGGCGACAGGTGAGTGAATACACCGTGAGTGAGGTCCAAGAAGATCTTTCACCTGAGTGTTGTAACCTTTCACAGTTGATTCTCTATGTCTGGTGTCCGTGAGGACAAACACATCAATCTTTTGGTAGAACATTGCAGCAAGAACACAAGTAAGCTTAGAACTCGACAGCGAGTTGATATTCAGGGTGCAGATACTTATGTCTGATGTGAAAGCAGTGCTAGTAGAAGGATGTTGTGCCAGCCCCAGTGAATCCGGAGAACCACATAAGTATTGATACAGTTCTACATAAGACATCGGAGCTGGAGAGTCAGTCTTCCCTTTCTTGTTCCGTAATCGTTTTTTGCAGGAGGAACTACTCTTGGAGGATGATATAGAAGAAGGGGGGACCAGAGGAAGCTCCGGTGACACTATCGCATGATGAGAGGCTACCCCAGCAGCAGCTAGTGCAGTCTGTACCTTTTGAAGTGAGTCCTTCTTGCTCTGAATGTATTGGGTAGGTGAGGTGGAGTGGGAATTTATCCCCCTCGTTTCTACTCTGTGGGCAACCAAAGATTCAACCACTGATTCCCGAGTTGAGGGAGCACCTTTCCCCCAATCAGGGTTGTTCCATGGAAGTCTGAACTGCGATTTGGACATAAGGGGGGGTCTACTGTGTCTTGAACGACCTACCTGTGGCTTGACTAGTGGAGGAGACTGTGATCTTATGGCGGCTCCCAGGCAGGCAGATGAAATATCCTCCTCGATAACAGACGCTAAGTAGGAAGACAGGACAGGTATAGAGGCCAAAGGCTCCACCTGAACAGACCCTACCTCTTTGCTCTCCTCCGTTAAATCAATCGTTACAACCGGACTACGCAGAGGAATACCCTCATTCGATAGATCAATGACACTAGGCACATAAGCCGGAAGAGATCCCCCAGAAGAGGATGTATGGTATCTTCTAGGTCGTGGCACAGGCTGCCCAGTGGGGGAGGAAGTCATGAGCTGCGCTAAGCAGACAGGAGCAGAAGAGGTGGATTCCCAATTCAGACGTAGATTTGCAGCAAGAGCAGCGAGAGCGCGCTCAAAGCTGGCCATTGCATCCTGATAGGACGGTAAAGGGTAGAAATGATTCCCTGTCATTATTCCGAAGTTGTCCCGACGAACCATCTCCTCTAATTGAGCCAGGGAAAAGCCAGAGGTTTGATTAGGAGACGCAGAGTCGGCGTATATATATGCCCAGTCCTTGGAGATACGAGGAAACAACATGGAGAGGTCATACGCAGCTAGCGAGAATTGGGTAGCTTGTTCTGCCAACAGGAGGGCGGAACCAGTATCCATCCAAACAGAGGCCTCCTGGTAGGACGGACGAAGGGATACAGGGATGTCTAGCCAATCCAAGTATTTCTTGATGTTCTTGATACCCCTGGCATACTCCGTTAGACTTGGGGAGTCAAACTTGGAAACAAGTGCTTCAAGGTAGTGTCTGAATCCCAGGAAATACTCCGGAGACAGAAGCACTGGGAAATCCGCTTGAAGTTCGCCAGGTGAGACCCGTAGAGCACGAAGATGCATCTGATAGAGAAACTGAAACCCGCACGTGCCATCCGGAACACACGCATCGTAGTGAGCAATGGAATGAGGCTTCCATAGCCGAAGACAAATTGATCCATCATTCCTTAAATAGTTTTTGAGAACATCCCCTGCAGAGTCAGGAGGGCATAGACTAATCTCTGAGATGAGCCGACGCATGGAGAGCAGGGCCCTGTCAGATGAGTCCAAGGAGAGAGAGACGCAAGCCGAGCTGTCCATTCCGTACGTATCAGAAAGAATATCCAACATAGAGGGGGATATGAAAGGAAGATCCTCCGACAGTGTAGTTCCCTGGCGCTCCCCCAGACCAAGAGTAGCTGGAGGAGCAGTGGGTACTGAGGCCAGGACCTGAGTGCGAGGAGAGGAATGATAGGCTCTAGTAGCGTTAATAATCGGCCCAGAGGAGGATAAACATCGATTTACAATAAGTCTCCTGGGGGTGGATGTAGCTGCAAAATGTAACCGAAGGGACTCAGCAAGTGAGAATAAAGCAGCATCTAGTTCTTCCATGGGGTTGAGAACTGATGGGAGAGGGAAATAGTGGTGACTAAGAAGAGCTCCAAAGTTATTCCTGTCAACCATTTCTAATACCTGACCTAAGGTAAAGGAAGAGTCATTAGTGATAAATTTGACGTCATTCTCAATGAATATCCAATTTTCAGATATGAAGGGCTGTGGAGATTGTCCTTCAGTCGCTAAAGAGAAGGGAGAAGTAGGATCTGCTAAACGGAGAATGGAACCATCATCGAGCCAGTTTGCCTGAGAGAAGTTAGAACGAGGAGAAGCACCATCAAGCCAGACCAGATACTCCCGAATTCCAGCTAGCATTGATGGTCTCAAAGAAACTGGCCCAACATCAACTTTAGAGATTATACCCTCTAGAAATACCCGAAATCCGTCCACATGCTCCATAGAGAGGAGTTCAGGGAAATCATCAAGGACGGCACCATCAGAGGCCCGAAGCCCCCTTAGGTACATCTGGTAAAGAAATTGATATCCACAGGTTCCGTCAGGTGTACACGCATCATAATGTACCCGGCTCTTCCTTCTCCACAGTCTGAGTTTGATGACCTTGTTGTATTCCCTGAGATAGGTCTTTAAAATTCGAACAGATGAGGTAAGGGGATTAGAAAGAAGGGAAGCCATCAGCTGATGCATATGTTCAGAGCTGTTGGTATCTATAGTAAGAGATACACTGAAGTTCTCGGAGGACCCATAAGTGTCAAGTAAAGTATCCAGCTTGACATCCGAAAGAGGAAAAGAGGGGGTAGGAGGTGAGAGGGGGAGAAGAAGAGGTGTCCTCTTTCTCTTTGCCTCTGCTTTAGTTACTGCTGTACCGTCAGGCAGGGGAATGATATGATATGCATTAATAAGGGTTTTTTGAAATTCAGAGAGATCCGAGGAGTCAGGATTCCTATACTTATGGAACCTCGCTGCCCAATATCCATCACCATAATTTACAAATATTTCTTCATTAGCAGCCAGAGGACGAGTAGAAACAAGGTAGATCTTACCCTTACGCATTTCAATCACAGCATTGCATTTATTCTCAAACAACGCATCATTAGCATATCTCCCATAGCAGGAGTGTTGCAGATATGCATCAATGATGAGAGAGTGATTCTGATTAGACCAAATATAGTCGTATCTTTTGGAGTCTAGATTGATGGACGACAAATCCTTCAGGCGCTCACCAGCATATAAACACAGCAGCTCATCAGTGTCAGTGGGAAGGAGTGTGAACAAACCTTTCTCATCAGGAACTAGTGAGGAGTCCGCCACTGCCATGGCCATCCCAGACAGTTGTTCAATAGGAAGAGGTATCTGATTCCGTGGAAGAGGGAGCGAGGGTGTAGCAGGGGGCTTCTTCTTTGCCTCCCGAGCTGTAGAGGACCTGAGGGGAAGAGAAGACAGCTTGCCCCCGCCCCTCAGACGAAGACACTTAGGAAGGATGGGAACATCCTGCATATGCGCCATGAGCATTCCAGCCAAAAGAGCAGAAGAGGCAGATATCACACCTCCATCACCTGTATCCCTCCAGACTTCCCTCAGTTTATCCCGATAATGAGGAGTCTTTTGGAACCTCATTGTCCTTGGGATGGGTGAGAGGTCAGCAAGGTCAGCTGCTAGTGAGGGGGAAGATGACCAGTCACCACGCAGGCACCACTTGGGAGGAGCCCTATCCACAGAGAGAGGGGGGAATTCTTCCATGGAGTTGGCGGAGGCCACCTTGGTAGACGAAATAGCTAGGTACTCCGCAGGATCAAGGCCTAAAGAAACCAGCCCCAACCCCTTAGTATTATCGGGCTTCCCAGAGATCGCCTCCTCCAGATTGCCTATAGTGTCTGCAACGGCCTCAGAAATATTAGAAGGAACTACATCTTCTACTGACATTCCTAGGGATGGTCGATCCAGAACAGAGGATATAGTACCTACATTAGCAGACGCGCATGGTACCAGTAGCGTATTTCGGTAACTATCACTCAACTTATCATCAGAACTAGCTGCATGATTACCAAGCAGAGACCCAGGAAGCGTTGAGTGTAACATGGATGCTTCTACTATATCAACTACGTTACTCAAACTACTAGTCGGTTGCAAATACGGATCGAAACCACAAAGAAGAGAAGATTGAGAAAAATCGTTAATTAGTAGTTTATCAGACATGATAGGAAAAGCACAAAGACTGCCACTACCTACACTACCACTTGGAGACAGAGGAAAAGACGGACACAGTTCCTCCTCCAACTGGGCACAGAGTTCATAATATTCCTTAACCCTGCTAGGAGACAATATCGGGAGAAGATCTCGAAGGGACAACATAAGTTCTCTAAGTAAAAGGTTACTATTACACAGTTCATTACCATTACTATCACCGGACAACGGCTCAGCTGGGCATAAAGACATATCCAGAGCCAAAGTGGACATATCCTGGGAGTGACAACACCCTCATTCCTGGTCAGAAGAAGTATTGTCAGGGTCAGTCTCCCTCGAACTACGTTTCTTAGTCGGAGTCTTAAGAGTATCTTGAATTTCTCTGACTACTGCCATCACATTGTCAAACCTCGCATTAATTTGCTCATTATTGGCCCGAGCCTCAGCTCTATCCTTATCAGCACTATCCGCTCCCTTCTTGATGAGCTGGAGCAGCATCATAACGTTACCATCAGTTGTAGCCATCTCATCCCCCTGACGCTTAGTTACTACAGTGGTGGAAGTGGATTTCGACCGGCCTTGCGGATTTCGATTCGACATAACAACCGAGTTTGATGGCAGAGCTGACACCCCTGGAACTGTACTAACCACCACCACCCGTGCCTCTTTCTTCTTCCTATTCTTATTTCTTGGAGTAGGAGCCAACGCCACAGTAGTCGGAATGGACAAAGGTTGAGGAGTTAAGACCGAAGTATCAGCAATGGTAGTACCCTGCACAGAGACAACCCTTGGACCCTTCGTCTTCTTAGAAGGAGGCTCTGCCACTACTGTCATACTCTTAGAAGGAGGTGCTACCACAACTGTCGACTTCTTAGCAGGAGGTGCTGACATAACTGCCATCTTTTTAGACGGAGGTTCTGTCACAACTGTCACGGCAGTAGAAGACTGCAGAGGTTTCAAATAGATTCCAGCCCCAATAGGAGGGACAAATTTCTTGACAACTCGCAGATTAGGTTTCCTACCATAATTCTCATATAGACCAGTGTGACCTGGGAGAGGCCAGGAAAACGCTGATTGACCGTCTTGTTCTAGTGTCCAACGCTTCAAATCAAAGGGAACTTTACCATTGATTATAGGAGGAAATAGTACCAAAGCCACAGCAGCATCATCCTGTAAGGGGGCGTCTATATCTCCTCTTAGATATCCGATAGTAGCCAGAAAGGAAGAACTAGGCATAGTGGAGTCAAGATTAAGGTAAGAGGAAACAAGCTCAATATCACTTGGAGGGTCTCCAGTTACTCCATTGATAATTAATACATGAGGGTCCGTACGGAGATCCGGGACATTGGTAGGGGAGAACTCATATGAGAGCAGCGATTCCGCTTTTTGCCCTTTCCAACATTTAGAGGAGAAAGAGGACGGAATGTCCGTACAAGACATCTTATTCCTAATCAATCTAACTAATTTTACATCTTCCACATAGCATTGAAGGAACACTTCATCAACTTCAATGTTTCCACCCCGAAATCCTCGTGGACGAACATTGCGCACCGAGGAGAAGACACACAAAAGGGACGTCGATGACACAGAATTGAAAATCTCCAACAGTACAAGAGGGAAAAGGGACGAGACCATATGACAGGAGTTGGGAAAACCTCTTACAGCCAGCACCTCATGCAGCGA
>ERZ650304.999-NODE-999-length-11855-cov-6.018729_pt1 | contig 11855 bp, 15 predicted proteins | sample MGYA00376240_ERZ650304 | MGnify/ENA primary metagenome ERZ650304 (study PRJEB26733, sample SAMN07839271) | wastewater metagenome | biome: small river; feature: stream; material: water | place: USA: North Carolina | collected 2016-03-01 ...
ATGATGTTGCCATTTGATAAGACTATCGCTTGGCAAAATCCCTTAAATCTTGATATAGAAGAAATTAAAAAAGATTTAAATCAAAATTTACAATTAATAGAAGCAAAAAATGAAATTGAAGAAGCAAAAATAATTAGTTTAATTTTAGAAAAAAATCAGAATAAAAAAACTGCAATTATTTCTAATTACAGTTCTAAATTTTTCTATTCTGATCACTTAAAATACTTTAGGCTCTTTCCGTTTGCATAAGAGCTATTTTCTTGTTGATATATTTTTTTGGATTAGCAGAAAAAGTGAGGATCTCTTTTTTTATAGGATACTCGTCATCCAAGTAACGATCTTTTAATGGGCCTAATGTTCCATAACTAGTCCTACCAAATTTAATCTCTTTATTAACTAGAACTAATTCTAGTGTTGGAACGCTTTCATTACCATACCAGCTTTGAAGATTAAATTTTTTAAGGCCATCATCACAGTCTCTAGGAGTGCATCCTTCGAAGTAATGAAGTAGAAGGTTTTTAACCTGCTTGTTTAATAAAACAGTTGTTAAAATTTCATTCAGTAAGATCACTTTAGGATCTAATTTTTTGTCGGAAAATTCTTCATGTGAAATCATATATACTTAATTGGTTATCACAAATCCCAAAAAAGGAACTCTGAAAACCAATCAAATACAATTTGAAAGAACTGGATTAAATAATATAATACATTATTTTTGATAAATGTCAAAGGTTAGAAATGTGAAATAGGGCAGGGATCTCGACTACTGTCGCGGGTGACTTTCCGGCAGGGATCTTTCCTTACAGGAACTGTACACCTTTAGTATCGGGCTCGCTGACGCTTCACGCGATATACTCAAGGTCTTCGCTCTCTACACGCAAGTTATACTTGCTCTCCTCCGCAAAATAGAAAATACCCATATATAAAAATATGGGTATTTTCTATTTTGCTCCCCCTATTGGATACGTTTAGAACTCTCAACTGGACCAAAATCAAGAGTGAATATGGGTTTATGTTTGAACATTTGAATCTTATACCAAGGTAATTAAGGCTTCTTCACAGCAACCACAACCTTTTCAAGTAGTATATGCTTTACATACTCCCAATCAAAACCATTACTTTCAAGCAATTTCTGATTTTCATCATCCGTAAAGACAAGATCTGGTTCTTCGTCTCGCAAATAGTGTTTTATCCAATCCAGATACAAATCAGGCCTCTGATAGGTATCAATAAAGGGGCTGAGCGTATGGATTGTTTGAGATAATGCACTATCTCTTTCCTTTCCTTGATTCAGCATCTTTTCAAGATACACAAATACCCCTCCTGTCTTGAGCACACGAGCCACTTCTTTGAAAATCACTTCTCGCTTTTCGGGTGGGAAGTTATGGATAACCCAAGCAGTATAAATAGCGTCGATGGATTGGTCTGGAATCGCCTTTATAATCTCCTCAATGTCTCCAACACGCTTCTCATAGTCATATGATGCAAGATATTGATCAGCTCTACTCAACAAGGCTTCATCGAATTCATTCAAGATAAAATGTGCTTTTGGGAATTCTTTTGCTACAAGTTTCGTTGTAAAACCATACCCTGCACCAATATCAAGAAACTTGAGTGTAGCCCCCACATTCACATCAAAATTCTTGAAATGCTTTGTAAGCTCTACGGGTATTGTATTTTGAAGTTCATCGTGAAATGGAAATACCTTGCCAAAAAGGTCATATTCTTCAACCAGTGTATCTGAAAAATTGTTATCTGCCATATTGTTTATAAATTAGCTAATAATTATTTGCCTGTATTCCAAAGCTCTTCAAAGAATCTCATATACGCATCGGCGATGTTTTGATTCTTGATTTGAATAATTGTTGGTTCAGTCTCAAAAATCTGCGTAATAACCGTATCACCAAAAACATTGTAGTTTGCTGGATTTTGAATGTTTCGAGGCATCTGTTTAAATTGATTCAACTCAGGAAACTCTTTTGCTAACCTGCGATCATTGTCACCCTGATCATATGTTACCATTTTCCAAGTAATTCGTTTCTTTATACGTAGATCTTCATATGCTTTATAAAAATCTCCCATTGGGGCGTACCACGCATCTCCAACTGCTCCTGCAACATAAATCGTAGATCCTTCAGGTAATCTTCGCATAAGCCCCATATGGTACGCCTGAAATTGTTCTAACCCTTTGAATATTTCAATTGATTCATCTCTCTTTGCGATATCCAAGATGAATGATTGTATTTCTGGATCGGTCTGTGCAGTAAAAAATGTGCTTGTTTTTTGGTCTTGTGCGAGTAATCCTTTTTTGAGAAAAAGTATTCTATCGGCAACAGACATCGCAAATGACATATGATGTGTCACGATGACCATAGTATAGCCATCCTTTGCAAGTGCACGAATAAGATCAAGAACGCTTTTTGTAAGCTCTGGATCAAGTGCAGAAGTAACCTCATCAAGAAGCAAAACATCAGGTTTATTCATTACAGCACGAAGTAGTGCAACCCGTTGACGTTGACCACCTGACAATTGGTTTGGATACGAATTTACATATTCTCCAAGCTCAAATCTTTTTAGTAGATTTATGGCTTCAGTATTGATACCATTCTTTTTATCAGGGCTGTGTAGAACTGGTGCAAGTGTCATATTTTCAAGCACTGTTAGGTGTGGCCATAAAGTATATTCTTGCGATACATAACTCAATGTTTTTCCTGAATCAATTGTTACTGTTCCCGCATCTTTTTTTTCAAGACTGGCTAACGTACGAAGTAGTGTACTTTTACCAGATCCACTTTGCCCTAGAATACACACAATCTCTCCTGTAGTAACAGAAAAAGAAACATCTTTGATGCCACGCTCTTCAGAGCTGTTCTCGTATATTCTTGTTATGTTTTTTACGTTAATCATATTGGGCAATATATTTTTTCTCTAACCATTTTATCAAAAGATGTAGTGGTCCTAAAATGATCAAGAAGAAGAAAATCAACAGCGAGTATATTTCTACAGGTTTGTAAATCATTGCGTTAATACTTTGTGCTGTCTTAAATAATTCAGGCACAGAAATAAGACTTGCAAAAAGTGTATACTCGAGCATCGACGCTTGAATCAATAGTAATTGCGGTATTGTTCTACGGAAAAGTAAGGGTAATTCTATATGACGAATTATTTGATTAGGAGTAAGATTCAGCGTTATACCAGCTTCTCGATATGATTTAGGTAATAGTTCAAGTTCACTACTCACAATTGAAGCAACGGCGATAGTATTCAATAATCCAAGAGCGAATATCGTTGTCCAGAACGGATCAATAACAATACCCAGAAGTCCTTGGAGCGGATAATGTAACCAGAAAAAGAAAACAAGCACAGGAATAACTTTAGTTATAAAACGTGCACCTTTAATAAAAGTAAATATTTCCTTGCTATATCTACCACCAATAACGCCCAAAAGGATCCCAAATGGAATCCCTATAAGCATTATGCAACCAAGGAGTTTGATAGTTGTTAAAAATCCTTGTAGCAACAAGTAATGATATTGAATCAAGACCTGCAACATAAATTATTTGTTTAGGCTGTAGTCGGCAGAGACGTTGTATTTAGCGAGAATGCGAGTAATCGTGCCATCATTGATGAGTTCACTAAGAGCTACGTTCCACATTGAAATCATAGAGTTTTCATCACGAGAAAATGCGAAACTATTTCCAAACGTACGAACTGGAGTGTTTCCAACTCGTTGAATCTTGTTTGGATTTGTTTTTAGAAAATCATTTGCAGCAGATGGCTCATTAAATGATATATCTCCTTTTCCATTTATAATATTTAGAAATACTTCTGCATACGATGATGATTGAGCTAAAGTATTTAACTTTGCAAGAGGAAAGTCTTCTTGGGCAATAAATACAGCTAGTTCACCGTCAACAGCACTGATTGTATAGTCAGCAGAATTTAACTTTGCAAGAGTAGAACTAAAACGTGTATCGCCAGTCTTAACGTAAGGGTAAATTACACTATTGAACGGTGCTATTGAAAAACCAGCTTCTCGAGCACGTGCAGAGTTTGGCCACATTTGTGTACCAAGGATGTCATATCTCTTTGTTTTGAGACCTTCGATCGCAGAACCCCAACCAACTTCTTCAACCCAATTTGTTTTTAGGTTAAGTTTTTTTGCTGTAGCTTCGACGATGTCATATGACACACCTGATAGCTTGCCTGTCGTTGCATCTTTGAAAAGCAATGGAGGATACACGATATATCCAATACGGATTTCTCCACTATCTACGACCTTACTAGCAAGTGATGTACTACTATTTTGTTTATGTGCACTGATGCCAACGATCAATGCAATAACAGCGACGAGCCCAATGATTGGTGTTAAATAATTTTTCATAATTTATTTCTGTTAACTAATAATAATTTGAGAAGACGGTTTTACCCCCCCCGTTAAGAAACGGGGACCGTTTGCTTAACTGATAAATAGTTTATCATTTTTTACTTTACTTAACAATCACAATTGAAAATATATGTAAAATAGAGTAAAGTATAGATATGAAGAAATACTCGTCAGGTTATTTTGAAAAAAAGTATAAAATACTGCTCGATAAGCTATTGCAAAAAGAGGGTTTTTTAGATGCGATAAAAAGTTCGAGAAAAGAATTGAAGATGCCCGAAAATGGTTTTTCTAATGAAGCAGAGTTGTCGTATTTTCTTATACAGAATATGGCTAAGAAAGAGCGACAAACACTAACTTGGAGTGCATTCTTAGATAAATATGAATATGAAAACAAGGTGCGGGTAACAGAGGAAACGATGAAAGTTCCTTTTGATAAATTTGTAAAAGAACACAAGGATGGTACAGCGATGGTACCGATGATGTTTCAATTGGGCGAAATTATCATTTCTCATCACAGTTTGTTCACAACTCATTTTTTACTAAAAGAGTCAAAGAAATTATCTAAGCTATATGAGTCAGTACTACAGCTAATGAAAAAGTTTTGGGGTGTTGATTTGCTGGATGACAGCGTAACATTTCATTATATTGAAAAGTATCTTTTTCTAGGTCAGGCAGGAGTGAATCAGTACATAAAAAATAAGGTCGCTTGTCATAATTGTAAATACCTCGGTATAGAGCATTTCTCACCAGATCGGCACAATATGACTGGGCAAGACGAAGGACCGTATAGTAAAAACTATTTGTTTAACGAAAGGACAGTTGATATGCTTTCTCGTTATTTTAACTGCGTATTTATGATCATAAAACCATATGCAACAAAAGAAATGGCAATTCAATATATTGAAGATAACTGGGATGATTTAAAAGAGCATATCATTATGAAAAACACTTTTTATAAACAGTATGATGTAAATCCATCACTCATAAAAGAAAGTGATGATGAGAAAAATAGACTGGTATACGAACTCAATAAACTCTCTAAAAAAGAACTCTTGAAAATTTATAATGGGCAAAAAGATTTTAATCATTCAGGAGTATATAAAGAGGCAATTGTCTCGGCGATCTTACAAGAAGAGTACGGCATAGAAATGACATCAGATGCTGTCAAAAAATGTGCAAGTCGATATTCTCAATCAATCAAAATACAAAAAGTACCAAAAGATATTGAAGACCTCAGAAAAATTAGGGACATTTAGATACCGAGTTTTCTAATGTAAGTATCGATTGCTTTACACAAATATTAACCTGTAGATAACCCTACGGGTTTTTATATGTCCAAGAAAGTAAAAGGCAAAATCAAAGAACTTGAAGTAGTTGAAGAAAAAGACTACTCAAATCCCGACAACAACTTGCTCGGAGTTTTTGCAATTCTTCTTGATGTCGCACGGCGGACCAATCCAGAAAAGTACCTCGTCGGGTATGAGAAAAAGCTATGATCGACACTATCATCATTTCAATACCAAAAGACAAGGTCACGAACGTCGTGTACCCCAACCAGAGTGCCCTAGGATGGCACAAGCAAGCCACGGGAGCGACGTATAGCAAGTTTGTACGCAATCCAAGCAAACAAGACCTTGAGAGCGGTTTGTACTTCCCGAGACTCACAGGAATCAACCGCAAAGTAGACGGCAAGATTGATGCCAGTATCAAAGTGGAGTTTTCAGTACCAAAGCTACTATTCAAAAACAATCTCGATGAATTGGAAGAAAAAGATTTTGATGAAGTGGTCCGTACCCTCAAGGATCGGATGATGCGGATGGGCGTCGCAGTACCAGAAAAGTACCTACGATTTGCACCAGTATCAGCGGTCCATTTCTCAAAAAATATACAGCTTACGGATGGCTTCACCTCACAGTACGTCTTGTCGGAACTTTCAAAAATAGACATACGCAAAAGCTTTGATTTCTCAAAGACCAGATTTATGAATGACGGGCAAAGTATCTATGCCTACACTATCTCACACTCATTCGTCATCTACGACAAGATCGCAGACCTCAAGAAAGACGAGAAGCGAGCGATAGACAAAGACCAGACACAGTACCAACGCAGTTTATTTGATGAAATTGAAAAGAAGGATTTGTACGAAGTAATACGTTTTGAAGTCAGGCTCTCTAAAAAGCAAAAGATGAATAGCTTGTTCAAGAAACTCGGTATCAAAGAGCATCCGACATTTCACGATGTGTTCAAGAAATCACTCAGTCAGAAAATAGTACAGCATTACTGGAATACACTCATCGGAAGTAACTCAATGCTTTTATTTAGCCTTACCTCTGGTCCAAAAGATGTACTACGCCAGATACTCACTGCTAGTCCAAAACTCAAACCCAAGCAAGCACTGTACTTTACCAGCTTAGTGACTATGACAAAAGACGGTAATGGTTTACGAGAGCTACGGTCTATCGTCGGCAAATACGCAGATCAACGCTCGTGGTACAGAATGAAAGATGACATAAAAGCAGTCACAGAACTACTGCGAAAAGTACGCCCACGGGATTGGTACGATCAGATAGAGAAAGGATTGAAAGAGTATAAGAGTTTTAAGAATAACTCACCGTGATAATTATTCAAATTTATATTATTCACTAATCAAAAATAACACTATGGCATTATTAAAAAATTATTTCCCTGAGAATTGGGATTCACCGATACTCTACACAATCACAGCGGAAATGGTTCAAGATCTAGTTGAACCCAATCTTGGTCGCAGACTTACGGATGTAGAAATTGAGCGTATGCATTATGCAATGATTGACAATACAGAAAACTTTCACGAATTAGTTACGTTTATTATCACCTCAGCAGAGCAAGCAATGGACACCAAGAAAAACAATTGGGATCATATCGACAAAAGATTTCACAATCGCAAAACATTAGAAACAATTAACGGCTATGAGATAGGATTAGATAGTCAAACACAATAATTATATGGAAAACAAAAAATCAGCAGTAGAAACATTACAAGAAGATATGGCAAAAATAATTGCATCACATCATCGGCAAGAAATATCAGATCGCATCAAGCGAGGTATTCAAGCCAAAAAACTTCGCAATCCAAACCCAAAGAATTTCAATCAATTCATACTCAAACGAGAACTCGAAAATGATATTCTACTCTACCCATTTACAAGCAATGGAATGGAAGAAATCGCAGGTAAATCACTTGATACAAAATACCTCTACAGAATATACATTGCACTGACGTGCTTTGAAGACATTCAAGAGAAGATACGGGAAATAAATCAAAAAGTTGTTGAGTATGCACTCGATGATACTGAGCCGATGTGGCAAGAAATTGATGATAACTACTTCAGGCACTATGGTCGAAAGAAAAACACTAGACTTGTAAATCAGAGTAAAGTATAATAACACTATGGAAAATCACGAATTCTACACAGCAGAAGAATTAGCAAAAAAGCTAAGGGTCAACATTATGACCATCTATCGCTACATCAAAGCGAAGCGTTTGAAAGCTAACAAGATTGGTAAGGACTTCAGAATACCAAAAGATGAGTTTGAGAAATTTATTAAACTAACGAGTAATAAATAACATTATGAAAAAACCAACAACACAAAAACAAATAGTGCTCTTTGAAGAAAAAGAAGTCAGGCGTACGTGGCACGATGATCAGTGGTATTTCGCTATAAATGACGTTGTCGAGGTTCTGACTCAGACGCCAAATGTATCCGACTACATCAAGAAAATGAGACTACGTGATCCCGAACTTGGCAAAGGGTGGGGACAAATTGTCACCCCCCTTTCACTCGAGACAAAAGGAGGTATGCAAAAGATAAATTGCTCTAATTTACAAGGTATTTTCCGAATAATTCAATCTATTCCATCACCTAAAGCAGAACCATTCAAACAGTGGCTGGCTCGTGTCGGGCAAGAACGCATCGAAGAAATCCAAGACCCAGAGCGTGCGATCGTACGTGCTAAAAAGATTTATGAGGGTAAAGGCTACAACGATGACTGGATAGCAAAGCGTATGCGAGGTATCAATGTCAGAAATACACTTACCGACGAATGGCAAGGCAGAGGTGCAAAAGAAGGATTGGACTTCGCAATACTCACGAATGAAATATACAAAGGGGCATTTGAAATGGATGCGAAACAGATCAAGGAATTCAAGTCACTGAGCAATCCAGATAACCCACGAGACCATATGTCTGAACTTGAGCTTATCCTCACAATGCTTGGCGAAGCGACGACAACAAAAATAACTACAAACAGAAATTCAAAAGGATTTCCCGAACTTTCTCGAGATGCAAAAGAAGGCGGTCAGGTCGCAGGAAATGCCAGAAAAGAAATTGAGCAAAAGACAGGCGAAAAAGTAGTTGGTAAACAAAACTTTTTACAAAATACACAAAAGAAACGTATCAGTAAAAAGAAAGCAAAATAATTATGAAAGCCATATTTCTAGCACGAGTATCAGACAAGAAACAAGACTCAAACGAGGCTCAGATGACTCGTGTTTTGGAATATGCAAAAAATAGGCATCTTGAAACGTGGAAAACATATGAATTGGAAGAATCATCTACTCAAGGTAATCGAGATAAGTTTCAAGAAATAATTCAGATTATTCAGAAAAGTACTGAAACAATTGCACTCGTCGTTGATACTGTCGATCGGCTACAGCGATCATTCAAGGAATCGGTACAGCTCGATGAGCTTCGCAAGAAAGGAAAAGTTGAAATACATTTCTACCGAGAAAATCTGATAATCAATCAAGATTCAAACAGTGCCGATATTCTTCGCTGGGATATGGCAGTTATGTTTGCGAAAAGTTATGTGCTTCAACTAAGTGATAATGTAAAACGTAAGCAAGAACAGATGCGACGAAATGGCGAACTCACAGGCAAACCACCATTCGGATATGAGAGTGTCTACAACGAAGATGGCCAGAGAACCAACGTAATACCATCACCACAGACAGCACACTATGTTAGAAAAATGTTTGAACTCTATGCAACAGGAAACTATTCAACATTAACAGTCCGAGAATATCTCACTAAAGAAGGATTACTTTCAAGTACTGGCAAGCCAATGGCGCTGTCTATGGTTGATCATATTTTGAACAACACATTTTATTGGGGCGAAATGGTAGCAAAAGGTAAAAAGTATCCGCACAAATATGAACCACTTATTGCAAGAGGGTTATTTGAACAATGCCAAACAGTCAGAAAATCTTGGAACAAGAAACCTTTTGCCTATGCTTCAAAGCCATATATCTTGCGAGGGCTTGTACGATGTGGTAAATGCGGATGTTCACTCAGTCCAGAAACCGCAAAAGGTAAATACACATATTACAGCTGTACAAACGCAAAGAAAGATATTTGTAGTACAAAGATATATATCAAAGAAGAAGAACTTTTGAAGCCACTGTACGAGGTTTTTGAGACCTTTGAGAGCATCCCACAGGAAAAGATAGACTGGCTTGTAGATGAACTCAAGAAATCAGTCGAGGCAAAGAATATGTACCACAGAAATGTCATTGATTCGTTGCAAAAAGAATACAACGATATGCAAGACAGAATAGAAAGTATCCTTGATCTTCTTGTTGACCGTAGTATTACTAAGGATGACTATGACAAAAGATTGCAACATTACAAAGATAAACAGTACGACCTCGGAATACAACTTGAAGAACACACAAAGGCAGATGAAAGCTATTATGTGACTGTAGCTACAATGTTTAAGCTCGCAAAGTACTCACGAGAATTATTTGATAGTTCTGAAGTACCAGAAAAAAGAGCAATCCTCAATTACATACTTCAGAACTACACCGTAAACGAAAAAACGCCTTGTGTTACAATGCGTTCTCCGTTTATTGAGATGCTTTCTTTAGCTACTCAACCTATTGGGCTCCTCCGGCAGGGATCGAACCTGCGACCAATCGCTTAACAGGCGACTGCTCTACCGCTGAGCTACAGAGGAATATTTTTCAGTTTCTCTTTTCCAGAGCCTGATTTCCAATATTTTTCTCTCTGTCTGGCATATTTTCTATCATTGCCACACTTTTCAAAAAATATCAGAACCCAAGGTCGGAAATTTTGTGTTGAAAATACTTGACCATTATTATGTTCTTCCAGTCTTCGTTCAATATTAGAAGACATTCCAACATATATTCTATTATCCTTATCACTTTTAATAGCGTATATGAAATAATCAAACATATCAATTATTCTAACACAGACGACTGCTCCCTGCCTGCCGATTGAAAATTAAGGCAGGTACCGCTGAGCTATCTACCTAGTCGGCAGACAGGCAGAGGAATATTTTATTCATCTTTAAAAGAGGAATATGTTATTTATGCTCCCAGGGCAGGATTCGAACCTTTTCCAAAGGATTAAAACAACTTTTACATAGTAGCAAAAAAGCAATAAAAATGCAAAAATACATTTATGTACATAAAAGTAAAAGTCACAGCTGGAGCCAAAAAGGAGACTATTGAAAAGCTAAGTGATGATCACTATAAAATATCGGTTAAACAACGCGCGGAAAGAAATATGGCCAATGATAGGGTTATTGAAATTTTAGCTAGTATTTTTAGTGTAAACATAAAACAGGTTCGTATTATTAATGGGCATCATAGCCCATCTAAAATGCTTTCAATAGATATATAAGTTTTATTAGCTAATATTGTCTATCTATGGTACAGTATACCTACAATATTTAGTTTGAAATCAAGTCGATTTTCGTATATCTTTATTTTGTATTTATTAATTAAATAACCAATCTATGAAAGGCATAATCAAAAAGCTTACAGATAAAGGTTTCGGGTTCATCACAGGTGAAGGTCTAGAGAAAGATTTATTCTTTCACTCAAATTCTCTTGTTGGTGTAACTTATGACGAACTTCGCGAAGGTGATGAAGTCACTTTTGAAACTGAAAACTCTCCAAAAGGTTTGAACGCAATTAACGTTGCGCGTGCATAGTCTACTATGTAAATAAAAATACCCCTTATTAAGGGGTATTTTTATTTGCTAAAATAATTTATTCATGATATAATAATACTATTATTAATAGTACATATTTGCATGAAAAATATTAAAAATAAATTAGCTTATATATTAGTTGCTGTCCTTTTTGTTACAATTGGCTTTTGGTCTTATTCACAAGCCAGTAGTAATCCTATAACTATTTGCGTTGCAGCAAATGGAACAGTCCATGTTGTTGGAGTTAATGGTTTTACATCAAATGATTGTACAACTAATGACTCACTTTTGACTTGGAACATTCAAGGCCCCCAAGGTGATACTGGTCCTCAAGGTCTCCAAGGTAATACTGGCCCCCAAGGCCCTCAAGGTGAAAAAGGTGATCAAGGTGCTACTGGTGCTACAGGCCCCCAAGGCCCTCAAGGTATCCAGGGTAATGCAGGAAATAATGGTTTAGATGGAGCTCCTGGT
>ERZ650304.1000-NODE-1000-length-11846-cov-5.163939_pt1 | contig 11846 bp, 16 predicted proteins | sample MGYA00376240_ERZ650304 | MGnify/ENA primary metagenome ERZ650304 (study PRJEB26733, sample SAMN07839271) | wastewater metagenome | biome: small river; feature: stream; material: water | place: USA: North Carolina | collected 2016-03-01 ...
GCTGAAGCAGTATTATTGATGGCAATATTACTACCTGCAATTAGATTTTTAGCTGCCAAGTGCGAAGAAGAGATCGCGCCGATTAATTGCCCGGTCGAATATGTAGCAGGGGCATCGCTTAAATTTGAAAACTTAATAGTGTCGCTGTCGCCTATAACTCCGAACAGATCTCTGAAGTTTTCATTTACTTTATTAAATGCATCGCGGATATTATCGCCAGTTCCGTCGTTACTGTAATCGCCGATGTCTATTATACGTCTTGCCATGTGCATACCTTTTAGCTTATTACAATATTTACCATTTATCATCAAGTGTAAATCCGTAGTACTACCGATCCTACGGATTTACACGAGCGTTCTATCCTATTATTGTATGTATTTATGCTGTTTATACGTCGATTGGCATAAATATATTTATGAACAAAGCATATCGATTCCGATTACTACCGACGGAGCAACAAGCAGAACTTCTCAACAAATGGGAAGGGCATTGCCGTTGGTTATGGAATTATTTCTTGGATTTAGAACAAAAAGAATACGCAGCAAACAAGAAGTTCATTTGGCGATATGACCTAATAAATCTTATTCCCGAACTAAAGAAGCAACACGAATGGCTTAAAGAGGCGCCGAGTCAGTCACTTCAACAGATCGGTACTTCGATGGATATAGCGTTAAAGAGATTAAAGTCATGTAACGGATTTCCAAAATTTAAGAAAAAGAATACCCGCAATGGTCAAATTTTAATCCCAAATCAGATTGCAAATAAGAAAGATGCTTCGATCGTCGCTGACAAATCTCATATTCAACTTCCGAAAATTGGTAAGATTAAATGGATACAGCACCGAGATATCATCGGAGTGATTAAATCAGTATCGATAACCCGAGATGTAGATCGGTGGTTTGCATCTATTTTGGTCGAACTGCCTGAAGTAGAGAAACTACTAGTCGATCCATCTACAGCAACAAGCATCGGAATTGACCTAGGTATTAAACATTTTATTGTTGACTCAAACGGCAAGAAAGTAGATAGCCCGAAGTTTTTACAACAAAAGATTGCACGGCTTAAAAGATATCAAAGACAAGTATCAAGAAAACAAAAAGGAAGCAATAATCGAAATAAAGCAAGACTCAAACTTGCTAAGTGGCATCTTGACATAGCAAATGCGAGGAAAGACTGGTTACATAAACTATCAAATGAGATAGTAAATACGAATGATATTATTTGCGTAGAAGATCTAAAAACCAAAGAGCTGATGACACGCAAATCGACTAAATCATTAAATAGACAAATATCCGATCAAGGTTGGGGTATGTTTTTGAATATGCTTCGCTATAAATGCGAACATAGAGGAAAGACATTTTCCCAAATAGGCCAATACGCGCCTAGCTCAAAGACGTGTAGTTCGTGCGGCTACAAAATGTCCGTAATGAGCTTAAAGATACGCGATTGGATTTGTCCCCAGTGCAGCGCAACTCATGACAGAGATGTTAATGCCGCGCTGAACATTTTGTGGTGGGGTCTTATGGCAACACCCAATACCGCCGGGACGGCGGGAATAAACGCCTGTGGAGATACAACTGCTCATTGATAAGAGGCATATGACTCGAGTTAATGAGGTATCAATGAAACAGGAAGCTGCACGATCTTTAGTCGAGTAGCAGTTCACTTAAGATAATAAAAAACCCGCATATAGCGGGTTTTTGTGTAGCATGCGTGTTATTTGGCTTCTTCCCAATAGTTGTCAACTAGGCATGCGGCACCTCAAAAGCGTTGTCGAAAATCTGCAGGAATTTATTTCCGTCGGTATGTGTGTCAACTACGATCATTGTAAATTCCGGCCCGCGATACACCCACTTCGATAAGTGACGTTGGGTATAGATTTCGTTTTCGTAGTAGTTTCCGGAAGAAAAGTCCTCCATTTGGTCTGCAAATCGTACTACCGAGCTACCGTCAGTGGACCAAATGGATCCGCGACAGTCGTCAATAGGAAATACCCGCCAGTTTTCTTCGTATCCAAAATACTCAAAGATCTGTTTTTGCAGGGTTAGATATTGGTCGAGTAATTGCATGTTTTGCTCTCTTGTGGTTAAAACTTAGTGGTTACGTTTGCCGTTAAATACGCAAACAAAGTATAAGCCGACGTTGCTTGTGTTATACACCTTGTGAAACGCGCCGTCCGGGATTAACACAATATCCCCAGCAGCTACCGGGAATCGATCATTGTCAATTTCCATTTCGCCTACGCCGTTAATAAATGTGTACACTTCTTCAACGCCAGGGTGTGCGTGGCCAGTTGTGCATTTTTCCGGAAATAGTATTGTTGATCCAACGACGAGGGAATTTAAGTTAGTATTGTCTCGGACAATATACCGATCGTCTTGTTTAACAATTTCACCGCCTACTTGGAAATCTCGATATCGATTCATGCAAATAAGTCCTCGTTGTCGTCGCGGTGCCCTACTCGCATTGCCATATTCGACGGCGTCTCACGAACTTCAACTTTTGAGCACCAAAGTCGTGCAGCTTCGCTAGTTCCATAATTTGGTAAAAAGATTCCGTTTACATACTTGTACAAGAAGTCGGCAATCCCTTCGCAGCCAGTTTTTTCAACTTCTGTAATTTTTGCAAGTCCAAGCTCGCCAAGCCGCTTAATGTCTGCATAATGCGGATCATCTTGTGCAAGTAGCAAGACGTGGTCAAACTTGTCTTCAAGAAACTCTTTGAGAGGTTTCAGTCCGCCGTAATCCATTGCCCAGTTTCGAGCATCTAAATCGTCGCATTCGAATTCAAATTTAAAACTGAGTGCATATCCGTGAATCTGATTGCAGTGCGAATCAGCACGCCATTGCCGATATGCTAGCGGCGCAAGGTGGGAATATTCCTTAGTGCTTATGTACTTTGCCATTTCTAGTCTCCATGTAGTAGCAAGTTAATGGCCCAGAATTTATAAAGCGGGCTGATGCCCCGACCGCTATTTCGTAGTTATGTTATGACGCGGATATCTTCAGCAAGATTTGGTTCTCGTTGATTCTACCCGACGCTTTTGTTTCTACTGTTTGAATCTGATCCAAGAATTTCCGAAGAGCAATTTTCCCGGCGGCCTTAAACACAGCAAGTTGCTCGGCTGGCTTCTTAAGTGTTTTCGAAGTGCTCTTGGCTGGATCGAAATTTAGAATTCCAGAACCCTTTACACTAAGTTTTTGATCAGCCAATGCAACGTAACGAGTAATCTTCCGAGTTTTAGTGTCGAAACACCATAGTTCAGCAGCTCCGACGATTCCAACTGCGTTGATGCTCACTAAGCTCAGCGGATCGTGAACCTTGAGATATTTCAGCTTCTCAACAAGTTTTTCTTTCGGAACTTCCTTCTTAACTCGTGGTTTGCGAGTTACCTTTGCTTCTTCGGAAATCATATCACATGCAGACATAATTTCTTTCATAAATTCGATAAGGCTCCGAATTTGCTTCTTTGAACGATGCGAATACGCTTCTCGCAATTGATCATCGCCTTTGCCGCTCGCTAGTAATTCAAGCTCGGCTAGGTCGCGAGCATAAAACTCTTTGATGATCTTTGCATGCGCTGCCTTTGCCCCGCGTTTCCGCAATGCTGGGGCAATCTTAAACGCTTTTGGATCAAACGTTTCTGGACTAGTCTGAAATTGTTCGATCGCATCTTCAATTTCTTCAGTCATCGGAAAAGTCGATTCGATTGTCCGAGTTTGTATCGACTTAACATGCTTCGGAGTGGCATCAAGCTCTGCTTGTTCTTTTTCTTTTTGATCCTTTGACCCAGCTTCGACAATGCTTGTAATTTGTTGCCCTAACCACATTGCAGAATTTGCATCGTTGTTGAACCCCGGCCGCGATGCTGGCATCCCACGATTCATACACGCTGCAATTCCGCCCATTGTAGAACTAACACGCCAATCATTAGTCCCCTTAAACGCAGCAATCTGATCTTTAGTGTACTTGTTTGCAGCCATCCACGTTAACACTGCTGCCTTGTGAGATTTTGTGTCAACTTCAAGACGGTAATAGTCCATTGCAGTGCGAAAGTGCTTCATGAACTGTTTTGGATTCCAATCTTCGCAGCCATCCCACTTCGGGCTAGGGTCAGCCTTCGCCCGCTCGCGCTGAACTCGAACTTGAGCAGTTGTTACACGAATGCCAGATTTTGGTTTAGCGACGCGGGCCATGGGATATTCCTCAAATGTTCTATTGTGCTATTATATACTCACAAATGAAAAAAGTCAAGCTATTACTTGACTTTTGGTAGAGTCACTTGCTGGTCACGTCCAGAGCGCGCCCCGGATTGCAATAAGACGTTTCATCATTTCGGTATCTTCGTTGAAGTATGCTTCTTCTATCGCATGGCACTCATCGGAAATCTCCGATTTGTGTTGGCGTTGCTCGGGAGTTAGGGCAGACCCGATTCCAAACAGGTCATCTTCGTCCGATTCGTCCCTGCGCTCTGCATACCAATCAGTTAATCCACTCTCATCGAATGGATCAGGGCGATTCCTGTAAACAGTAGTCCACCAAGTGTACAACTCGTACACTTCTTTTGCAGCCGCAGCTTGGCTCGGCATGTCAGTTAGTGACATTTCCCATTTTAAGTGTTCGATGCCTGCTTCCGGGCATCTCCATTCAACAAACCACCGCGCCCACCACTTTCCTCTCCACCACGGAGTTTTGAACTTCTCTCGGGCATCATCGTCCCACGCAACTAACATCCATGCTTTCTCAACTTCGACAAAATTAACGAGTTCGTTGAACATGCACGGCAAGAATCGATTAGATAGGTCACACCATTTTCCGGGGGTAATATCCTTCGGACTAGCAGTAAGAGCATGCGCCTTAATTAAAAACCGATTGTTTAAGTAATAGCGCACTTCATTAATTCGATCAGGCACCCACATCCAAATATTCTGCAAAGCAGTAAACGCTTCTTCGACAATCCAATATCGAATCGGATGGGATGTGCGGGCAAGCTTGCGCCAGTCTCGCCACTCTTCCATAGTCCCGAACTTGAGCTTCGGTGTTCCGCGGACTTTATCAGCGAGTTTAGTGTTGCTCCAATATGTTAATCTCAATTGCACCACCGTAATATAAACATGTCCCGATAATTTTCGGAAGAAAAACTGCATTTTGCATGCATCAAAGGGATCCCGGTTCCTGTTGTTATCTCAACGAGTTTAGTGTCCCACGTTGATTCAACCCACAACACAATCTGTTCTATGTAATTGTAAGAGGAAAACTGTATTTCTACACAAAATGGCAACTCACTTTCGTCGTCAAATATTGAAATCACAGATGCTGAATCTTTTAATGCCACAGGATTCATAGGGGCAGGCATCGCTCGACGTATTAGCGGAATAAGAAGCTGATCCCGACTCATTGTATAATGCATCCTAACGCTCGCATGTCGCGCTCAAAGTAAATTTGTTGTTCGGGATCAACTTCAACAAACACAGTTTGCGATTTACTGTTATCCCATAGATCCTTTGCTTCTTTAAGACCGCTGCCTGTATAAGTCCTAATGCATTTGATTACCGGAACTGCTTGCTGAGTAAACGCCGCATTACCGGCTTGGAACCCAATCTTTCCGCTTCGACGTCCGGTTATCATTGCGAAGAAAATCTTGCCTTTAACTTCAGTACCAACTGCGGTTCCGATCGCTTCCCAAATTTCCATTCCTTTTTCTGAACCGTAGTGGTTAGTAAGCGATTCAAGAAAGCGAAGCCCGTCGGCGATTACACGATTTAGAGACTCGTCTGGCAATTCATTAGGTGTCATCACAACTTTTCTCCAGGCAAGAACCCTCGCCACGTTTTAAACCTCGGAAACCGCAAGCTAAAGTGTTCCTTGTCAGTGCTCTTAGTAATTGCATCAGCGCGGATTTCTCCGACTAATCCAACAACATCAGTGCTATCGGGGAGTTCAGTAAATACTTCCCATTTCCCCTTTACCTTTTTCCGCCACTGAACGGGTTGCTTCGTATGGGTTGCCCAAATCTGCGCTCGCTGTTGGATGCTAAATCCGCCGCCGCAGCTAACGCGAATAAACTTCCCGTCTTCAGTACCTTCAAATACAACTGCACCCATCGTTCCTACAAACTTAGAGTCTGGCTTGCCTTCTTCAACATCTACTGCGGTTAGTGACACTTCGATAAATGGCTTCATTTTGAGCCAGTTTTTACTCCGTTTGCATTCGTAGACAGCACCTAGGTCTTTGAGCATAATGCCTTCGTACTTGCCAGCAAGTGCAGCAGCATTAATTTCTTTTAATCGTAGGCGACCTTCTTCTGTATCGAGGTCTACCGTTTCAGTTCCAACTACTGTAACATTAGGTAGGGAACTTCCAACAAGATCGAACAGTGTCTGAAGTTTTTGTGTGCGGGCCTGCTGGGTTAACTTGCTTTTGCCTGCAAGGAACTCAGATAACGGAATAATATCAAACAAGTTAAGTACAGAGTCGTCTGCCTGAACATTTGTTTTTCGACGAGCTTGCTTCATTAGGTCTTGGAATGAAGCAGACATAACTTCCCCGTCGAGAACGGTTGGATCACTAAACTGCCCTGCAATAGCTGCAACTTGTTTGCAAATAACTCCAAAATTAGTTAGTTCCTTGCCATTCCGGGAGGTTTGAATAACCCGTCCGTCCGGATACACAACGGTGAGCACCCGCATACCATCTAATTTGCAATCAATTTGCTTCTTGCCCGTTAGTTCAGCTTCGTCAACATTGCCGTCATCATCAACACAATCTTTCGCAAGCTGGCATTCAAACACACCGATCTTGTATTGCGGATAATCGATTTCGCAAACTCGATTAACTGTACCTTCGCTAAAACCTGCTTTTAGGTCTTTGAGCAGGATTAACCGATACCATCCGTTCCATTCTGCAACAGTAGCAGTTGACATAGCTTCTTCAATTGCATATTTTGCATCGTGGCCAGTGAGTTCTCGATTTTGTAGCTTGTTTGCCAATGTAACAAAATTCAACCAGCTAAGTCCGCTCCCGCCAGCGGTTGATGTTGGGACTTTCTTTACACCGAACGTTACAAGCGGGTCATACGCAAGCTTCAAGCCGGCGAAAAACTCAGAGTTAGCTAGTTCCGCTTGTGCTCGAACAAGTGCCTCCTTAGTAAGTCGGCTGTCCGATTTAGCAATCGCTTCAATGAGCAAATGGGGTGCTTGCAGTGTCATAAGTAATCTCGCTTGTGTATGGGTATTTTACTTGGTATTTGCAGATTTGTCAATCGTTTTGGATCGATCCTCAGGAAACATATAAGGCATCAGAAATGGGAACGCTTCTACTCCTTTGAGATGTAAAAGCATTGCTTCCTGTGAAGTTATCCGCTTTGCATATTGATGATTAACGTGTCCGTTCGGAGTGATTATCTTCTCTTTAATCACGTACAGAGTTAAGTCGGCTATTTTTGCTAATCCTAAATTTCACTGGATCTGCTTGGTAGAACCGCCGGCCAATAAGTCTTAAGAAAGTAACTTGCTCGGGAAATAGCCATCGGCCTTCTAACCAGGGGTTTTCTGGTGCTGAAACTAGATAAAATCGTTGTCGTGGTAATCCAATATGGGATTTCGACTCCTTGCGCTGTTCTGCGCGCTCGGCAGCCGTCGGTTCGCGAAACGATTGTTTTTTAGAAGATCGAGTCGGTATCAATCCGCATCTCCGTTGACAATTCCGAGGCCCGCAACAACCGAAGTATCGTTTGCTAAAGAGGTGAAAGTACTTTTCAAAATCAAAAAACGGTAACTGATAAGACCCTTGCTGGAATTATAGTAGCGTTTTTTAGTTTCAGAAATGTGATATCTTTCGGCGTGAGCCACTCTCGACGGCCGTAATGACTTGGATTTTCCCCTTCTGGAATAACAAAACACAGTTTGCATCCCGCTATTTCTTTGCGTGACCGGTCTTGTTGAGAGAGACGATCTCTCAACATTTGCTGGTTAGATGGGTTGTACTTCGATAGTCGTCGCATTAGGGCCGCCGTCTGCAAATTAGCGTTTGTAAATAATTTGATCAGCTAACCCGAAGTCAACTGCTTCCTGTGCTGACAAGTAAGTGTCGAACTTCATTACGTTGTGAAATTCTTCAAATGTTTTGCCTTTACTGTTATGTTTTACATATAGCTCAGTTAGGCGGTTATTTAAGCGAATACTTTCTTCGAATGCTCTCTTAGCATCTTCGAATTCAAGTTCTTGTACGTGTACTGACCCGCGAGTCCCTGGGGTCCCGGAACTAACACGGTGAATCATTGTTCTTGATTCGGGTAATACTAGTCGTTTTCCTAGGGTGCCAGCCTGTGCGAGGAACGAGCCCATGCTGCTAGCTTGTCCAATTACAACTGTACTTACGTCAGGTTTAATGAACTGCATGCAGTTGTATATCGCTAACCCCGACATCACCGAGCCACCGGGCGAATTGATGTAGAAGAAAATGTCTTCGGGGCCTTGACTCTCTAAAAACAGCAGTTGAGCAACTACCGAAGCAGCAGATTGCTCGTTAACGTCGGTGTCGAGCATAACGATCCGGTCCTTTAACATCCTGGACCAGATGTCCATAGCACGTTCGCCTTTTGGAGTTTCGTCAATAACCATAGGTACTAAATGCATGAGTTTGTTCTCTTGTGTTGATTGTATTGATATGGCAGGCTTACTGGATTGTTCCTGTCAAGCCGGCTAGTAAATTAAATCGGTCCCACGCTTGTTTAAGCGCAGGGTTTGCCTCAATATCCTTAATTTCCGGTACTAAGTCTAGCCAAACTACTCCGTGCCCGATACTCTGAGGATATACTCCGAACTTCCGCGGCTGGTGGAGTTTTCCGGACGACTCGAGATTTTGGACCAATTGCCGGATTTCGCTTTCTCGGTCAACATACCGAGACCACGGTCCACCATATGCATATCCGGTAAACAGGGAACTCCAGTGTTCGTCGTTTGCTGGATCAAAATTAGTGCGGCTAACGATTACAAAGACGTCGTCAATATTAACGTCGCCTTCGATGATATCAACTACGCATGCGCTTAGACTAAGACCAATCTTCACTTGTAAATTCCTTCATGTGCTCATAACGAGTCAATCGAACCGAAGTAATAAATCGCCACCGAAAGCTTCGCCACGCTTTATTGTCGGTGTCGTATACCGCTTGCAACTCGAGACTCTTTGCTTTTGTTTTAGTGCTTGCATTCTCTGTCGCAGGAACAATATCCTGCGACAAAGTGCAATTCATTACCCGAGAAGTCCCGTCAACTTTCTTAAACGTAACTTCGACGATGCCAGCATGCAGTTCGTCCAGTAACAACTCACGGAATTCTTCCTGAGTCATAATATTTCCTAATTCACTCATCGTTAAGTTCCTTTATCGACCGATCATAAGTTGATTTAACAATTGAAGGGTCCGGCATGTCATCTAAATCGATGACAAAGTGTGGGTCCCATCCAGTACGTTCGTCGTATCCGCATTCGCCCGGTTCAACATATCCTCGCGGATTACATGCAACCAGTGTATCACCAATGTAATACCAATGCGGATGGTGCGTATGACCGCAAGTCCACAACGAAATTTCCGGATGATCTAAAATCATTTCGCTCAGTTCGCTAAAATATGCCCCGTTCATCAAATATTGAGCTGCGTATTGCGGGTTAGTGCTTTTGCTCGACGGCAAGTGGTGACCAACAACTACAACTTTTCGATCCGGCTTGTCGCTTTCTCGGATATTTTGTATGACGCACTTAATGTAATCAACGGCATCATAATGGCGACGCATAGTCTCGAACGGCCGCAATCTCCGATATTCAAGGCGATCATTTCTGATAACCCGGTAATCATTCATTAAATCTTGTACGGCGTGCGTAGTCATCGGGCACCCGCCGTTTAGGTTAGTCCATAACGTTGAGCCAATAAAAACTACCCCGTCAATTTCGATAGTTTCGCCTTCCAAAAAGTGTAATCGAGGGTAATTTGCACATTCTGCGCGCAAATAATCAAGGGCAGCGTACCACTTTCCATTATAGAACTCGTGGTTTCCAGCAACATAAACGACATGCTTGAATTCCTTAGTTACATTATCGAAGAACTCGCGAGTCCGCCGAGCAACCTGTGCATTTTGGCCAGACGCTTCAGTAAGCGTAGTCCCGAACGGATAGTCGTGCAAGTATTGAGCAACTGTAATGTCACCGGACAGTACTAAAACATCAGCGTTCTGAGTATTTTTCAACTCGACTCCGCTGAATTCTAAGTGCAAATCGGATACAACTGAAATTTTCATAACTCTCTACCTCATCAAGCCTTATTATAACGCAATTTTAAGAAGATGTCAATCTAAATCACAGTGGTTGGACAATAAAATTCTTCCACAAGGCGGGTCCTTCGATCAGCAAACCGGCATTTCGGAGAACTAATAGGTGCTGGATCGCAGTTGCACACTCACGTTCGGTGAGACCGCTAATCGATTGGAAATCTTTCCCAATCACTGCCGAATGGTGACAAAAGGTTTTAACCCAATGATGTGCATCTTGTACCTCGATCGGCCATTTACTTGCCCGGTGCGTCGGAAGTTGATCATCCGGAACCATAGTTACCTCACATCAATGATAGGCGATCGGTAATTCCGACTAACTCGTGAGACCAGCACGGGCCCACGGCAATTGCCGTGTTAGTTGGGACTCCGTTAAACTCAGTTACTCCGGAGTCAGTAATTAGCGAGCATGGAAGACCAGCAGCTTGCGCTTTTTTGTAGATTTCTAGCAACTCGGGTTCGTCTTTGCAATAAACGCAGATTTTTGCAAAGCTTCCATTAACCCACCGGAACATTGCTGAACTCGGCACATCAATTTTTAATGCTGCTAGGACCTTAAAACACAAGATCTTTAAAAGGTACTGAAGAACCACCGAAGTCGAAGCATGAGCTAGCTGCGCGGCTTCTTTACCTCGCCGACTTTTTAAGTCTTTACGGTAGACTAAAACCTGCTTTACATTGTACGACATGATTTTACACCTTATAATGTAACGTGTAGCTTGGCTACGTTAAGCAAATGATTGAATGTTGCCTTAACATCGGATAAATCTTGCAAAGTAACTCCCTCAAACCGCCCAACTAAGCACGGAGTAGTGTTTGACGCTCTCAAGACACCCCAGCTGTTTTCGAATTCTAATCGAATACCGTCTAATGTTGACGAATTATTTGGAAATTCCCGGGTTGCTTGGTCGGCCAACTTAGCAATAAATTGAAACTTTTCGGAATCACTTACATCGACTGTTAATTCGATAGTTTCCATTGGTAACGGCAGTTGCGAAATCAATTCGTCGAGCGTAACGTTGCTATTTGAAACCAATTCAACTAACCTTGCTGCTGCATATAACCCGTCGTCGAACCCGAACCACCTGTCACTAAAAAATAAGTGACCGCTTAGTTCGCCTGCAAATATAGCAGCCGTTTTGCGGATTGCTTTCTTAATGTGCGAGTGGCCAGTCTTCGACATAATTGGATTGCCGCCTGCCGATTCAATTACTTCTTTGAGTAAGCGAGTGCATTTTACGTCATACACTATATTCTGCAGTTTGGTCTCAGAGGCTAAAATATTTTTAGAGAACAGCATCATTAGGCGATCGGCCGGAATAACAACTCCGGAATTAGTTACGGCACCAAGCCGATCACCATCACCGTCAAACGAAACTCCGAGATCAGCACCATGAGTTAACACTGCTGCCGTGAGATCAGTTAAGTTTTCAATTTTGCTCGGATCCGGGTGGTGATTAGGAAAAGTTCCATCTAGATCGGAAGAGCGTCGTGTAGGGAAAGAGTGTCTTCGCCTGTGTAGAT
>ERZ650304.1001-NODE-1001-length-11826-cov-6.981905_pt1 | contig 11826 bp, 21 predicted proteins | sample MGYA00376240_ERZ650304 | MGnify/ENA primary metagenome ERZ650304 (study PRJEB26733, sample SAMN07839271) | wastewater metagenome | biome: small river; feature: stream; material: water | place: USA: North Carolina | collected 2016-03-01 ...
GCAGCGACTACACGATAAAGCGGAATTACACCGACCTGCTGACCATGTACATCGACACGCTGGCCGTAGAAGTGATCGTGCACCTGTATGACACCAACGGCGAAGAGATACCGACTGCCGGCATAGGCTTCACCGGAGTAACTGTACCGGGCAATGTGTACACGCTGGCCGGGACTGACTATCCTTACCAGTCTATTAACCTCAGCTTCCCGCTCTCAGGCCTGTACACTATGACCGACAGCCAGAAGATAATATTCATTGCACTGGAATGCGTGTACGATACCGGCGCCGGGGAAACATCTAACTGGTACATCAGCGAGCCGGTATTCTTCAGAAATGGCGAATGGCGCAAGACCATGCTCATCACGGCCACTAACAGCACGAACGACTATGATGTGATGTTTGAGGCTACCAACGCCATATTCCACTACCGGGTAGAGGCCGATATACTGGATGATCCGGCGCCGGCATTCAAGGATACTGTTTTCGAGGATCAGCAGTACGAAATGACGAAGCTGCAGTCTGTACCGTATGATCTCTTCGACTTTGTAACAGGTGCAGTGCCAAAGTATATGCTGGATAAGATCAACCGCGCATTCGCCTGCGATACGTTCACCATCGATGGCATTACCTACGTGAAGGATGGCGGCGCCAACTGGTCCATGACCAATGCAGAGGGCTACAAGATGCATGCAGGCAAGATACGCCTGCAGAAAGCGCAGCATGAAAGCGGCACATCATGGGACAGCATCGAAGATCCTGAGATAACAGAAAGGGTGCATACCGGCGAGCATAGCCTTGTGTATGCTTAGGGGTAAATATAACTATTTCGCACCTCTATGCGGTACGGGTACTTTTGATAAAAAGAAGCTATGAGCACATTACAGACAACCGTAACGGCACTTAAAGGAACTGCACACTCGGATGTAACAACTAAGACAGCGGCATTATCCCTGTCTGCTGCTGATCACGGTGCAGTACTTGAGGCTTTATGTGACCTCTTCACGGCTCTGGGATGGGATATTGACAGCGTAACTCCGACTGTTATCTCCAATGTCCTGAATTTGATGATCGGTACGCTGGTGGGCGCCAATACTTACGCAAGCAATAGCGCATTCACTGTGCGCAGTGGCATCAATCTACGCGCCGCATTATCTGACAACATCGGATCCGGATTGGTAACTCTGCGGGACGGCACAAGCAATTTCAATGCGAAATTCCACGGTGAGCCGCGTACAGGGTCACTCTCTGCAGACAGAAATCTTTACCCACCGGATGCATCAGGTACGATCGCGCTGACATCAGACATAGCGGCTGCCAGTAATCTCACCTATGCAGTGGCTACCGATGCTAATTACACGGTGCCTGGTACACATATGTACATCCGGCTACCGGCTACAACCGCTCCGAGAAACATAGTGCTGCCAACAGCAACAGCAGGGGCGGTGCTGGAATTTGCCAACCTGTCTACCAATACCGGCGACTGGACATTTACAGGAGCTACCGCCAAAGACTGCAGCGATATAGCAATCGGAATCATAAACGCAACATCTGGTTATAGACTCCTCGGTGAGGGGACAATATGGAGGCGTGTAAACTAACAACAATGAAAAGGATCTTCTTATTTGCGGCGCTACTCTTCAGCCTCTTCGCCCAGGCTCAGAACAATGTAATTTTCAACACCGGCAGCGCTGGCCGTGTGACGATCGACAACCAGGATTATGAGCGCGGGTACATCACCTACCGCTGGTACCTGTCAGGATCTGATACTTTGGTGGAGCTGGCAAGGGAATACAATACTTCGCAGCCATTCCGCTCAGGCAGGGTAATCAGCAAGTATAAGGACGGGGACAATGCAAGTGCCGCCTTTGCTTCGTTCGCTGCATGGCGTACATGGTGGAGGTCGAACGGTGAGCCGAAGCCGGATACTATTGTTGGCGGTGGCGGCGTAACCTCAATCACAGCAGGTACAGGTCTATCCGGTGGCACAATCACAACTACCGGCACGGTCGCGGTAGACCAATCCACGGCGTTCGTATGGACAGGCGCAAATACGTGGACGAACACATCGGGTAATACCTATAACATAAACAACAACACTACGACAATCAAACCGGCGGTTATCATAAGCAACACAACGGCGGCAACGGGCGGTGCTACCCGACAGAATAGCCCTGCATTGTCTTTCAGGGGTACGGGATGGTCTGGCAGCGCAAGCCAATTAATGAGGATGGACATGATAATGAAACCATCAACAGTTTCAGGAAGGTATGATTTTTCTTTCGATCAAACTATCGGCGGCGTAACAACTACAGGTGTGGTTAAAATATCGCAAGGCGGTAGCTTATCAGCAACAACATTAGTTGCGCAATCAGGCGGATTAACTACCAACAATAGCCCGATATATAACAACGCCGTGCAAACCCCTGTAAGCGGCTCTACTTCTGGAGATGCGACCTTTACCATGCCGGAGCAAGGAACAAGCCATAAAAAAGTTATTATCTATTTAAATGCCCTTTTAGGTACGGCCTCATACACTTTTGACGCTCCATTCTTTTTTACCCCTGCTATAATCACAACGGATGGTGTCGCGGCGGCGGTGGTTACTTCGCTATCTACATCAGCCGTTACAGTAACGGGGGCAACGACAACAGGTTTCTTAATCTTAGAAGGGTACTAATCAATCACAATAAAAAATCAAAAACTATGTTTTCAGTAGACACGATTTTCAGCAATGCCACAAGATGCACTTTGCAGGGTAACGGAGACCCGAACGTTAACAGCGTAACGCCCGTATCAGGCTGCACAGAGGCAATATACCTTAACGACCTGCCCGACACACGTAACACCAATGCTCGCACGGTATGGATATGGAACGCGGCGACATCAACATGGGTAGCAAGGGCATAATTAACCACTAAATACTATTCAGTCTATGCCACAGCAGACCGAAAGCACAACTACCACTATCGCCAGCAGTACAAAGCAAAACAACTGGCCTGTAATACTGACGATCATTACCATGTGCATCGGCGGTATAGGCTATATGGAGAACACCAAGACGCAGATAATAGCTGAGATACACAAAGGTGCTATTGACCACACTGAGCTAAAAGGCAGGGTATTGCAGTTGGAGAGCCGCACTGCTGCGATGGAACACTTCAGGGACAGAATAGAGGCATACTACGATAAGCCGAAACCTATTCCACACCAGCAAAACGACTAGCTATGCAGATACTCAAGCCAATCACTGACCTATGGAACGGCTGCACCTCTATGCTGTCGGAAACGGGCAAGCAATCGCTGAAACGGGGACTGGCTGCTGAATTTGGTGTATTGATAGCTTTCATCGTGTACCAGGTGGTGATGCGTGATACGATGTCAAAGGAGAAGTACGACATTATCAAGTTCATTGTAATTGCTCTTTGCGTAATGATAGCGATACTGACAGGCGTAGCAACAGCAAAGGATATCATCGCCTTCAAGTACGGCCGCAAAGACACCGAACCAGAAAATAAAGAACTATGAGATACATCATCCCAATACTCATTCTCTTCTCCTTCTCATCCTGCCACACGTTGAAGACCGTGAGCCATTCAACAGTAGACAGCAGCAAGGTAGATAGCCTGCAGACTGTCATTACCCGGCTGATAGAGAGCAAGAAAGACAGCAACCAGACCAACGTTACCAAGGAAAAGGAAACAACAACGGAGACATTCACCAGCGACACGGCCGTAAAGACCACTGAGAAGCGCCTAAAGTTCCTGATCGGTAAAGGCGTGGCTGTTGATACTGTTCTCAACGATGGAGAGCTGGAACTGCGCATCTACACCGATAACCAAGGCAATACCCATGTAGATGCTGATGTGGAAGCGATCACCATCATAGTGCAGAATCTGCGCCGGGTGAATAAGACCATCACCGAAAAGAACGACAGTACCAGTTTCCGGCTGGTGCAGGTATCAAAAGAGAACGACAGCCTGCGCGCTGTAATCGCAAATAGCAAGGTGAGCCATACCGAGGTAGTTGTTAAGGAGAAACAGTTGTCATGGTGGGGTAAGTTATTTGTGGGCTTCCGAACGTTTATTCTTGCGATCGCAGTTGCGATAGTGGTCATTATCATCTGGTGGCTAAAACGGAAATTCGGGTGATGCAGGTGCTACTCATAGCGCTGATCATTCTCATAGTAATAATGCTAGTTATTCTTTACCGTTTTCATAAAAATTAACCAATGGCTGAATTCAAAGTAGCTGAAAAGTATGTGCTCGTCAATGAAGGCGGGTATGTAAATGACCCGGACGACAGCGGCGGGGAAACATACCGCGGCATCTCCCGTAAGAACTTTCCCGGCTGGTCTGGATGGGAGATTGTGGACGGCCACAAACCACTCAGGCACGGAGAGTTCATCAACAGCAAGATCCTCGATGCTCAGGTGAACACCTTCTACAAGGTCAATTTCTGGGACAAGATGAAAGGCGACCAGATCAGCAATCAGAATGTGGCCAGCTACTTCTATGACTTCTTTGTAACGTCTGGCGGCAATGCTGTGATAGAGCTGCAAAAGGTGTTAGGCATAGACCCACAAACGCCGAATTTCGGGCCACTCACACTGAGCAAGGTCAATGCATACGAGGGTAACTTACTGCTGATGCTGCACGATGCACGCACTGAGTACTATGAGCGCATCGGCACCGGCAAGAATGCGAAGTTCCTGAAAGGCTGGTTAGCCAGGGCAAGCAAGATGTATCAATATTTCATTTAAGATTTTGGGTGATAAAATGGGGGCCGGCTCTTTCTAGGGCTGGCTTTTTTGTACTCGCAAAAAAATAATTCAAAATAAATCTTTGAAAAAGTTGCACAATCAAAAATAAGTACTATCTTTGTGTAACAAAAGCAAAGAACATGAACACAGTAACACACAGCAAATTCGGAACAGGCACAATAATATCGCAGGATTCTAACAACGTAACTGTTGATTTTAGCGGCACTATCAAGACATTAATTATCAAGTTCGCAAATCTGAAAAACGAAGATGGCTCTACATTTGGGGTTCAGTTCGCTGCTCCCGCTAAGTCTGCAAAAAAAGTAAACAAAGCAAACTTCATGAGCAAAGAAGAATTTGCAAAGAGCAGGTATGCTACTATGAGCGACAACGATTTTAACGCAGAACGTCAGCAGGCGGCATATAATTCTATTTCTTGGTAATCCACTTTTGAGAAATGAAAACATATCAGCAAATAGCCGACAAGATACACGAACTGCTAGCCATCAGAGGTAGCCATTACTTTACAGTTAATGGAGTAAATGATACCACTATTAAAATCAGAGTTTCCGACCATTTGGCTAACAAATTCAACAACAAGGGGGAAACAGTGGCATTGTCTTTCATCTCGTCAAGAAAGGGAATAGGCGGCTATAATAACATGGTTAGGGAGTGGGAAGTAATGACAAATGGCATGACGACTACCTATGAGGAAATTGTCGACATTTTAGAGTGGGAGGGTGTAGTTCTATAAAAAGATTATCGCAACATCGAAATGAATAATCCAAAATCAAACAGAGGCGGCAAACGCTTCGGTGCTGGTCGAAAGACCGATGCAAAGAAAACAATCACAATGCGGGTGACTGATGCTGAAAAAAAAGCGATCGAAGAATTAAGAAAGAAACCACTAAAGCCCGAATAATATCTGGCTTTTTTATTGCCTGAAAAATATTTCTTTGAAAAAGTTGCACAATCAAAATAAAGATGTACATTTGTCTAAGAAATCGCAGGTAGCGAGATAAACGAAACAAAATGAACACATCATTCAACACAATCGAAACAATCAGGACTAACGCTGAAATCACTAACAAGGCGGCTGCATATCTCGCAGCTTGCGATCAATTCGAAATAGAAGCAACCAAATTTGCAACGAATGAAAATTTCGTTAGTCGCAAAAGCGCAGAAGAGGTTAGCCTTGCATATAGCAGGGCAAAGAGCGCACAAGGAGAATATGCGGTATATGCCGAAGCTCACGCATGTGAAGTATGGTTATCTAAGGCATGGAATAACGCAGATTAATTTTAAAACCCGCCAATCGGCATAAAACGAAAGATTATGAAAAATGCAGCCAAGTTCAACAAAAACGGTAAGTCGCCTAAATTCACAACACCATCCGATGCAACTGTATTTTCGGACAGATATGCAGCATTTGAAAAGTGCTATGAATACAATGCATTGCAGCCACTTGAAATAGAAAAAGGTAAGTGGATATGCATTAACCCATCTATCAAATAATCACCATTCAACTATTATTTTATGAAAAACTTATCAAAATGCACCTTTGAAATTCAGCTTATCAGCCAATTTGCAGGTGATACTTACCTGACTTATGGCATAGGCGACTATCTTGTAACTCCTGGAACTATAATTGAAATAGAATGAAGAAACCAAAATCCAACAGAGGCGGGGCGCGTCCGGGCGCAGGTCGAAAGACCGATGCAAAGAAAACAATCACAATGCGGGTGACTGATGCTGAAAAAAAGCGATCGAAGAATTAAGAAAGAAACCACTCTCCATTATCTTTGTATTCTAAACTTATATTTTATGATCGACAACAATAACGATGAACGTCCACGCATTACTAAGGAGCATAATAATTTGCCTCTTTCGAAGAATCTAAAAATAACCATACTGGAATCAGCAGTTGAATCACTAATTGAGGTCGATTCAAGTGGCCGCGTACCAATACCTTTTTCGCGATTAAAGGAACGATACCTAGACCTCGAAAGGCTTATCTGTAGCGATTCCCAGACTACAGCCTAGGTTATTTTCTAAATCCAATAGGCGCTCTACTTTCCTTGTCCTGACCGTCATCGGGCATAATAAGCGTCAATGCTTCGGCGCTTATATCTAATCTGCGAACCTCATTATTTTCATCGAACCAATGACAGCGCCACATAGTGCTGTCATTGTTCATTGCGGCCGCTATTGTCATTGGCAGGCCTCCACTTTTGAGCCATACCACGTCTCCGGGCTTTAATTTATTTGTTTCCATATCCGTTTATTTTCAATTAAATACACTTAACAAAAAGATTTCTTTATATTTCTCCAACTATTTATTTGGATTAATCCAAAACATTCTCCAATTTTACACCAGAAAGTAAGCAAAAAGAAACTAAAACACAACCATATGCAAAATACGGAAAAAAGCGAAAAAGTGAAAGAATTGCCAAACGCAGTTAAGTGGCTTGCTGAAGGATTGCAGGAATATGCAGCGCAGCTCATACGCGGAGACATTGGCGAAATAGCAAAGCGCATAGGCAAGACAGAGCCGGCCGTTCGCCCATACTTTAAAGGCGAGATCGCAGACTTCAACACAGGCTCAGTGATCCTTACCGAAACAAGGAAACTGATCATAGCCCGAGAGAAAGAAGTAAAGAAGCTGGTAGCGTAAAGTTCATCCATAGGAAATATCCCATACAAACTAAATGCCAATTATTCACAAATCATTTTAACAATGACACTGGAATCAATCGCCGCAAAGCTCGACCGCAACTACGCACAAGGCCGCGAGATATTGAAAGCCTTGAAAGGTGAGGCTGAAAAAGTGGAGTGGGTGAAGCTGGAAACAGTAAAGAAGCAAACCGGCCTCACTTTCGAGCAGATCAGGTACGCCAGGGTGCAAAATCCACAGATTGCACGCAGTAAAGGCACTGGCAGGTATGAGTACAATTTATCAGCATACAAGCAAATAGCAGCATAAAACCATAAACCGCCTCTTTATCACTTCACCAAAAACAAGTAAAAACGAAAACAATGCCACACAGGAAATTATTAAAGAAGCAACCGGATCGAATGCGATTCTTTGACGGTAGGTACTTCGACCTGGATAAGTTCTACTACCACCATGTACTGAGGCCGTGGGATGTGCTCAACATCATTTTAGCATCAGCAATAACCTTCGTAGTGTTCGGCGGTTACCTGCTACTTAAGAGATAAAAACAGGGCTGAAAGGTGCGAAAACACTGGCTATTTACCAAAAGGTAAATAAAACTTTTAAAGAAAAACACCATCCATGCGCACACAACGAATATTAAAGATTATAGCTCAAAAGTACGAGGTCACATTTTCCGAGCTGTGCACACATAATAAGAGAAGCGACCAGCGCATAACAGCAGGAAAACAGACAGCGGCATACATGCTCAAGCGCCACACAGATATGAGCAACATCCAGATTGCTCAGGTGCTTGACTGGAAATCAAAAGCCAATGTGATCATGAGCCGCAAATCAGTGATAAACATCGCATCGGGCAACAAAGCAGAAAAGGAAAGGCTTGATCAGATCGACAAGCTGATACTCGGAGACTAAAAATAAAAAAAGCCGCTGCGATAACAACGGCTATTTCTCACCCATAAAAATCAATACGATGAACAAAAGTACACAGACAGCAGCAAACATCCAAACACTCCCGCATCCGGCTACGTACCCGGCACCAGCGAGGGACAGCTTTACATCAAATCAGATCAACAAACATTACAAAGCGGTAGACCTGCTATTTCAGGTGCAGCAGACAACCAGCAACCTGAAAGTAAGGAAAGAAAGGTATGCAGAACTGGCGGCCGGCGTACCTGAATCAATGCTTGATAAAGACTTTCTCTGTGTGTATGCCATTACTCAGGTAGAGTCGGCATCTGCTGAGCTCGCTCGCCTGACTAGTGAATATGTGGACCTGCTTCGCTCGCTGATAGAGCCTGTAGCCGCAAAGCAATACTATACCACTGATCTCTCACCCGAAAACGCACTCGCATGATCTGGCTGTATGTGCTCGCAGTGATGGCGCTGCCGCTGGTCATAGCGATACTGATAATAAAATTTTGTAAGCATAAAAATCCATAATAATGACTACTCAAATTTTCAAAGACTATTCCGAGTTCTTAAATAGAACGGACAAGACAATAAATGGCGTATCGCCACAATTCGCGGAGAGCAATCCGGCATGGGAGAAACAAAATGCCAGTAACGAGGGTTGTTGGAACTGCTACCGCTGCTCCGACTGCTACCGCTGCTCCGACTGCTCCGACTGCTCCCGCTGCTACCGCTGCTCCGACTGCTACCGCTGCTCCGACTGCTCCGACTGCTACCGCTGCTCCGACTGCTCCGACTGCTCCGACTGCTCCCGCTGCTCCCGCTGCTCCCGCTGCTCCGACTGCTACCGCTGCTCCGACTGCTCCCGCTGCTCCCGCTGCTCCCGCTGCAAAAACATGGCACCAGCGAAAGTTGAGCAGGTAGAAAATAAACCACGCTACCCGATCATTGAGAATATTCACCAAAAGATATTTGAGGCCGCAAGCGCACCGAACGCATTAAATATGGGCGATTGGCACACATGCGATACAACGCATTGCCGCGCAGGATGGGTTGAATTTTTAGCCGGCGACGATGGTCGCGCACTCGCGAAAAAGACATCAACACTATTTGCCGCAATGATGATTTACAATGCATCATCACCGATAAAAGTATCACCTACCCGATTTTTTGAAAGCAATGAGGTAGCGATGGCAGATATGGAACGATGCGCTAATGAAGAGAAAGCATTGAATACTCCTACCCATGACTAAAAAGAAAACCCGCCGCGCTTACCTAGTGAAGTCGCTCACAAAACTCACAGCAACCCAACAAAAGTTATTACTCAAAATTTTAAAATAAAAAACAATGGCAGAAGTACCAGCAACAGCGAAACAGACAATGGACATGATCACCAGCAAGCGAGCTGCAGAGATCCCGGAACTTGAAATAGTTCGTCAGAAGTACATTCAGAACTACAACGCCTGCAATGCCGGTGGAAATGGCGAGTACATGTATGAGCGGAACCTCGTTTTCCTGCAAGCGATCATCAACAGTACCGACCACTTTAAGAACTGCTCGCCTTTCAGCGTGTACCAGGCAATGACCACAATAGCGGCGTACGGATATTCCTGTGATCCAGCGGACGGGCATATCTACTTCATCCCGAGAGCCGGAAAGCTCTGCGTATCGAAGCAGGCAGGAGCGCACCTTCTGCGCCTGTACAACACTAAGCAGATCGTTTACAATGGCGAACCTACACTGATCTATGAGGGCGATGTGTTCAGCAAGAAAGACGGCATCATCAGTCATGAAGAGTGTTACAAGTCCGATAAGATCATCGGTGGCTATGTAAAGTTCACGCTCGACGCAAAAGGAACACAGCGGCACATAAGCTACAAACTCTCCGATATCGAAGGATGGAGGCAAAGCAGTACTGAAAAAGAGGGCAAAAACTGGCGTTTCAACGGCACTGGACAACCTCATCCCGGCTTTCTGCGCACAAAGATCATGTCACACGCCTGTCAGGAGAAATGCTGGGTACCTGGAAACACAACATTAGGCGGCGAGGTGTACAACGATGTGATAATAGAAGAGGCCGAAGCAGAGGTACTATCATCTACAACTAACGCCGCACAACCTGAGACAGCGCCACCGGTAGAAGCAAAGCCAACAGTCAGCGAGCCAGCACAACCAGCAAAAGCCGCTCCATCATTTTTGAAACCAAAGGCAGACAGCAAGGACGACAAACCATTTTAATAACCAAAAGCGCTAAAGTATATGGCACATTTTGAAGTAGGAAAGAAGGTTATAGCAATTACAGCATCAGCAACATGGCGCAGGGGGCAGGTATTCTTGTTGGAGGGGATTCAGGATTCAAAGTGCAGTTGCGGATGCAAAAAAGTGATTCTGAATATCAACATAACAGGAGATCAGACAGCATGCCCGATGTGCCATAGCAAAAAGCCTAGAGGGGAGTGGTATGATGCTCTGTGTTTTGCTCCCTACGACGACAGCCTTTCCGACCTGACCGATGCCGACATACTATACGGCGAACAAGTAGAAGTACACGAAATCAATTAACAACCACAAAAAACAGCAACAATGAACATACCCATAGAACAGCGCATTAAGATGCTCACCGATTTAGGACTGGTATTCTCGGGAGAGGACGGCAGCTCAGATAGTTCCTACGACCTCAAAGACATCTGCATATTTTATGCAGTGATCGAGGAAACAAGCGACGAAGACTTTGCAACGCTTGTAGACAACGTAAAACAATTCATGCGGGAAAATCCAGCAGACTACCCCAACCCGGACGGCGGCACACAGGAGCTATCCATCATCGACAAAGCCAAGGAAACACTGTTATCCGGCTCCGCAATCCTGCAAAAGAACCAGCAAAAGGCGGCAAAGTTCGTATCAGCAGCGCAGGCACTGATCACCAGCATCAAGGAAAACGGCGACGAGCTGAACGAAGAGCTGGATAAGAAAGCCAATGAAGCTATCCTGAAAATTAAGAAAGCAGTTGATGAAGTAGACGAAGAGACAAAGCCACTCAGGCAGGCTATGGTATTCATCCGTGATCAGCTCAAGGCCTGCGAGAATGACATGGCAGAGCAGGCGAAGATCATCCAAGGCTACCGCAACGCATGGGCGGCAAAGTGCGAACGCATCCGTAAGGAAAACGAAGAGCGCGAGCGCAAAGAGCAGGAAAAAAGGCAGGAGGTCATACTTGTACGCTCTCTGATCGAAAAGGGAATACTTACCTACTTCAATGATCATCTGCTGGCTAAAAAGCAGGGAGTTAACAACTGGTTCAACGCAATAACCCTCGACAACTTTGAAGAGCGCAGCAAGTCACTACGCGAGCAGACGCCAACATACGACCCTATCCACTTCCGCACATTCACATGGAGGTACACAGGTTCTATCCTGCAAGGCGAAGAGATCACGGCCATCATTGAAGAGGTGCGCAGCGAAGAAAAGTATCAGCAGT
>ERZ650304.1002-NODE-1002-length-11821-cov-7.140914_pt1 | contig 11821 bp, 20 predicted proteins | sample MGYA00376240_ERZ650304 | MGnify/ENA primary metagenome ERZ650304 (study PRJEB26733, sample SAMN07839271) | wastewater metagenome | biome: small river; feature: stream; material: water | place: USA: North Carolina | collected 2016-03-01 ...
AGATACATGTCATGCCATAAATCTTTCGCACTTTTGTTGAATGCTTTACGAATTCCCATTGGAAACTCTTCAGCAATGACTTCCAATTCTGCTTCTGAACAAATTTCAAACAAAATGAGACATGTAAAATTTGTCCGAACTGTCTTTGGTATTTCACGATACCCTTGAGATACCATCAACATCGAACAACTGTAATGTCTGTGTCGTGTGTTGAACCCTATCATGTGAGTGACGCGAAATTACCTTTAAATACGTTTTGACGAGCGTTATTGAATAAAGTACTACCTACCAAATCATCAAATACCAGTAGAATGCTACAAAAACGTCAGACAAATTCTCGAAAGATATTGCAGTACGATGTATACAACAAGTTTATACGTGAATGGAATTCGATCCGTGAAGCTTCTTCGTCATTAGGTATACCACATCCCACAATATCCAACGCTTTGCATGGTCGAACAGGAGGCAAAAATGGAAAATATCTTTACCGAGCAGCCAATTACATTTGGAAATTTGTTGAAGATCCAGATCTACCAAACGAAGTATGGAAAGATCATCCATATTTGAAAGTAAAAGTTTCAAACAAAGGCAGGATTTTGAAAGATATCAAATGTGTAGGAACATTGATACCTCAAGGATATTACACAGTCAATATTTCCAAAAAACATAAAATGGTACATAGGTTAGTTGCTGAAACATTCATAGGGAATGAATTCAACAAACCTTATGTGAATCACAAAGATCTGGATAAAACCAACAATAGCGTTGAAAATTTGGAATGGGTAACACCTTCGGAAAATAACTTGCACTATCAAAGATCTAAAAAAATTTAATTGACTTACCGATTTGCCAGATGTTTTGTCTTGCCATGTTTTTTCAATAATTTGACAACATTCATCTGTTGTTGATAAATGTCTTTCAACACTTCTTCATCATAATCTTCAAAGAAACAATTTTCTGGAATCTTTCCGTCAAATTGAGGATCTCTATCAGCTACAATGCCTTCAAACTCATCCTTGACTGGTAATTTATCTACCACAGGATTTTCATGATTTCCTTCAGACTGTTTCTTGATCCAGTCTTTTAAAGCAATATTCTCTACCAACAATGGAACCTTTTTAATATAATCCCATTTTTCGTCCGACGAGACAGTTGGGGAGAACACAATGATATTGTGAAACATGCCTTTGTAAAATTCTAATAAATTAATAATCGTGGTCGTTTTTCCCTTTTGTTAATTTTTCTCTTACCTGCCCTTTTGGTGCTACAAAACCCATAGTAAACTAAAAATGGTTAGAATCAAAAGTCAAAAGCCGATCATTAGATCAGATGGAAAACATTTCGAAGGAGTCACCCAGGCTGCATTTGAAATGAAATTAAACCGTAGATCTCTATGTTTAGCGTGGGTCACTCCTTCTGAGAATATGTTTGCCAATAATAAATCAACTTACCTCATGTTTGGGTAACATCTCATACTTTGGATTGGGATGTTTCAAATCAGGAACAGGAATTTCTTTCACAACAGGCACTTTCATTTGACATAAACGACACATTTTATTCATTTTCCAACAAGATGATCTTCAAAAACTTTAAATTTTCTGGCATTTAATGATCTCTGAATTTCATTCAGCAATTGCAATTCTTTTTCAGATTCATGTAGTTCCAGAAGTTTCATTCCCAATTGATTGGCATACTGTTGCACAATACGTATATTTTCTTGATCTTCTGGTACTTTGAACATTTAGTAAAACAGTCATCAAAAGTTGCTTATAAAAAGATATCTGTGTAACAATGTGATTTCATTTAATGTTTCATATTTATTCATTGAAAGCATGGAATTTCTGTAACAATTCCAAGTAATCTCGTTTTCCTTGTACTGCTTCTTGAACTTGTTCTATTTGTTTGATTTCATGATACGTATTTGGAGTATCCATCAGTTCAATTTTCAATCTACTTAATAATTCCAACACAGAGTCCAATTTTTTCATATGATCTTCAAGATTCATAAAAGAAAAAGATTTATTTAACCCCTATTAGAAAAGATTTGACGGTACAATTTAGTCAAATGTGAATCCACATTATCAGTAACTCGTTGACGTAAATCAGGTTTCTTCCACTGTTGTTTAGCATAATCATCAGATTCATTCTTTAAAACTCTCTTTGGTTTCTTCTTTTCTGCCACATCATTTTGGAATGATTTCATGTTGGACACATAATTCATAAACCATTTTGGAGGTTCATGATCAGCAACGTCAGATTCTGGAGTTGGTGGAGGAGCTGCTGGTGTAACTGCCTTTGGAACTCTAGGCTTTCGCTTAGGTTTCTTGACCTCCATAGGTTGAGCAATTGGTTCCGGCTCTTCTGCAGGTTCAGTTTCTGTGACGGATTCAGGTTCAATGTCTGACAAAGCTTCAAGTTCTTTAACAAGGTCTTCATAAGTTTGCTCTTGTTCCATTGTTGGTACAACCTGGTCTTCTTGTGGTGGCGTTTCAATTGTCGGTTCAGCAACTTTCTTTGTTTTCTTTGGTGCAACTTTACGTTTTTGATCTTTTGGAACTGGCATTTCTTTTTCCACTGGCGCAACAGATCCATCAAGTTTTTGAGAATACAAATTCATGGGAAAGAAATTTAGCTTGAATATTTATTATCAATCTTTCTTTTCGTCCCTCTTTTTTCGCAATTCCCGAAGTTTCGAACGCGCTGCTAACCAAGCTTTTAACTGGTTGTTTGTCAACTTTTTTCGTTTCTCAATTGTCTTGTATGCTTCTATTCGCTTTTCCAATTCTTTGATTTGATTTGGCAAAGACACACCCTCTGTCAATTCTTCCATGCTGGGTCTCTTTTTCGTTTGACTTGAAGAGGCAGCAGCTGGTTCAGTGGAAGTTTCAATTTGTTTCGTTTCTGGTTTCTTCTTTTGTGTACGGTTGTTCCTTCTTTTCTTTGTAAACGCTGCAAAATCATTCACTTCATCAGGTCCTATGAACGGTTGAAACAATTTTGTCTTTCGCCTTGTTTGATCTAATGGTCCACCTCTATACCTTAAATCACGTATAAACGATTGAAACTCATTGTACAAGTTTTCATCAATAGGTTCCATGAATGACGAACCAGAGTCACTTTCAGAATCTAAAATTTCAGCATACATTGGATTGTCCATGATCGCCTGTCTCGTTTCTTGTATCACTGATTCAGGATTCGTTCTATATTCAACAAGTGCCCTGGCTAACAATGACCTTAAATCTTGTTGTGCCTCCCTCCAAGATTCAAAATGGTCTGATGTTTCAGGTGAAGAAGCTTGAACAGAAGGATCTTGAAACGGATCTGATGTGTTTGTAGGAAAGCTCGTTACTGTTGGTAATGATGAGACACTAGGATCTCTAAACGGATCAGATACATTACTTTGTTCATCAACATCCATCGAATGATATTCACTAGATTCGCTTCCTTCTAATAATTCTGGCATTGGAGTTTCGCGAGGCGCCTCTACCTCGCTTTCTTGAAAAAGGGGTTGTGTTGAGTGACCTGGTTTATAAAACGAGTCTAATTGAGGCCTCATAGATTCGATAGGACTATTATACAATATTGATCCTCGAGCCCCTTTCATCATAGGGATTGGTTTCATAATGACTGATTTTTGAACATATTTGCTAGGTTTTGGTGGTGGTGGTGCATAGTTAGGATCAACACTTGGGTTCATTTGAGCGTACCATCCAGCATGACCTGCATTCTTTGTACCACCTACTTGAATACCACCACCAACTTCTTTACTCGTATAAGGTTGATAACTTCTAGCAATATCATTAGTGGTGGTTTTCCACGGACCTTTTTGTTCAACCAATCCCCAAAACCCACCACGACTATTATTCACTTTAACAGACATTTATAAGTATCGCATACATTTTATTAACGTCTTCCTGGAACAGGTCTGATAAATCCTGATTGTGTATTTCGACTTGCTGACAACATGCGAGGTTCAAGAATTCCACTACGAGAAGGTGTAGGTTTGACAGGATTAGAAGTATCTTCAACAGCTACAATTTCAGGTACGATAGATCCTCTTTCAATTTCACCTGGAGATGGATTGTAACCACCAGGTAGAGGCAAAAACTGTTCACCTGTTCTTCTAGCATTATAGACAGTTGCAATTTTGTTTCTCCAACTGTATTGAGGGCCGGACCCTAAGAATGGTTCGTGCAATCGATCTTCAGCTCTTAAATCTTCAACGACCCAACCATGAGACGTTTTAAATTGACGACCCGATTGCCAATTCGAATCATTTACACGAGGAGGACCTCCTTTGGAAGCGTAATTCAAGTACTGACCATCTGTTACATTGGAACCATAAGAAGTTGGTAACTTAATTTTTCGAAGAGGCATATCAGGTGTTGAATGTTTCAAGCGAATAGTACCCAGAACATCACCCACACTACCCACAGGTCCGGGACGAATAGAATCATTATCAAAAGCATGTAAAGGTCTAACGGCAGCAATGGACATTTATTACCATGCACATATTTTATTCAGTGAGGTCGATTACGCATCACAACTCTTTGTTGAGATGCCACTCCTGATTGTTGTTGACTGTGTGATCCTTTGTTGACAAGAATTCCAAGTTTTAGAGAAAACGATGCGCCGTTAAACTGTAATGGAGATTGAGCTGAAGTGTTTCCTAATGTAAAATAGAAATCAATATCAGACAAGTTGGACATATTTTCAAAATCAAACCATAACTCTGGTGCTGGATCTTGCCAATAGATGACTCCATTCGGTTGTACATTCACTGGAATCTTTGCAACTTCTGAAATATTGGAACCCAATTTATCAGCTCCTTGGGGCAAATAAGTGGTGAACAAAGATCCCATACGGTTTGATTTCAAGTAAAGGTAATTGGGACCAGTAATGTTTGCAACATTTGGAGCTACAAGTATACCTCCAATAGTAGAACTGATTGGCGTTGAACCCCTAAATCCCAAGTATATACCTGGATCTGTATCACCTTCAGTACCACCAAAAGTAAATGTAAACACTGCTGCAACACTAGAAGTAAACGTGAATTTTCCAGTGTTAGGTTGTGTTGAGGAACTACCCGAATAGGTCACCGTATAAGTACGCCCATTGGGAGAACTTGTTGTTAAAATAGAAGACAAGACAGCGGACAAACTTGTTGATGAATAATTTCCAATAGGTACGAAAATAGTGACGGGTGCACCTATATCTTCTTGTAAAGTAAATTGATTATTTGAGGTGTTGAAGACGTACCAGGTAAAAGGAATTTGCGCCTCCAATATTTTCATAGCAGCGACATTAGTCAACGGTTTGCTCATGAGAAATTGAGGCCAATCTCTTGTAGAACTTGAAGCACTTGGTGTTTGAAAGGTATCGAGTGAATCCAAATAAAATTCAACGTAATTTAACGCTGGATCAATACCCAAAGTCATTTTAGAAAGAGCCTCATACTTTATTGAATTAGGGAGAAATTTTTTCGTATTATGAAACAGAGACCCATAATAGGCGTAAAGGGACAGATCACTAAATTTTATGAATCTATCCTAGAAGCTGCTACTGCTCATGAATTGCATGCCCAGAATATCATGGCTTGTTGTAAAGGTCGTCAAAAGTCAGCTGGTGGCTACGTTTGGCAATACGATGACCTTGATCTAAACAACGAAATTTGGTTGTACAATACCGAACATGACATATATTGTTCAAACATTGGAAGAGTCAAAACTAAAAGAGGCAAATCATATGGAGGTCGAGTTTGTGGAAACTATCGTGGTTATCAACACAATGGTCAAAAGTTGTTGATTCACAGAATTGTAGCTCTTACATTTTTACCAACTATAGATCCGACTTTGTTCGTTGATCATATTGATGGTGACCCGTCTAACAATAATGCGATCAATTTACAATGGGTCACACCTCAGGAAAATATTATAAGATATCATTCTTTGAAGCGAAAACGTTTATTGAATAAGTTCTAATACATTGTTCTAAAATGTTAGATTTATGTCTTACCTCTCTCAAGATAATCATGGCATCATAATAAGTATAAACTTCAAATACAAAAGCAGCGTCTTGTTGTTTGGACCAGTTAGCAATCAGAGCAATATCACTTTGTTCTTCAGCATTCAAACCTGAAATATCAAGTCCATTTGAGGTTTCCAAATCAACAGCCATGGCAAACGAACAGGATGCCATGTTACCAGCTGCTGCAGAACCAGTAGTAGCACCAGGAGTTTCAAGTTGAAGCCAGAATGGATTTCCACCATTTTCAAATCCAGTCAATCCATGAACGTAATCATGTTCTGGATGAATTGAACCAGTTGCAACAGGTACAGCCCATTTCAAAGTATTTGTGTTGCTTGAAAGTCTATAATCTCCAACAATGTTCAAAGCCTTTTGTAATTCCATAAACGCTTCAGCTCCACCGTTAGTTACAGAACCACCAACAAGAGTAGAAAGCTGTACAGGAGCAGCTGGGAAATAGCGTCCACCAATACGATATTGATAACTCTGCATACTATTTCCAACACCAGCACTGAATGCACTGGTATCAAACAAAAGTGCACCAGAATCTGCATTAATACTTGCTGGTGCTCTTCTTTGAACAGCGAATAATGCCTTGACGGATCTTGATCGTTCTTGTACCATAAGGTTTGCATATTGTGCTTGACCAGTTGAGAAGATAAATGTATGCCAGGAAGAGAATTTAATTGGTCTATGATTAGAAAATACTTACACTCCGCCTTCTACCAATCCTTTCAGGAACATTGCATCATAACTGGCGTCAAACTCCAGGATTTCAGGAATCAAATTGACATTGCTAACAGTATAAGTTGGAGGAGTTCCAGTGGCACCACCAGCCTTTGCAATGATACAACCTGCAGCAGTTTCTAGTGTAATTTCAATAGCCAATTGAGAAGCCATGAACTTTGTTGGGATCTATAGTCAATTCATAAACTTACCAATTTGTCTTGAGTAAACAGACCAAGAGCAAAGTTGACCTGGTATCTTCTTGTACAAGCAAGGTTAGGAACAGAACCAGCACTGTTGAAAGCCTTGGCAGTAACACCAACTGTATTTACAGTTTTACCAATTCCTTGAATGAAGGTTTGACGGGTGTTAACAACCACAGGCAAACCATCACCAGGTGCATGACCATGAGTGATACCTCCAATGCCTTCATTGATAGACGTCTGATCGAGTACACCAGATTGATTGGTACCAGTCCATTCAGTGAGCCCTCTAACGATAACTATGTTTAATGAATAATTTACCATTGTAATTGATCATATCTTCAAGTGGAGTGGAACCATACAACAATCGAACTCTGGAGAACAAAGATTGGATATTGTTTTGGAATCGAACGATTTCATTAGCAGTGACACTATAAGTACTCAAAGTCACATCGAATTCAAAAGATGTGTTCAAAGGATTGACGTATCCTTGAGCAGGGAATTCAACGCGAATCACTTGACCCGGTTGGAACACGGACCCGTTCTTTGGAGGAATTCGAGGGGTCATTTTGACAGCCTTGTTAGCCTGAGTTGGGAACGTATAACGAGCGTTGAAAGGAACAACAGAGTCTTCAAGAGATGGATACCCTAATATTAGAAAATCAAGTACATTTAAAGTGAGTGGACATTTACAAATATTCGCACACAAAATGTATGAATGGTATTCATAAATGAGAGAAGATGACATGGCTCGTGTAGACAAGTTTAGTAAAAGTGACCGACAACGTATTTATAAAAATGAAGTCGATCAATTGAAAGAACGTAAACGAAAATTACAAGCTTCCAAGGAATCTGGAGCTGAGGAATACAAAGTACTCAAAAATCGTCGCAAGGAAACATTAGACAAAGCATTGGGATCTCAAAAAACATTCAACACTATTTTTGATGGTATTAATACAGCAGCCAAAGTCATTGGTACTGTTGTAGGTGGACCTGCATTAGGCGGAGCTGTCAATGTATTGAATGATGCTATCAAGAAAGGGCTAGGGCCTAATGAAGTGGACGAAGATCGTGAAGCAGAAATCGTTCAGGATGCAGACAAACAACATCAATCCTATCTTGATGGGATGGACAAAGCTTTACTGGATACAGACAATGAAATTCAATCGATAGTGAACCGTAATCCAGATCTTTCATGGGAATAAATTGTATGACCTTATTTACAAATGATCAATCGTAAACCCAAAAATACAACCAAAGATCTTTTGGATGTCACCAATAATGTGGCGGGTTTGTTCACATCAGATCCTGTATCTGATAAATTGAGAGAGACACTGCATCAGACTGTCTCTCAAACATTTTTTCCTCAAGACAAAAGAAATGTCATTAAACCCGAGAGAGGGTTCATTGTGATGTAATAAAATGTATGCAACTTGTTGTAAAGATGTTGAAAGACAGTATCGATAAAACAAAACGTACTATACGAAAAGGCGTTGAAAAAGTACAACAATTTAGAAAATCTCCAAAAGGTCAATTACTTGAACGTTTGACAAAAAGTACTGCTTTGAATATTGCTAGACAGTCCGGTTTAGGACAAAAAGTTAATGATGCTTTAAACCAAAAACTAGCACCGTATACTGAAAAGTCTGTCCCTTTGGATAGTCTTCGTAAAATTATTCATGCCTCGAATCATTTCTATTTTCAACCGCAACAACCATTAGCAGCTCCAAAATATAATTATGGAAAGTTTACCACTATGGCCCCACGTAAACGACCGCGTATCAAATAATTGTATGTCTCTATAATAAATGAAAACATTAGATGGCCAGGTGGACTATCATATTAACATTGATCATTCTGTTGCTGTTGATCTTCCTGTCCTTACTTATCCTGAATCACATTTGAAAGCCAACATTGTGTTGGAATCCAAAGTAAAAACTACCGTGAAGAGAAAGAGGAGAAAGTATGGTAATAAAGTTAATGAGTGAACTTGAACGGTTTCAGGCAGATGGACCTGTAAAATATTTTAAAATCTTGACTAGTCAAGAAAAACAAGACTTGATAAAAAGACGGATCATTCAAGAAGATGAACTCGATGCACGTATCATGTCATTCCATGATGAACAAAAACGCGTCATAGGGTATGATATAGAAAATTTTAATAAATAAGTTTCCCTAGGATGATCCAACCTGTTGATCATTGGGATGGTATCCCAGTCTTTTCCTCTGATGATCTTGAATTGTATGGAGAACCAGATCACTATGGATTCACCGATTATTATGTGATTCAAACAGCTGCTACCGCAAAACCTTTTGAATCAGATTTTCAACATAATCAATCCATCACGTTTCGACCGATCCATCGATACAGTCGCATTGAAAGGTTTCATTTTACATTATCGTACTTGGTAGGATACAAGGGAACTGTACCAGAAAAGGTTTTGGTTGCTTGTGCAAATGTGACTCTCAACAGAAAAACAATATGGAACGATATCAAAAATATCCTCAAGAAAAACAAATGGAGTATTTACTATAACAGAATCTCATTGATCATCAACTCGTTAGGTTTGTCTATTACAGAAAACATGACCAACACGATATATGAAAATATTTTGTCCGACTTTCATCAACTTAACAATCTCTTTGAAGCATCCAAGAAAAAAGAATGGAACCGTCGCTACTTTTTGAATCTCAAATTTGTAGCCCTGAAATTGTTGGACAAGTATCATATACGATTCAAAGTGGATATCCCTCTCATCAAAACACAACGAAAACTAAAAGTGTTGAATGAATTATGGAATTCTATTTAGGTTGTAATATAAGTAAATGTTTGATTAATTTGAACCGTGTTTTGAGGTGAAGTAATAAAACAAAACAACCAAGCTGGTTGTGGACCAATTTGATTATACCAAGTAGCACTCACATAACTGTTTGAATTGCCCCCTACCCAATACGCGTCAGCTTCATTCGTATTTCCACTAGCGATTGTAAAATATGGCCAATTACCATTGCGAGCAATTGGCGTTTTAATAGTGCAAAAACAAGCAAATGGTAGGGTAACATCAAAAGCTGTGTAAGTTGTAGAAGTCGTCGAAGGTGTTGTAATAGTAATGTCAATGGAAACTGTTACCATTCTACCAGTTTTGACATAAGTTCCTACATTCGTTGAAGTATAACCACCTCCGAATGCAGGTCCGCTTGTAATATTAATCACAGGTGTATAAGTACCAAATGTTGTACCACCACCTCCAATCAGTGAAGTACCATTGAAAGTGACATCAGTTGGAGACATGATCAAATTAGCAGCTCCATTTCCAACTTGCATCAAAATACGACCTCCTGAAGTGACTTTGATGACACCGTCTCCTGCTAAGGTCGATGTACCAAATTGTGAGGCTGCACTAGCGATACCCATTTCCAATGCTGTCGTTCCAGCAGAACTTGTTTGCCATTTGGTAGAACAAGCTCCTGTTGCAAGTGGATAATTGATTGTTTGTGGAGTACCTGTTGTTGTCACATAAAGTGGTGCACCTACAACCACTCGATCAGTACCACTAGAACTTCCTTTAGAAATAGCTGTGAACATGAGTGTCTGATCGGTTCCATTGTTATAGATTGTAAACCGTTGTGTTTCCGTTGTCAATCTTGATGTATTCGCACCAAAGATAAAAACACCTCCAGCAACATTTCTATCCAAATACATGTTTAAATTACCACCAGTACCAAATGATAACCCATCTCTTGTAGATACAACAGTATTGTTACCTATAATGGTTCCAATAGTGGCTGTTGTAAACGTACCAGCATTAGGAGTGGTAGATCCAATAGCTGGTGGTACAGCCCAAGTACTACCCAACAATTGGGAAACATTCAAATTGGGTACCACAGTATTGGATGCTACAGAAAAAGGTGCTGTACCCGTTGTTGCAGTTGATACCAATTGTAATCCTTGAATCACAGCCGTACTAATTAAATTGGTACTCAACAATGTTTGAGTATCTGCGACTCGAACACGTTCAATATCATCCGTCAACAATCGAATCGTTTTGGAGGTACCTTGAACACTAATATCACAACCAAAAGCATCGTCCAATGTTCGAATGATACCTCTAGACGGACCAGATCCACTAGTGACATTAAAAACAGGGACTCCTCCTTGTCGAATAATCAAATTATCTGTCGTCACTTCATTGGAAAACACTTGATTTGAAGTCACATCACCAGTAACATCAACGTTTGTAAAATCTGCTAATCCACTTTGCCCTTGTAAATTACCATCCCCTGTCTTGTAAGGGAACGGATAACTCATTGGTGTATCGCCTGGCATTTAACAAGTACTACATACAAAACGACAACTTGTTTATTGATATTGATAATCAAAAGGGATAACCGTTTGGCATTGTTTTCAATCGTCAACAAATCTATAGGATCTTTGACGACTTTAAGCAACTGTTCGAGGGTCACCAATAGACGGTCTAACTTTGTAGTCAAGGTTTTCAAACAATCGTTCTTGTTAGGTTCATAATCTTTCAAATTACCGTCAGAGAAATGGTTGACATTGTTATAAGCAATCACCACGCAAGGATAAATTTGATCTGTCTCTTGGAAGGCAATCATTCCTTTCTCGACTTGCAAGTTGATGATTTGGATCTCTACCACTCGTTGACGGAACAAGATCACATAAAACATCATCTTCAAGTGACCAACGCAAGCCCAAGTCTTTTCGCAACTGGACATGAGAACATGGTACTGCCAAACCAGTTCAGCATATTGATCTCGTTTCTTGAACAAATTGACTTGACGTTTTCTGCAATAGAGATCAGTGATCGAAGGTTGCTTGGAAGTATACATGTTTTTGACATTGA
>ERZ650304.1003-NODE-1003-length-11804-cov-6.553749_pt1 | contig 11804 bp, 13 predicted proteins | sample MGYA00376240_ERZ650304 | MGnify/ENA primary metagenome ERZ650304 (study PRJEB26733, sample SAMN07839271) | wastewater metagenome | biome: small river; feature: stream; material: water | place: USA: North Carolina | collected 2016-03-01 ...
TCATGTTGCCCGTCGCTGCAACCGGCCGCTGCTGGTACTGACCCCAGAACTCGTTCGGACGAGTGCGCAGGAGGCGTGCGCGATGACGTGCGGCAGCTTCCGCTGTGTACGGCTTGAGTACGTCGCCAGGCTCGCGGGTCCACACCTCGCCGGGTAGCTCAGACCCGTCGAGCAGCATCACGGGAGGCAGGACGTGATCGGCGACCTGTGCCAGGACGTCCTCTGTCTGCCCGTCCTCTGTCTTTCGCTTACCGACCGCTAGGTACTTCTCTTCCTCAGCGTAAAGCGGGGCTACGACCACGTCCCAGGGGCCTTCGCTGGCGTAGTCGTCGAGAAGATAACCGCACGAGTCGTTGATGCGGTACCTCGTGTTGGGAACTATGACGCACGAGACACCCTCGGGATCCAGTCGACTCACCAGCGCCTGTATGGAGACGTGCACGTCTTCTAGCGCCGCTGCGCTGTCCACCTCGGTCTCCTTCATGAGGTCGTCCAGCACTAGCCAGTGAGCGCCGTGGCCCGTATAGCCGCCGCCTCGTCCGTAGGCGCCGAACTCCCCGCCTACGTGGTCTCCGGCCTCGTCCGTGACGATCAGCTTGAACTCAGTCTTACTGCCGGAGCTGTCAGAGACTCGCACCCCCGGAAAAACGCGAGAGTAGTCGGCTGATTTAATATAGGTGAGCACGTCGTCGCCGATGCCAGCGGCGAGTTTGGTGTTGTGGCATGCCACAATCACGTTCAGGTACGGGTTGCGTCCCATGAACCACGCCGTGGCCAGCCGTGAGACGAGGCGAGTCTTTCCGGTGCGAGGCGGAACATTGATGATCTTGCGAGCCAGTCCACCGCCCTCCACCTGTCGGACTGCTTCCTCAAGTTTGGCGGCAAGCAGTCTCGTGACCTTGCGAATTTTGAAGCGTTTGCCGAACATGAGCTGCGCGAAGGCGATCAGGCTCTCGCGAGCTCGGGCGTAGCGGGGATCCTCAGGGGGTTCGGTCGGTTTGTCGTGTTCGGTAAGGCTGGTGGCTGGGTTGTCTAGACGCTCTAGTGCTCGACGCGCAGCGTCAGTCGTGGCAGGCCAGGTGATGAGCCGTTGGATCGCCTGCTGTATCGTCTCGCCCCGGAGCTCTATGTCATAATCGCCCTTGAGGCTGCTGGCTAGCGCGCGGAGCTGTGCGTCGTCGAGCAAGTCGGCGATGTGTCGGCAGACCTCTGACGGGGTGCCGAGGAAGTGGATTAGAGGGTGCGCAGGTGGGGCTGCCGGAGGGGCGGACTGACTCCTGGCCTGCTGCGCCGCTCCCTGCAGAGTGCGTACCTGATCGCTCGAACTATTGCTTGACATCGGTAACACCGAGCGTAGACTGTGATATGGAGGCAGATATACGGTGGATGGTCAGCTATCCTGAGCTTGTCAAGCTGGCGGAACGGTATACGCACAGCGGGCTGTTGGTCTGATCAACCGAGATTTGCAGGTTCAAATCCTGCGCTTGACATTTTTACCATGCCTCACGAAAGGATGGGCTGATTGATGTCTTGGGGAAAGAACCGATATGAGCGCAGACATCCGCAAGGGCTGCCGTTGTACAACACGAAGGAGGAGGCGCAGCGTGAGGCTGCCAACTGGTATGGAGCGGCATTTGAGCATCACGTTGCTCAGTATGTAGGATGGGAAGACGGCAAACAAGTGTCTAAATGGGCGGTTGAAGAGTAAATGTTCGGTGACATTTTTCAAGAGTCCATAGCTTCAATCGTTGAAGGCCTCCGCCAGTCACCAGTTCTCCCTCATAGCTCCCCCTCCCACCCACCGCGATCAGCTCCGCCAGCACGACGCGGTGACACCGCTCGGTCCCGACGCAGTCGCACACGAGCACGCTGGACTCGTCGAGTAGGTTGCGCCAGCGATCCGGGTACAGGCGCATGCTCCGCTTGAGCTCTGCCTTGTACGCTGCCTTGTACGCCTCCCAGAGTTCTAGGGGCTGGAGAGCACGCCGGGGATAGGCGTGCTGGAGCTTCTCGGACGGGCGCAGCCAGTAGAGGCCCGTGAGGGGGGAGACGTCTATGCCCCGCACGCCTTGGTACGGCGACGCGAGCTCTACACGATTCGTGTCAGACGTAGCGCGCAGCGGTAGCAGATGCGCCGCTGCCTCGCGCGATCCTGTCCACACCCTGAAGTCATCCGCCCCGCCGCTCCCGCCTTCAGAGTGCGTACCGTCACGCACTATCCCCGGCGGGGTATCCGTCTCCAGCGTGTCGCGCAGGATACCCCGCCCCGTGCGGTAGTTCCCAGTCGTGTGACGGCTGCGCGCCGCGTGCTTGCTCGCGTCCTTCGCCGCGCCAGTCCGTCGCCGGATCTCGTTCAGGACCTGAGTGCGGATCGCCAGGCGCAGGTATGCGTGGAACACGTTGCGAGCGTCGCGCGGCTTTCCCGTCCCCGAGCACTCGGCGCACTGCTCCGTCTGACCGGACATCACGTCCGACAGGCTGCCAGCCCCACGGCACGTCGGACACTTCGGAGGCCACACCTGGGCGCTGCGCATGAGCGCCTTTAGACCGACGCTCTCGGCGTCGTCCATGTCCCCGACGTAGAGCTTGCGGGGCGCGTTGTCGCGCCAGATCTTTCGCGCCTCGGCTCGGGAGAAGTCGCAGTAGTCGGCCGCCAGGGAGGACTGACAGCAGATAGCGTGCCTGGCCTGCAACCCTGACAGACGCGCACTCTCAGGCGTGGGTCTGCGCTTCTCCAGCGCCTTCATCTCGCGACGCTCAGCGAGAGTAAGACGGGGTGGGCAGCGTTTGCAGCAGAGGAGCGGCTTGTCGGCTGGGGTGAGCAGTGTATCTGGGTTGGGCGTTGAGGTGGAGAGGGCTAGCCCTTGCGACGAGTAGGCTGCTGAACCGGTTGCGCTCCGTCGGATAGAGCTCCCGAGGCCACAGCCTTCTCCCTGAACTCGCGAGCCGCTGGATCCAAGCTGGCGTTGGCTGCCTTTTGAATCGCTCCAAGGATGGGCGGTATTTGCGCTTGATGCTGCTTCTGCGGCTCCGCTGCCCGCGACGTCGCCTCGACGATCTTCTCGTTGGGCTGAGCCTCCGCTGCGAATTTGCTGGTGGCTACTTCCGTCGTGCGCGACAGTCGACTGAACAGATCGCGTAGCGTCGTCAGGACGGTCTGCGTCAGATCCTCGGTGCTCGGTTGATGAGCGACGATGAGATCCGACGAGGTGATCCGAAACGGCTCCGCTTGCAGCTGCGACATTCTCGCGCTTATCTCCCACTGTAGCTGAGGCGTCACCGACTCCGTCAAGCAGTCCTTCGGAAACACGTTCGTCGGATACATGGACCGCTCCACTTCCACTGCCTGCGGGTCGTACCACTGTACTTTCGTTGCCCCGTGCTGATCCGTGCTGATCACGGTCATCGCCGGACTGCCTGACTTCAGGTACACCACCTCGCCCAGCTTCCAGTCTCTCGTGCTCATCTGTGCCTCTGTTCGCGCTAGCCCCGTCGGACTGCGCGTGTGTTACTCGTGTAAGATCCTGCGGGAAGGCGCTGCCGACGCTGTGGTTGGGAGTCTGCCCGCTCAACACTAGGTACTGTCGGTCCCGCGCTCGTCGCTGTTGGTGGGCTGCGCCTGTGCCTTGTGCAGTGACATAGAACTCGTCGCTGACGCCAGAGTCTGAAACTGCTGCTGTGCGCGAAGCGAGAGTCTGTCGCGCTCGATCGACAGACCCAAATATTCAGGCGGAAAAGGCTCATGCTTCGCGCACGGCTTGTGCAGCGAGCAGAGGTCGCTTGGATCGCACCGCGCAGCCTCGGGGATGACTGTCTCGTGGCTGAGATGTTCGTAGGTCGGATCTTGAGGCTTTAGCGTTACATTACCAGCGCGCATTGTAGACAGCACAGCCTCTAGATACTGCTCTCGCTGGTACCTCTCGCACCCCGCCTTGAACTCAGCGAGCGTCGGCAACTGCGAAGGCTTCACCCCGCGCAGATCAAGCACTCTCGCCAACTCGGTGAAGATCTCCGGGTAGTACCAGCAGCGATCGTGCCCCTGCTTGTCGAGCCACGACTGGACGATCTGCCGGACTTCCGACGCTTCGATTTCGCGTCGCCCGAGCAGTCTGTCCGAGACGCGGAGACTTTGTTTCGAGCGCGACAACTCCAGCCCCGATACTAGCCATGCGACGAAAAATACGCACACCAGCGTCCAAGCCAGCGTCTCCCGAGAAAACTCCCCGAGGCCCGCAGACGCTACAACGGGAGGATCTGTCGCCTTCGGCAGCGGCTTCGGCGCAGGCACGACGATCGGCTTGCAGTCGCGACTCTGAGGGTGCCGCTTGCAGTAGCCCTGCGGCATGTCTGGCAGTCCTGTGTCGCTCGTGAGAGGCGTTTCTCGACGAGAAAGCGGCCCAGCGACGGGATAGCACAGTCTGCACTGAGGATTCCCGCAGTAGTCCCAGTGCGTCTTAGATTCCCAATACTCGCCCGGGTGCGTACCGGTACGCACCGACGACAGCGCGCGCAGCTTGTCAGCCTGCACCGGCCGCCCTGAACGGCTATCCTGGGCGTTTGGACCAGCGCGCAGCGTCGGTGAGAGGTGTCCCTCGTCGGAAGAAGTCAGAGAGTCAGTAGCCGATGTTGCTTGCCTAGCTTTCCAGGGCGACCAGCAAGCAGCGTCGCAAACCTGTCCGACGAGGGGCATAAGGGGAAGCCTCTCAGACGGTGAGACTGAAACCGCTTTCGCAGGTAAATCAGACTCTGTCCGACGAGAGGCAGGAGACACGACGGCAGATCGCGAGGTCTCAGCGACCGCGATCTGCTTCCCCAGCCAGCGCACGGCGGGCGTCGCCGAGTAGCCGAGCACCAGCCCGAAGGCGAGGCACACGAGCACGACCAGAGCGAAACGGAGCCAGCCGATCGACCGAACAGCTGCCGAACTAGAATTTCCCATCGAGTTAGACTCTAGGCCACGATTCGCCAGCGCGCAAGTCGATCGCAAGAAATATTTTTAAACCACTGTTGCCTACACCCTGTGCCTTCCGCTCTAGGGCTGCACCTAGCCATACGCCCACCTAAGCACCCAACTCGCCTAGCAGCTAAGGTCAGAAGATTCGGTAAGTATCTGCACACACCTTCACAGTAACATCTGACTACAGAGACGCACCTTTTAGGGCTCCGAGACGCCTCCGCAGCAGAGACTTAAAAACAGCGTGAGAGACGGGAGCTCTTCGACCTCTCCGGGCCGACTCCCCGTCGCTCAGTATCGCTTAAATCAGCCTGAAATATGAGCGTGAGAGACGATAAACCGACAGGTCCGACAACTGAGCGTGAGAGACGATAAAATGAGCGTTTTGCGAGTTTCGACTACTTTAGGTCCTTGCAGGGGGCTTAAGCATTAAAAAATATATAATAGTATTAAGAATATAAGAGAAGAGAAGAAGGAAGAGGCTTCAAAATTTCTGATCCGCTTTCCCCAAAAATCTCTGTACAGCACCATTTCCCGAGGCTCACACTCAGATCACTGTCTTTTCGATTCCTCGTCGCTCACACTCGCTCGGCGATCGGGCTGTTCTGTTGCTCCTGTGGGGTAAATTCTCGTCTCTCACACTAGTACAGTGTTCTGTAGGGCTGAGTGGGTGCGAGCGGTGCATAGGTTTGGTGCAGATGTGTGCTGAGATTCCTGAGTCTGTGGGTTCCGAAGTGATCCAGAATGGATCAGTCTCGTCGAGGTTGCTGGTTCCTATTTCTTCGGTTGGGCTATTCGGCGGTTTGTCGGGCAGGCAGAAGAGTGATCCAAAACGGATCAGAAAGGAGTCCTACACTAGGCAGACTTGTATGCTGAGTGTAGTGTCAGCTGTTGCGTCTGTTCTATGTGTTGGCTGTACGAATGCCCTGTTTTGGGAGCATTCTAGTGCTGAGTGCGTACCGGATCGGTTTGACGGTGGTTGCAGAGTGCGTACCGGATCGGTTTGGTCGGACTGTAGGAGTGCGTACCGGTACGCACTAACGGTTAGATCTAGATGGTCCGACTAATTTGCTGCACGTCGATAGGTGTCTGTTACCTACAGATAGGTCACTGCGCAGTGCTTGCGCTCGTCTGTCGGGCTGCTACTCTCGGGGCATGTCTGAGAGCGGTTCTTCGATGTTTACGCTCGGCGCCCCGATGTTCGATGCCACACCTCCGACCGATGCACCTGTCTGCCGACACGGTGTGTCTCGGAGGTGGTGTAACAGGCTGGCTGTAGAGGGTGGTCTGCCGATGGTGTTGTGCGCCGACGTGCAGATGGCTGAGGATATGGCCGAGATCCGACGGCGTCGCACGGGTGCTAAGTGAGCTGGCAGCGTCTGACTCAGGTCTCAGACACACCGACGTGCGGAACCTGCGGTGCGAGATCCGATCGTTTCCATTTCGACGATGTAGTAGCTGTAGGTTTCGGCGAAGCGTACCTTTCGAGAGACGGCGTCAAGGTTGCCGACGGAGAAGCTGCTCTCTTGGAACAAGAGTGCGACGAGAACGCGAGGCTGCTCACAGGGCTGCTATGCGAGCAACTGGCGTCGCAAGACCCAGATCATGACTGGAGGATCGTGTTAAACGCACCACTGACTTCTCACGTGTATCAGAGACAGGCTGACGGATTCTGGCCGCTCGTTGAGCGTGGTGGGGGTTTCGCGTGACCCGCACCAAAGAGCAGCAGGCGCGCGCAGCCTTTCTCCTGGCCCGCGACGCCCTCGAAAAGCTCCGCACCCCAACAGATGACGGGTCGGTCTACCTCAACCGGTTCGCTGAGGTTGAGCAGGTGCGATTCGCTGCTGGCACGGGAGTCGTAGACGTTCGGCCCGTATCCAGGTCCGCTACCTGGACGCAGTTCTGCGAGGGCGTAGCTGCCTACGCCTCCGTAGTCGTGGGCGAGACTGAGGACGACAAGCGAGAGCGCAGCAAGTACATCGTCGCCGGGGAAGTGATCCGATCGGTCGCCGCAGACTCGGGCGGGCTGTCGTCTCAGCCAGCGCTGGACAGCTTCAGGACCGACGTAGACGTGCGCTCTATCACCATGCTGGTGCTGGACTGCGACTCACCTGTAGCGTCGTCTCCGCTGTGTCTAGCGCTAGATCAGCTGTCTCTCGCCTACTGCGTCGCGCCTACCTGGGCGAGCACGCCGCAGAGTCCGCGCTGGCGTTGCTTCATCCCGGTGGCTCCGATGGCTGTCGACGGGAGCGAGCGCGGGAGGTCGCAGGCCAGGTGTAGGTACGCTTGGCTGGCGGGTCTGCTGTCCGAGCTGGCGGGGCTGCCTCGGGAGTGTCCGGCGTGCAGCGGTACGGGGTCACTAGATCAGCGACATGATTCTCAAGAACCACCCCTGTGCCCCGCTTGCCTCGGCGACCGAACCTTCCGCTTTGATCTCAGCTGCTGGAACTACAGCAGGCTGCACTTCGTCGGCGGGCGCAAGAGCACGTCGGTGTCTATGGACGGACGCGAGGTGCGCTGGGCTCGGGGGTTTGGTCTCGACTGTGAGGCGTGGCTCCAGGGATCGGGATTCGCGGAGTTTTGGGCTGAGTGCTGCGCAGAGGTAGACGTTGCTGAGGCGGGGAAGCGCCGGGGTGGGGGTTTGGGTTCGGTGGGTTCGGTGGGTGAGGCTGACGACGGGCTGCACCCTGACCCGGAGATCTCCGCCGCGATGTCTGCGACCGATCGGACGCTGCTGGAGCGCGTCCGTCGCGCGGCTCAGTACGTCGGCTCGCCCGACTTCCCGGCTAGTTGTAAGGCGCACCACGACCCGCGCTACGGTCACGACGACCTCATGCGCGCGGCCTCGGCCGTCGTCTCGGGCTTCCTGGTGCCGCTGGAACTCGGCGACGAGGAGTGGGCGCTGCGCGTGCTGGAGGTGGCGTACAATCCCCGCTGCGCAGACCTAGACGGCGTGGCTCACCCGTGGTCGGCCCGGGAGATGAGGAAGAAGCTGCGCGACGTCCGCGCGACGCAGGGCGGAAACGCTCCCGGCTACTTGCTGGAGCGACGTTCCGACGAGGGCGCGGTGTTCTACGTCGTGCTGGGCGACGGATCGCAGGGCGTCGGTAAGGAGATGGCCGGCGTCTACAACTCGCGCGGGGATCAGCTGTCGCTAGTGAGTCGGTCGGGGGCGCTGCTGGACCTGAGCATTGACGCGGCGCTGGGGTGTACAGTGCGGCCTTTTGACCCTCGGGTCTTGCCCGAGGGGTTCAAGCCACGGCGGACGGTGCTGTCGCTGGACTCGGGGACGCGGCGGCAGTTAGGGGCGGTGGGGGTGGGCGGGCTGAGCTCGGAGGTTGCTGTTGGGGTCGGTTCGGTGGGCGCTGGGCTGGTAGGCCAGGTGCGTAACGGTACGGTCTCAGGAGCCGGCGTGTCGGTGGGCGGGGTTAGGCTGGGTCACGTCGCTCCCGCTGGAGGACTCGACTCTGCTCCAGGATCTGGCTCGGGCTCCGGTGTGCGGCTCATCGGGGGCGGCAAGTCTGGGAGCGTGGGAGGCGGGTTGGGTGGCGGGCTCGACTCTTCCGCAGGCTCTGGGCGTCAGGGAGGGCGGTCGCGATCCAAGATCCCTTTCGACCGTGACTGGGTGGGGCCGGTGACTATCGACGCCGAGGACGAGAACGCGAGGCTGGTGATAGTCGAGCAGATGAACCAGCGCCTGGCCTACGTCGCCCTCACTCGCGACGCCGTCATCGTCGACACTGCGGCGAACAGGGCGAGGGGTCGGGGCGAGCGCGCGTTCATGACTCTGAGGGGCTTTTACCACGACCAGGCGCGCTACCCGCTGCGCCTGCGCACTCAGGACCCGAAGACGGGCAAGGAGAAGCTGCGCGAGCTGAACCGGGCGGACATCTGGCTGAACAGTCCGCACCGACGACAGTACGCCGAGTGGGGCTTCGCTCCCGAGCTGTCGCCCGAGGAGTGCGAGACGGTCGATCCGGCTACCGGGTCGCGACGGCTGCTGAACACCTTCCAGGGCTTTCCGGTACGTCCGTCAGACGAGGGGCTCGACCTAGTGCCCCGGTTCGCCGAGCTCGTGAACACGGTGATCGCCGACGGTCGAGAGGACTGGGCGCGCTACATCTGGGTGTGGCTCGCCGATCTCTTCCAGCGTCCGGCGGACAAGCCCGGCATAGCGCTGTACCTGCACAGCCGAGAAAAGGGCACGGGCAAGGGGACGCTGTTCGAGACGATCGGCAAGCTGCTCGGTCGGTACTACATGCTCGTCCAGTCCGCCGATCAGGTGGCGGGCCAGTGGAACCTACACCTCGCCGACAAGTTGCTGGTATTCTTTGACGAGGCGCACGGCCTCGGCGGACGCGATCACGCCGATCGGCTCTCGTCTCTGATCACTGAGTCGGAGTTCGCCGCCGCCGAGAAGTTCATGCCTCTCCAGTCATGCAAGTCCTACGCGCGCTTCGCCTTCGGCTCGAATCGCGAGGACGGAGTCTCTATCCAGGTGCAGGACCGACGGTACGCGGCTTTTCGCGTCTCGGCTCGCCGGGTGCGCGACGCGGAGTTCTTCTCGGAGCTGCGCCGCGAGCTCTACGCGCCGCTGGCCGAGCCCCCCAAGAGCGCCGGCCTGGATCCGGCCAGGGCTGCGGCCGGTGAGTACCGGGGCCTGAGTGCGCTCATGGGTCATCTGCTCTGGGGCGTGAAGACCGGCGGCGAGGGTGCGGTTGTCGAGGGTGCGCCCGAGAGGGGCGGGGCCGTCGAGCTCCGCACTATCCCGGCCACCGACCTCCGCAACAACATGATGTTCTCCTCGCTGGAGGGGATGGAGGCGTTTGTCTTCTACGCGGCCTGTCAGGCGCAGCACCTGGGCTTTGCCAAGCGAGACGGCGTCGGCGGTCGGGCGGAGTCTGCCGGCGTGGTCTGGGACCAGCAGGTCCCGTTCTGCGTCCGCGCCTCAGAGTTCGCCGCGCTGTACAACACCTGGGCGCGAGAGCACCGCGCCCAGGGCTATCACCCGACGCAGATCTGGCGCCACCTGGAGGCGGTGTTCACGAGCACGGGAGCCGAGGGCCTGGGGTCTGACAGGCGGGAGACGGTGGCACGGCACCCGGACTTCCGCCGGGAGACCGTTCAAGGAGAGGGCGGCTCGTGGCGCGTCTACTGGCTGCCGGCGGGGCCGTCGGTGTATGCGTGGCTGGCGCGGAAGTATGGGTGGTAGGCGTGTACTGGTGGATCGACTGGGAGCAGTTCTGGCTGTACCGACGACAGCTACGGGCTTGCGTGTGGCGGTCTAGGCTGTCAGGCTCTCTAGATGCCAGTCTACATCCAGATCGCAGTGCCTCAGCGAGTCCTCGACAGCGTGCGCCCGAAGGGTGAGCCCTCGACGGCGGGCTGCGTGCAGCAATCTGACGGAGAGTGGGCCGTCAAGACGCTGATTGAGCCGTTTCCGTCGGAGAGTCCGCCAAAGGACTTCAGCCGTGAGGCTCCCGCATGCCTCGTCGAGATCATCTTCAAGGCGCGCGAGTACCAGTGCTCGCAGGGTCACCGGACCTGGCTGTGGCTGGTCGACGGTGAAGACAAAGAGCCGAAGATCGGCTGACCGACCTGCCGCAGTGTGTACCTGTCCGCACTGGAGAAACTGCGAAAATGACTTGACATCGGTAACAGATCGGTTAGGCTGTGTTTATGAGAAGCCGCACGATTGAGAGTGACATCGTCTACGAAGCCGGATACTTCCCGAATCACCATTGGGTCAAGCGTGTTACTAAGGGTGTCAATGGTAAGTTTTCAGGATACGAGGTCTATCATTCGGGCCTGTGTGGTAGCACGCGCGTCGCCTCGATTGGTTACACGGGTGGGGTAGGTCTGGAGCGCGCAAAAGCTGAGATCGCGCGGAGACTTGCTGGCATTGAGGTTGTGTCAACCAATGATGGTTCGACCTGTATCGTATCTGGGCGTCAGCGGTCACATGCGATCCGCGCACTACTGGTGCGCCCGTGACCGACCGCCAACTTCAAGTCGGTCAGCTCGTCGGTAGTCCCGAGGGCGTGCGTGTAGGCGTCTCTGTCCTGTGGAACAAGTACCCGAATCATACGACGCGACAGATACGGATCACCGTCGGCACGTTTCTTGTCTACGATGCAGTGTTTGACGAGGCGACCCGCGACCGGGCCTGTCAGGTGCTGTCGCAGCTGCTGGCGTCTCATGATCTGCTGTGTCGGGAGTTCACGGGTGCGGTCATGGAGGTGCGGCTGTGAGCCTAGAGCTTGTTTCGCAGAGATTGCGCCGAGAGCGTATCCAGGCTGCCGTACAGCAGATCTTTGACAACATCTCGGGCCGTGCGGGCTTGGACATGTCCACTCTCGACGAGGCTGTACAGCACGAGATCAAGGCCGACATCTACGAGATCCTTGACCACTCAGGATGCGGTCGCGCTGTTCTGTTAGTCCGGCGGGTGAGGTGGCCATAATGGATACATCTGAATTCGTCTCTGCTGTCACCGGACGGAAGCTGTATCCATTCCAAGAACGGATGCTCAAACTGCTGTTGGACTTACATGCTGGGTTCGACGGACATGATCGTAAGAGAATCAGCCTTAGGCGCACACTGTGCGCTACACCGTACCTAGGCATTCACGGATATCCTGAGTCGCCGATCGTCAAGACTTCGGTGTCCGACGAGCAGCCTAGACATCGTACCACTGTCTCAAAAATGCTTCCGATGGGCCTCCAGCTCGTCTGTCAGAGTCCTTTGTACACACCGGGTTTGCGCTACTTTAGCGACGGCAGACAGCGCAGCGAATCTAGCGCGACCGAGTGGTCCGATTGGGCGCCGGTACGATGACCCCCCTCTCCCG
>ERZ650304.1004-NODE-1004-length-11798-cov-7.270544_pt1 | contig 11798 bp, 20 predicted proteins | sample MGYA00376240_ERZ650304 | MGnify/ENA primary metagenome ERZ650304 (study PRJEB26733, sample SAMN07839271) | wastewater metagenome | biome: small river; feature: stream; material: water | place: USA: North Carolina | collected 2016-03-01 ...
GGCATAGGTGCCCGATCCTGCTCGAGGCAGGGACGCGGCCTTGGTGGTCCCGTCGCCCTTCACGAGGTCGTTGTCGACCCATGCGACCTCACCGTCCGCGAGCTGCGCGGCGCTGGTCTCGGCGGTGGCCCATTCGGCGGCGGTGCCCCGACGGATCTTGATCCTCTTGTCTGCTGGCATTACGGGGTGCCTCCGTCGATGGTGGAGCCGCCGCCGAAGCGGGGCAGGCTTGCGACTTTCGTGGTGCCGTCACCACGGACCAGGGCGGTCTCGTTGGTGACGACGGCGAACTCACCGAGCACGAGCAGCGGCCCAGCGGATTCCGCCGCAGCCCACTCCGCGGACGTCGCGGCCCGGAGTTGAATCAGTGACCCCCGCGCCCCAGACGTCCCCCCACTTATCACCCGGTCGGTACGGGTTTCCGTTGACAGCGGGATGGCCGGTGAGGACGTCACAATGAGGCCTTGGCGGTACAGGGCCAGCGCCTCGGCCTCGGACACGGACAGCGTGAGGGAGGGGTTCTGGGAGACGGTGACCGTGTACGTCGTCATGGCGTGGCCTGCGTCCTCACGGGGTGCCGCCGTCGATGACCGTCCCCGGGGCGAGGTCGATGGTGCCGACACGGCCGGGGGCTGTAGTCGCAGACGTCGAGACGTCGTAGGTGATTGCCCCTGTGCCGCCGTCGATCGCCGAGACGTACACGGTGACAGTGCCGGTGGGGACGACGTTCATGTCCCGAGATGCACGGAGGTAGGTCTTCTGGGATCCGTTGACAACGGTGACCCGGGTGCTACCGGTGTTGCGGATCCACACGGAGGCGGCTGAGCCGGCATCGAGAGTGGTGGGGCTGGTGGTGAGTGAGGCGGTAGCCACGGTGTCTCCTGGGGGTGTGGAGGATGGCGGGGTGACCCGTCGGGGGCCGTGTCACCCCGCCATCCGCTCAGAGGGTCAGGAGGCTTCGAGCACCGCGAGCCCGGCCGGGTGACCGACCGCGAACGCGCGGCGGGCCCGGACCTTGAGCTTGGTCTCGTCCGTCAGGAAGCCGACGCCCGACGCCGCGTCAGCGACGTAGGACTCCGGGCCCGACCGGCGGCCCACGATCAGCAGGTCCCGGTTGCCGACGATCAGCAGCGGGTTGCCGGTCGGGGCGGCGGACGCGGCGGTGGTGACCCGCGCGCCGAGCGACCACCGGATCGGGTACCCGAACAGGGTGTCCGCGGAGCCGTTGGCGCCCTGCTGGAAGATCGGGCGGCCCTGGGTGTCCTTGACGTCCCGCACGGCCTGGAGGAAGGTCGGGGCGGCGATGACACCGGTACGGGTCGGGTCGAACCAGTCGGACGACTCGTACAGGCCCAGGGTCCGGGACAGGCTGGAGTAGGTCACGCCCAGCTTGGTCATGGAGATGGCGGACCCGTTGGTGGTCAGGGCGAGCGTCGCCCCACCCGAGGTGGCCGACAGGGTCACCGTGGTGGTCGACGGGACGGTGAGGACGTAGTACGTGGTGCCCGCGGTGATGCCCGTGGTGGTGGTGACGGTCCCCGAAACCACTCGGTCGTTGACGGCCAGGCCGTGGGGCTGGTTGAAGGTCACGACGTCACCGGAGTCGGTGAAGGTGACCGCGCCCAGGTTGTCGCCAGCGAGCACGTAGTTGGCGTCGGCGGTGTAGGAGATGTTCGAGTCGGTGGTGCGGACCGCCCGGTAGACCGAGGTGAACGGCCTGTCGGCGGCGACACTCTCGGCGCCGTTCGTGGCGAGGCACGCGTTGTCGAACGCCTTCGCGTAGCTGGTGGCCCAGTCGAGGCGCTTCGTGTTCAGGACATCCACGAGGCCAGCGGTGTCGGCGATGTCTTCCTCGGCGAGGCTGATCGCGCGCCCGAACTTCCGGGCCGTCAGCAGCACCTCGTCGTCGGTGGAGGCGTCCTCGCTGTAGGAGTCGCCCTTCCCGAGGACGTCCATACCCATCCCACCGGAGCGGGGGACGTGCTTGGTGGCGGTGGTCATCGGCTCGACCCGGCCGAGGGCTTCGACGGCGGAGAGCTGGTTGATCTTCTGGAGGACGGGCCCGTCCCACTCTTCGGGGATCCAGGGCTCGATGGTGTGCAGCGCCATGACGGCGGGCTCCTTCGGTGTGACTGCGAGTTGGTGTCGCCGTCACGGCGGGAGCCACGTGCGGGTGGTGCTGGGTCCCCCGTCTCGGGGGCAGTCCACGTCTGGTACGGATCATAGCGGGTGCGTCACATGGGTGTAGTGCCTACCCTGAAGGGGCGGGCTGGGCGTGTCTAGGAGAAGGGACGGGCCCAGCCCGCACCCCATCAGGTGGGGTAGGCGCCGGTGAGACGCTTCGCGAGTTCGTCGGCGACGGTCCGCTTCACGGGGGCGGGCTTCTTGTCCCCCGCATCGACCTGCCGGGCGGAGGGGACGGCAGGTTTCGCGGTCTCGAACTTCTCCGGGAACTGGGCCTTCAACGTCTCGATCTGGTCGTCCAGGCCACCGGTCACGTCCCCGTCGTCGTCGAGCTCGACAGCCTTCGCATCGACCAGCTTGAGGAGGGTCCGACGGACCTCCGCGTCCTTGCACCCCGCAGCAGCAAGAGCCGCGTTCGCGTTCGCCTTCACGACCGCCGGCCGATACTTAGCCTCGGTCTCCTCCGCGGCCCGCTTCGTGGCCTCCGCGAGGGCCCTCTCCTCCGCGCTGGCGTTCGACAGCTTCAGTGCCGCGATCTCCGCTTCCATCGCCTTGATGGTCTGCCGGCGTTCGGCGGCTTCCCGGTTGGCCTTCTTCAACGCCTCGGCCTTGAGGTCGAGGGGTTCGGCGTCGATCTTCGGCGGGGCGGGCTTCGGGGCGTCCGGGGTCGGCTCCGGTACCGGTGTCGGCTCGGGGGCGTCGGGCGTCGGGGTGTCCACGGGCTCTGGGGTGTCCACGGGATCAGCCATCAGGCTGCGTTCCTCCTCGGTCGTGACCCTGGGGTGGGTCGTTGAGGCCGTGGCAGTGAGCCCCGGCCGAAGCGCCCCCGCGCTCTGTCATCTGCGGCCCGTTGGAGGACCGTCTTCGGTAGCCCGCCCTTGCGGAGAACGACGTCCAGTGCGGACAGGCGGGCCGGGAGGGAGTCGTACGCGGACCAGCCGCGAGCGACGGACCGGGCGGCTTCACGGGCCAGACCCTCGGCGAGGCCCTCCGTTGCGGGACGCAGATGGCACCTGCACGCGGAATGCAGGGGAGGCGCGGTGACGCCTGCGCGCATCCACGGGATGGGGCGTGGCGGGTAGACGGTCACGGGCTTGAACAGTCCGTCGGTGAGGACTGACCCGGACATCGAGAGGCAAGATCCGCAAGCGGTTCGTTCAGCTACCCAGGCGAGCCCTACCCCTGCGTCCTCCGCAGCAGCCACCGTCCCACCAGCCACCGCCCGGTTCACGATCGTCCCGACCTGCGCGGCGGCTTCCTTCCGGCCCGAGTCGATCCGGTCCGTAGCATCCGCGAACTGGGCGGGTGTCTCGATCCGCCCAGTCAGGATGTGGTCCGCGGCCCGCTCGAGCTTCCCCCGGACGTCAGCGTCGATGGTGTCGAGGGTTGCCCGGATCAGGTCATCGGCGGCCGGGTCATGGCTAGTGGGGAGGGGGGTGCCGGCGTGGCGGGCTCCGAGGCGTGCCGCGCGGGTGAGGGACCGTTCAGCGGCGGTGGCGAGGTTGACGCGGATGGCACGGAGTTGCCCGGCGGTGTCTTGGCGGGCGGCGTACCAGCGGGACAGGTCCCGGTCACGCCACGCCCACCCGGCGGTGAGGGTGTCCGCGGCGCGGGCAAGGAGTCGGGTCAGGACGACAGTGACGGCAGCGATCGTGGCTGCTTCGAGGGCTGTGATCTCCGCTTCGCGGCGGGCGTCCGCTGGGGACTGGGCGACCCCGACAGTCCCCACGGTCACTGCGGAGCGGCCTCAAGTTCGGGGGTGAGCTGCCCGATCGTCGCCGCGACCACTGCCGCCGCCGCCTGCTCCGACAGCAGGCCCTGCGCGACACCCTGCGCGAGCCCCGACAGGGACGCCGCGACGTCGGAGAGGATCCACACGCGCCGCTGGACGTCCATCTCCACCGACGGGTCCGCTAGCCACCCGTCAATCTCGTCCTGGTCGTACAGGCCAGTCTCTGCGAGGGCGACCCGGGCGGGGACACCACTGGACACCTTCGCCTGGACGATCTCCCACGTCGTCGCGTCGTCTACGATCCCGGCGGGCTTCCACCGGACGTCGGCGCGGCGGTCCTCGTAGCCGAGTAGGGCGAGGGTGAACCCGGCGAGGTCCTTCTCCGCGTCGTCGAACATCATCTGCCGGGTCTCGGTCCGGCCGCGGAGGGGGGCGTCAGCGACACGCAGGGACGCACCGGACGGGGCGTCACCACGACCGTTCAGGTACCAGGCGGGGGTGCCGGTGACGACAGCGGCGAGCTCGCGGTACCAGTCGGCGGGCTTGATGAACCCGTCCGGGCTGGCCGCACTGAACTCGCCGACGGACTTCAGGCCACGCAGGAGAGCCATCTCCCCTGGGCCTGCCTTGACGCGGGACTCCTCGTCTCCGTCACCGGCTTCGGCGTCGTCCTCCCAGTCGGGGTTGTCCATCCCTTCCCCGTTGAGTTCGGCGCCGGGCTCCTGGAGGCCGTACCGGGCGGGGAACCCTGCCGCCTCCGACGTGTGGACCATCGTCGTCGACAGCTTGTTGATCGCGGCCTGCGCGCCCCACGCATCCTCAGCGTCAGGAACCCCATACGGCATGTCGGTGCGGAAGTGGACCAGGGGGACACGGCCCCACGCGTTGGGGATGTCCTCGGAGTCGGCCTCACGGAACCACGATGCGGGGTCCTTCGGCTCGGCGCCTTCCTTGCAGACCCACCCCAGCTCGAGGTGGTCCGGGTAGAGGAGGTTCGCGCGGCGGACACCCCGGCTGGTCCACGCCTTGATGCCGAGGGACGCCACCGACTCGTCCTCATCGTCGTAGAGGACCCGGGTCGTTACCGGCGAGTTGTAGTGGAGGCGGGCCGTCTCGTCGCCGTCGCCGCGCCACGCGAACACGTACGAGTCGCCGTAGACGAGGGTGTTCCGGTACAGGCGGGTCCGCAGCAGGTGGACCTTGTTCTCGGCGTAACAGTCCCGCAACGCCCCGTCGGCTTCCTCGTCCTTCACGCCGTCCGCGGCGAGAGCAACAATCGAGGCGACCTTGAGCCGGTCGAGGAGGACAGTGATCGGGACTTTCGCGATGTTGACGCCGTACATCCCGGACGACTTCGCGAGGGCCCGGCGGACCGCTGGGGAGGAGAACGCTTCCGCGGACTTCCCGCGCCAGAACGACCATGCGGCGTCGTAGTCCTCGCGGGCCTCGTGGAGGTCGTGGAGGCCTTCCATCAGGTTGCTGCTGCCTGCCAAGGCTGGGCCCCTCCGCGCGGTCTAGTGACGTATCCGTCGCGGTAATGGTAGACCTCCGGTCAAGACGCTGGGCGCATTGACCGGAGGTCTTGGCCTCGCACTACTCGGTTGGCCCATTCTCGGGGGTGGCCTGGATGCGGACTGCGGCGAGGCCGAGACGGATCAGTTGCCTGGCCTGCGCGGACCGGGAGAGGCCGTTGAGGGCCGCGAGGCGGTCCACGGCGGCCCATTCGGCGGGGGCGCACCGGATGTTGTGTTGTGGCCCGACGTAGGGGCGCCCGGGGCGGGTCACGCTGCGCCTCCTAGGCAGTCGGTGATGTAGTCGCGCCACGTGTCCTCGCGCCACATCCAGTCGGTGCACGCCGCGGTCTGGAACACAGCCGCCTCGGTCGGCTGCCGCATCCCGTTGGGGTCGTATCCGGCCTCACGGTGCGCACGGCACGCGGCCTGAAACGCCTCGTGCGCGGCGAGCAGGCGGGGGAACTCGGCGCCGATGACGGCCTCACGGCGGGTGACCTCAGCGACGCGTTCCGCGATCTTGGCTTCCATCTCGACGCGGGTGGTGGCCCAGCCCATGGTGCGGGCGGCGCACCGGCGACCCATGACGACCTCGGCGCCGTCGATGGCGATGCGGTAGAGGTTGCGGACCTCGCGGGAGCAGCGGGAGCAGCCGGCACCGCCGCGGGCGCGGCCGAGGAATCGGGGGGCGGTCACAGCACCAACCCCCTGCTGGTCCACTCGGCGCGGGCGCCGCCCATCTGGACGAGGCCACCGTTCCGGGTGAGCGCGGTAGCGGTCCCGGTGTCCTTGCGTCCCCACAGCACCCAGGTCACCCCGCACTCGACGTGCTCGGCGATGGCGGTGAAGTCGGCGACCCACGTGTACGTCTTGGGGGTGGGCTTCCAGCCGAGGATCTGCTTGGCGCATTCGGTGCCGACATGGGTGCCGTCGGAGAGGGTAGCGATCCAGCGGAGGCCGGTCCGTCCACACTCGCGGCATTCGCCGTTGCCTTCATGGTCCTCGATCTTGACGAGGGTGACCGTCGCTGTGCTCATACCCCTAGTATCGGGGTTGTTTACTAGGACATCAAGCCTCACGACGTAACGGTTAGGTCACGTGTACGCGAGCGTGGTCACCCCCACCTGGACCCGCTTCGGCGGGTTCAGGAACCTGTCCACCCCAGCGCACACCGCATCGGCCACATCGTCATGAGCGGCCCGAGGGAACCCCAGCATCTCCGCCTCCAACACCGGGAACCGCTCCGCGTGCAAGACCCGCGTCGGACGCTTCTGATACGCCTCCAACACCCTGGCAAACCGGACCTCCTTCGCCTCCTTCGCATGATGGGTGAGCACCTTCACGGGTAGGGCTTCCAGGACCTCGGGCCACAGGTCACCCCCCTGGTTCACCTCCACTAAGGCTCTGTGGATCGGTGTCGGCCACGTCGCCACCAGCTTCAACAAGAAGTCCGCGAGCCGCTTCCCCGTCAACTGGACCCCGACCGCGTACTCGACGACACACAGCCGCTCCGTCGGGGAGAACGCCACCACCGCCACCCCCGTCCGGTCCGATGACCGCTTCTGCGTGACCGCGGGGTCGATGACGAGGAGCCGGCGGGTCAGGGTCTGGCAGGTGCCGATGGTGATGTCCTCCTCCAGCCAGAACCCACCATCCGCACCCATCGGCTGATTGTTGAAGTTCTTCGCGAACGAGCGGGTATGCCTGATCGAGAGCAAGTAAGGATCCAACGGCCACTTGCCCGGCCAGCAGCTACGTTCGGACCCGTCCGCGTTCAAGGCGATAGCAGGGAAGTACGTCACCTTGAACCGCTCGTCTGTGATCCACTGGGCGGGCGTGGTGTTGTCGATGGCGACCGACACGAGGTCGTGCAGGATCCCCCCGAGGATGGTCACGGTGCCAACGAGGCGGACGTGAGCACGGTCGTTCATCGGCAGGATGCCATCCGTGATGGTCTTCAGCCGCTGGCCTGCCTGGTAGATGGAGTACCCCGTCGAGCCCTCGGCCTTTTCGATATCGTCCAGCCAGATGATTGAGGGCCGTCGGTTGAGTGGGTCGACCAGGCCGAGTACTTCTGAGTCGATCCCCCGAGCGGTGAAACAGAACCCGTTCTGCATGAACAGCATGGAGTCAGAGTCGGCGATTGGTGTCCCGTTGGGCTTGAGGGCTGGGGTGCGGGCGTCCTCGAAGTCAGAGCGGATCAGGGCTGACCCTGACAGCTCACCGCGAACGGCTTTGAGGTGGTCTATCGACTGCTGGGCGGACGAGGAAAAGGCAGCCACGAACTGGGGATGTTGGGTGGCGAGCCACAGTGTGGTGATCACAAACAGGGTGGTCGATTTGCCCGATCCGCGTGGAGCTATGTAGGCGACCCGCGTCCCTCCCGATCCGCCCGGCGTGATCAGTTCGAGGGCGTCCCGGTAGATCCCCAGGTGCACGTCGGAGAACGTGATCTCACCCTCATGGTTGCGCAGCAGGTGGGGGACGTAGGTGCAGCTCCACAACAGTGGATCGTCGCGCGTCATCAGCCGGCGGCCGGTAGGGGTGGCGAGGAAGTCCGGGTCGATGCGCCCGAGGTAGGCGTCCAGGTCGAATGTCTCAGCGTTGTAGGGCTCCCCGCTGGCGTCGCAGAGGTACCCCGTCACCGGATCACCTGCTTGACCGTGGCGGTGGACACCCCGGCGGCGGTAGCGATGGCGGGGACGGTCAGCCCGAGTTGGCGCATCTCACGGATGGCGTTGTCACGGATGGCGCGGCCTGCCTTGGCGCGGGCTTCGGCGTAGGCGATGAACCGTCCGGCTTCGGCGGATCGGGCGCTGGGGTCGCGGAGGTCTCGGATGTCGTCGAGGGGTAGTGGTGTCGCTGGCTCAATGGAGGTCATGTGTCTAACGCTACATCACATAGCCGGTTAGCCTATGCACCAACACCATCAGTGTCGTCAGGAGTCGCCTGTGCGGCCTTCCACGCCTTGATCCGCTGCACCACCTCGATGTCATCCGGGTCCACCGTCACCGACACCTCAGACTTCGCGGCAGCATCCAACCCGAGCAGTTTCGACAGCCGCTCGTGGGCCTTCATCGCCCGGTCGAACGCCGCCAGCCGCGCGGAATGGTCAGGGATCGGTAGCCCGTTCTCATCGACCATCATCCGCCCGTTCGAGTACGCAGGCTTCGGGGGGAGGTCGAATACGTCGAGGGCTGCACGGCGCATCTGGTCCACGAAATCGAGCTCGCGGAGCACGGCGGTAGCCCGTTCGGTGGGGGGGATGGACTCCCGGACTTCGCTGAGGATGCGGGACACCTGCGCTTGGGAGATCCCGTGTTCAGCGGCGATGGCCTCTTGAGTGGCACCGGAGACGTAGGCCTTCCAGATGGCTCCGTTGCGGCCTTCGAGGCGGTCCTTGGAGTTGGCCGGTTTCATACGTTCCTATTCCCTGACGGGGCCATGCGGGTTCCCCCTAGATTCCTTGATCGTTCTTGCCTGTCTCCACGGGCGGGTAAGCGGCCCCCTCGGTTTCGGTGATGGTGTCGATGGTGCGGCACGGCCACTCCGGGGCCTCCGCTTCCATCCCGTCGAAGTCGCAGCCAGTGCAGGTGCCATCGTCGTCGGGTGAGTGGAGGACTGCGACGGCACGGAGGGCGCCTGTGAGGGGCTGGACGATGGCGGCGTGGCGGTCGTGGAAGGTGGCGGCGCGGCGGGCTTTCGCTGCGAGGTGGGCGGCGTGTGCGGTGGCGCGTTGTTCTGGGGTCCGGGTGTCGGGTTGCATAGCGGCCAGGATGGCGGCGCGGAGGGAGATGGCGCTTGCCAGCTTGGTGACGACGTCGCTCACGCGTCCTCCTCGGGGTCAGTCCAGGTGAGGCGGAGTTCGACGAACTCGGCCTCGTCGAGCGGGACGCCGGTGATGGGTGCGTCGGGCTGGTCTGGGTCCCACCGGTAAGGGATGACGGTGAGGGTGTCGGTGTCGCTGGGTGGGGGCCAGCCACCTGCGTGTGCGCCTTGGCATGCGTCGGAGAAGATGGCGGCTCTGGCAGCGGGTTCGCTGTTGAGCCAGTCGGTGATGGTGCGGTGGCGGACGATCCCGTACGTGGTCACGGCGTCTCCTCTGTGTGGTGGGGGATGACGGCGGCTGGACCCAGCACCCGGAAGGTGCAGGAGACGAGGGTGTGGCCGTGGTCGCAGACGACGCCGAGGTGTGGGCAGGGCGTCATGGGAGATACCCGCCTACTGGTGCGTACCGACCGGACTCGTGGATGTGGAGGCCGTCGTGGTGGCGTCGCTCCATGCAGGGGTCGATCTGGAACGTTGACCCGCAGCGAGGGGCGTGGCAGGTGGCGCATCGGGTGACAGCCTCGGTCTGGCCGGGGTGGTGGGTGACGACGACCATCTCCCAGTTGTGGGCGTGGCCGTCGTCGATGCGGGGGTCTTGTTCCCAGCCGGTGGGCCATGGGATGATCACCGGGCACGCTCGAGGGTGTTTAGGGTAGGCGTCAGCGACGATGATGTTGACGGTGCCTGCGGGGAGGTCAGCGAGGGGCCATTCCCCGGTGGCGAGGGCCCAGGCTCTGGCGTCGCGCCAGGCTTTCCCTTGGGCTTTGAGGCGGGCGCGGATGGCGTTGGCGGCGTGGATGCGGCGGTTGTCTTTGTCGCGGCCACCGATGCCGGCGGGGCGGATGGGGGCTTTGGGGGGTGGGTCGGTGGGGGTGTTGCAGGTGAGGTTGGGGCCGTCTGCTTGCCCGGTACCGGTGGAGGCTTGCCCGTAGACGCGCATCAGTCGTGGCCTCCGGGGAAGATGGCGGGGGTGCTCGTGGCGTACCGCTGCGGGACATCTTTGAGGCGCTCCTCCGCGGCCTTCCGTGCCCAGTGCGCGCGTGCATGTGGCGTCGGTGCGTGGGATGCGAGGTACGTGAACTGGACGAGAGCGTTGTTCTGGGTGACAGCGACCCGTCCCCCGCGGGTGGTGGCCATCAGACATCCACCCGCTCGTACGTCTCCGTGAAGATGCCCGGCTTGCACGGGTAGTGCTCGTTGGAGACGCCCCGGATGATCCAGTCGCCGACCGACGCGGCCATCGTCACCTCCAAGGTGTCGATCTGGAGGGTGTTGTCCTCGTCGTGGTAGCGGGCGCTGCGCGCGTCGGCTTCACCGATCCAGTTGATGATCTCAGTGGCGCGGACGACGGTCCCGTCCCACTGGTGGGCTTCAATCACGACGGGCTTCTTGCGGAAGTGCGGCATGGCGGGTGTCTCCTCGGTTCAGGCGTGGGCGGTGTTGTAGGCGTCGCGGACGTCGGTGGGGATTGCGCCCCGAGCGGGGACCTTGACCCCGCTGGCCTTGGCCCAGGCCCGGACGGTGGCAGCGGAAGCAGGCTCCGGAGCAGCCTCGGGCTCGGGGGCGGGGGTTGCCTCCTCGGGCTTGGGCTCGGTGGGGGCGGCGAACTCGTCGAGGCCGGACGCCTCCCACTCGTCCTCGTCGGAGTCCTCGCCGCCGCTGGCGGCTGCCTCCGGGGCATCGGGGTCGGACGCGGCGATCGCTTCGGCGAGCTCGGGCGTCACGGGCTCGGTGGTCTCGTTCACCACGGGCCCTGCCAGGGCGTCCTCCACGGCGGTCCCGTAGAGGGCCGCGACGCGTTCGGCGACGTCCCTCGTTGCGCCGGTCCCGATGGCGTCCATGACGAGGTCCACGGTCACGGGCTGCCCGGTGCCAGCGGCGGACGCGATCCGTTCGGCGGTGGCGACGGTTCCGCCGTCACCGAGGGCGGTGAGGAGGGGGATCAGGTGGTCCGGTGCGGGCATTCGGGGGCTCCCATGTCGAGTGGTGTCGCGTCATAGCCGATGATGCCACGAGAGGGTGGCGGCGCCTACTAGGTGGCGATGGGTCTGGGTTCACCCGCGAGTCGCAGGGGATGCCGTGTCTGGCGAGCCATGCGGCGGTGGCGGCCTCGCAGATGCCGTCCCGCCCGGACATGACGACGATGTCTACATCGGGGCTCAGGGCACGGACCAACGCGACGACGGCAGGGTTCGGGGTGTCTTCGCTGACCCGGTGCCAGTCGAACGGTCCCCGGTCACCCATCCGAGCGAGGGTTCCGTCTACGTCCACGATCCACGCCGGGCGGAGCGTCTCGTTGGGGACGTAGACGGTGGTCGGGGTGGATGCAGTGACGGTCGGGGCGAGGTCGGGTAGGCGACCACTGGCAAGGTAGCGGGCATGCATCCCACGGATCACGTCCTCGCCGACCATCCGGCCACCTGCCGCGCCGCGTGCGGCGTCCCCGCGAGTCGGTGGCCGGCGCCGTTCACCGGGTGGCCATGTGGTTGAGGACGGCCCTGGCTGCGGCCTCCTCGTGGGGGAGGAGGCATTGGGAGTCGAGG
>ERZ650304.1005-NODE-1005-length-11796-cov-41.871306_pt1 | contig 11796 bp, 23 predicted proteins | sample MGYA00376240_ERZ650304 | MGnify/ENA primary metagenome ERZ650304 (study PRJEB26733, sample SAMN07839271) | wastewater metagenome | biome: small river; feature: stream; material: water | place: USA: North Carolina | collected 2016-03-01 ...
TGTAAAAGTAGCCAAGAGTTTATCAACAAAATGGCAAAAGATTGAAACCTAACTACTAGCTTAACGTGCGCCACCCCACACGTTTATAAGCACTGCGTATTAATCATTTTATTTTTAATGCTTAGATAGTGGCTGGGGTGGTGTCACTGTTGAGCGTGGAGTTAGGCATGATTAGCGATAAACTTGTATGGCATAACTGGAAAGAAGGCAGAAAAGTACCTGATGATGTTCCTGTGGATACTTTGCTGTTAGTTGAAATAGACTCAAAACTGAAACAATACTCGTCTGCACAATTCTTTTTGAATGGTAGCGGTCAGAAAATGGGTACTGTCGGAGATGTATTTCATTGGGATAGAAAGATTATCCGTTGGGCTTCTATTCAACATTTAGTTGATGCCTAACTACCAAACTAACAGGCAACAACCGCCATGCCATAAGCAACTTAGACTATGCCAAAAGCATAGAAAAGTACAGTGAATGTTTGGGTTGTTGTCCTGTTGAGTGATTAGTTAGGCACGTTGAGTTAGTAAAATATTTTTGAACAAGGTGATGTAATGAAATACTTTGTTGTACCTACAGTGATTTGTGGTGTGAAACTTTTTGCTGTCGAAGAAAGTGACGGTTATGTGTTGAAATACTGTGAAACCAAAGAAAGAGCTGAGGCTTTTATTAAAGAATTGGAGAGTTAATATGTACCAAGATATTGTTGATGACTTAGTTTTACCTTTTGGTAAGGATGATGTACAAGGCTTTGCTACTAGAGATGACGTTTTTATCATTGAACTAAAAAATGGTGAAAGCTTCAAGGCTTTTGACTTAGTAGAAGATTTGCGTAGAAGCGAGTTTTTATCAATTTGCAAAATGATTGCAGACAAACTACTTAGTGCCTAACTAGGCGCATAACGCGCAAGTACCCACAAAGATATTTTAATTTGCATCGTAAGCGGTTGGGTACTTGTCGCTGTTGATGCAGGAGTTAGGTTATGACAATTAACTCATCTATCATAGCAGGTGGTGGTTCAAAAAACGAGCCTTTTGACTACTACCCTACGCCACCTGATGCTACACAAGCCTTGTTGAGGTTTCTAAATTTATCAAAAAACATGACTGTTTGGGAGTGTGCTTGTGGTAATGGTGCAATGTCTAAAGTTTTAGAAGATTATGGTTTTAACGTAATATCTTCTGATATTAGAGAGGATTGTGGGTATGGTCAATCGGGTGTGGACTTTTTTAATGAGACAAGGGTTTGTGATGCCATCATAACGAACCCTCCTTTTGGTGTGGCTCAAGAGTTTATAGAAAAAGCCTTAAAAGACGCACCGATTGTTTGTATGTTGCTGAAAGCACATTACTGGCATACGAAAAAGAGGTTTTCTCTCTTTCAAAGTAAACCACCAAGTTTTGTCTTGCCGTTGACTTGGAGACCAAATTTTATGCAAGAAAGAGGTAAATCCCCTACGATGGATTTTCAATGGACTGTTTGGGTAGATGGTGACACAAACACTAAGTATAGATTGCTGAGTAAAACCTAACTAGGCGCATAACGCGCAAGTACCCACAAAGATATTTTAATTTGCATTGTAAGCGATCTTAGCCGTGACACATAAATAGACATACGGCAAAAGTGACGTATAATCCAGCCGTTTTGACCAGCCTAGAACATTCTGAGAGGCTTCCCCATGACTATTTCCGAAACCCTCTTTGAAGCTTACGCCAAAGCTAAGGGCAATGTCGTTATCCGATTTAATGATACTGCCGACACTAAGGAGATACGCGCTTCTCAACCTGCCGACTATCTTCTTGTTTCTGACAAAGGCATTAGCTTTGCCGAAGTTAAAGAGACAAAACAAAGCACATTTTCTTTTAAAGCTGTCCGCCCTTCACAATGGCTACACGCGGACTTAGTTACAAAGAAGAAACAAAACTACACCTTCTACTTATTAAGTTTGTCCGATAATAAGTGGTATCACGTTCCTGCATCGGTGTTGCTGACGGCAAAGCGAGAGGGACGAAAATCAATTAAATTTGAGGAGTTAAAAGAGTATGAAGTACATGAGAGATAAGAGCAAAGAGAGTTCTATACCTAATTGGTTTAAGTTTTTCTTTATCTTGGGTGTTTTCTTTTGGGCTGTTCTCATTCTAAGTTTTAGACCAAAACAACAGCCTTGCCAATGCCAATGCGAAAAGCCTTCTATTTCAACCACAACCTTACAGGTGACTTATGACAAATAAAGAGTTAATTACAAAAGACGAAATCCGTGACATCTTCCTCCGTAATGGTTTCACCATTAAAGAAGGTCAAACAGACCTTAAAGACTATGTTTATGCTGCTGCTGGAGACGTGGTTATTTTAACTAGCATTAGACTTCAAGAAGGTTTGAGAGAGTCTCTTAGACACGCTTTAACACAAGGCGGAGAAGCCTTTCGTCAAAGAAACCCTGATGCTGTGGAAGCTTTAGAACTTATGATTAGCATTTATACCACAGGTATAGACAACCTAAGTACAGTTCAAAATCAAATAGCTAAAATTAGAGACACAAAGCACTAAGGAAGCCCAAAAATGATTCCAGTCTATGACAAACACCCATTCTACTTCCAACACATCATGGTGGATTTAGAAACGACAGGCGTATCCCCTGACCGTAACCACTTAATACAAATTGCGGCGGTTCGGTTTAACCTACAAACCCAAGAGTATGACCCTAACCTGTTTGAAGTTTGTCTGTCCCCAACAGCTAATTTTCGTTGTTGGGATGAACCGACACGCCAATGGTGGCACGACCCTGAGCGTCAACCACTCTTAGATAAGATTATTGAGAACGGCATTAGCCCTGCTATTGCCCTTGACGCTTTCAATATCTGGCTCGGAGAAAATCCACCGCCGCTAGTATTTTGGGGCAACCGCAATGGTTTTGACTATATGTTTTTGCAAAGCTATTTCAAAGACTTCGGCAAACAATTTAAGTTTGACTTTTGGAATAGTAAAGACTTGTTAAGCTATACCGAAGGCTTGTTCAACGGCGCAGGTAAGCCTTTCTTTCGTAAGAAAGACTTAGCTTTTGTCGGTGAGAAACACAACGCTAAAGACGATGTGTTACATCAGCTTAAGTATTTGCTTATGTGTGAGCTGATGGCCAAAGCCGAACCAACTTGGTTGGGTTAAAGAGTAGGAGGTTTAAATGCGAACTTTCTTCAAACAGATCTTTTGCCGACACAGTTGGTTAATTTACCGTAGTCGCTGTGAAAACATAATTTTTTCAGAGTGCCAAAAGTGTGGCAAGTTGAAAAGAGAGACCTATTAAACTAAAACCCTCTTTAAAAGAGGGTTTTCTAACTAAAAACAACAACCATGATTACAAACTTACAACAAGCAATTACTTATTTCCTCAGCAACGAGATTGCTGAACCCATTACTATTGGCAAAGCTAACGGCGACATCATCGGTGTTGCTGTTAGTTTTGTTGAAGCTGAAACCTTATTGGAGACTACTTAAATGGTCACACTCTTTCAAGGTGAAAAACGCTGGCACTGTCGGGTATTTCCGACAGAAAACTTTGAGTTGTTTATCACAAACAACGTCAAAGTTGATGTGAAATTTGCAGCAAGCCATTTCTTAGGTAATCGTTTGCAGCGAGATAAGAAAGACTTTGAGGAAGGTGAGTTTATTGTCTTCATCAAAGACCTTGCTGAAGGCGAAACATACCGTGTTTTAATTAAACGACACATTGAACGAACCCAGTTTGGTAAACGGGTTCGTCCAGAGGTCTTACAAGTGGAGAAGGTGTTATGAGCGGTCAAATTGAATTAGTACCAACAAGTAAATTACGTTGGTTTGGGGTTAAGGGTCACGATGTCTTACAACAGTGGTGGTCAGACCCGTTAGATGTTAGTGGTAAAGGCGAGTGGCGAGAAATCCCTCGTGTTTTTGATGAGCGGAAGCCTTACAGTCGCCCTGATGGTACTAGAGTTGTTATTACTGAAGATGAGATTGTTTTCTTAGGAGCAACTAAATGACCCTTATCCAACCCCACCGTTTATTTCTTTCAAACCTGACTGGCCCAAAGTCAGTGTTAGTGCTGATCGGCGATGTCCATGCAGGTCGTACCTTTAAAACAGGCGTTCCTTTGGAACGTCTTGGGGAACGTGAACAATCTATTTTAGATAGTTTGGCTAACGCTTTACAACCTACTCTTGGAAAAGATATTCTCCATTATTGTGTCATCATGGGTGACTTGTTTGATAAGTTTGCTGTGTCGAATGAAACCTTACAAATGGTTTTCAACATCCTATACTCAGCCTCTTATGATGTCGAAAGCATTACTATCTTGCGTGGCAATCATGATTCGAATAGAGACAAGTTGTTAGTGTCATCTTTTCAAATCCTAAAAGCCCTTTGCAGTTGCATTCCCAACATTACCTTCGTTGACGGTGACACTCCTTTAGTCACAACGATTAACAACATTAATCACTGCTTCTTTGGTTATCACCCCTTTGTATCGGCAAAGGCAATGGCAGAGGCGTTACCTTCTCTATCAGGCATCAGCATCGCCTACGGTCATTGGGACATCACTGCTCACGGTGAAGATACTCACAACTTAATACCGATTGAAACGCTGAAAGAAAAAGGGATTACCTCTGTTTACACAGGGCATATTCATAAGCATCAAAAGTTACAGATGTCAGGTATTAACGTGACGGTTGTAGGTTCAATGCAGCCGTACGCTCACGGTGAAGAAGCTGCTGACGACCCTCTATATCAGACGTTTTACGCTGACGAAGCTAAGGGAATGTTAGAGGAAAACCCTAGTGTTTTTCACATGACAAACTTGCGTGTTTTATTACAAGCTGATGATGTGTGGGACGTTGACCATGTTGATTGTTTGTCCTTAGTTTTCAAACGTATCGAAGGTGACAGAGCTGTTGAAGACATCACTGTTGGCTATGACGATTTCAGTAGTGAAGCCATTTTTAACAAAAACCTGACGGAAGTTTCCGAAGGCTTACGTCAACATATCACCGCTCGCATTGAGCATTACAGAAACTTGGAGAATTGAGATGACGAATACAAAACTTTACCCTGTGATCATTAAAGTAAAGGGTTTCTTTGAAGTTAAAGAGATGTCTCTATCAGAGTTAAATAGTCCTCTGATTGACCTTGATGGGGTTATAACTCGGTTTGAGTTTATTGACCAAGTGACGAAAGATAACTACCAAGAGTGGTTAAACTTCTTTAACAATGAGACTGTAGAGTACCTCACTCTAGTAGAAAAAAACACCATTGAGGAGGATAAAACTAAACTTTTAAAAGTTCTTGATAAAGCTAAAGACCGCCGTTTAGATTTAAGTTGCTTACGAGATAAGTATTTTGAAATTAAGGAGACTAAATAATGTTACCCGAACCGATGCTTTTTGTTATTCAACCTAACCGTATCACCAATGTGGTTCACTACTTAACACATGGCCGAACCCTTAACCCAATCATTACTAATGAACCTGCCTTTGACAACTTGTTAGCCAAGTTAAAGAAACAGGCAGGTAAACAACCCAAGAGAATTAAAAAATGATTAAACAACTCATCTTCAAGGGACACCCCACTGTCCCTGACACTACCGTCACCTTTGCCAACGGTTTTAACTTAATCCACGCCCCTAACGGGCGTGGAAAGAGTACCGTGTTAGAGTTGATTGCGTATTCTTTATTTGGAACGGAAGCCTTACGCGCTTCCGCAGGTGCTGAGTATCCTGACTTAAACACAAGTTTATTCTTTGATGTGAAAGGTAAGACCTACTTTGTTGAGCGTTGCAAAAAACAAGTTCGCTTACTCTGCAATAACGAAGTCCTTGCTGTCGGCACTACCCCTGTTAATGCTGCGATCTTACGTTTGTTCGGTTACAACAGCAAAGTCTATAACGTTGCCAATTATGTTCGTCAGTCTCATGTTCAAGCCTTGACTCATGTTCTACGCGCTGACGACAGACGACAAGTTTTAGAAAACACCATTGGTTTAACTGTCATCGACAAAGTTGTCAAAGAGTTGACTGATGCCGTTAAAGGGTTTGAGGGCGAGATTAAGGGCTTAGAAGCAGCCTTGTCAGTTGAATTAGTAGAGCCTATTCCGCCCGAAGGTTATTACGAAGACCGTACCGAAGACTTAGCCAACTGTCTCGCTGCTTACCGTCACTATAACCAACTTATTGGCCAAATTCAGCAAGTAAGTGAACCCATTGAGCCTGATGCGGCTGAAGTATCTGTCGAGGATATTAAGCAATTAAATTTGCAAATTGATGGGCTAAAGAAGCTGCAATATACCTACCATCAGGTGTGTTTAGAGGTGAGTCGTTTAACAAGACGAGTTGCTGAAAAACCTAATGTCGGTCCTTACCTAGATTTAATTGATTGTGACTTAGATAACCTTGAGTCTGAGGCGGAGTATTATGAAGGTGTCTTAAAGGATAATGACTCACGACTTAAAGAATGGGCTTCAATGGTGTTGCCAAAGTTAAGTGAAGACGAAATAAAAATGGCAGCGACTGAGTGGGAGATTTACAAACGCTGGCTTGAGTATCAGAAGCTATTAAAGTCAGAAAAAGTTGACTGTCCTAATTGTGGAACACACTTTTGTGTTAACCATAAAGAGTTGAGTCAGTTTATAGACTTTACACCTGAAACGGTAATAACTAAGCCAACCGTATCAGAACAAACCCTTTGGCATGAGTCAAAACTGTGGGCAGAAAATGTACCTAAGCAATGGAAGTTAAACCATATTGTAGAGGCTTTCGCCCCTGCCGTTAAAGAAGCTAAAGACTTCTTTGCAAAGTTTCCGCGTAAGTCTCACGAGTACGCGAAAGCTAAATTAGTTATTCAGCTTTATCAGGATTGGGTTGCTGAGGACTATGAGGCTAAGCTGAAAGAGGCTGAAGCAGTTTTAGCTGCCGCTAAAGACTTCTCTAAAGAGATTGAAAAGCTTGAGTATCAAAGAACGGTTGCGATGCAAAACCAATTAAAGTGGGCTACTTACAAAGAACGCTTGGCCAATTACTCTAAAACTGTTGCGAACAACAATGATGTTCGTGTGCAATTAGACGCTTTAGGCAACGCCGAAGCCAATTACAAGGCTTACACCTTGTTTGATAAGTCCTGCGATGCTTATGAGAAAGAATTAGCTTCTTATAAGAATCAGTTAGCTCAACGAGAAAGCCTAAGCGTAAAGCTTAAAGAGTTGACCGACAAAGTTGCCGACCACAAACTAGGTGTTAATGGTTTAAAAGAGGCCAAGAAGGAGATTAAGAACTACTTGTTGCCCTCGCTAAATCTAGCGGCATCAGCATTGGTACAGGTGATGTCAAATAACGCGATTGAAGCTGTTCAAATGTTAGATGACTTTAGCATTAAAGCGAAGAAAGGTAATCGCCTACGCGCTGTTGAAACCTTTAGCGGTAGTGAGTGTAGTTTAATCAATTTAGCTCTCCGCATTGCTTTAGGCCAAGTCTTAACCCATTCAGTCTTTAGTGTCTTAATCGGTGACGAGATTGACGCTTCGATGGATAAAGACAGGACAGCAGCCGTGTGGGAGGCATTATCAAGGCTGTCGGAGTCGGGCAAGGTGAAACAAATTATTCTTGTGTCTCACGAGCAAGAGCCGATCAATATTAGAGGGTTAAATTATGTTAACTTTACTTAAATAACATCCCTTTACACAACCTAAACAAAACCTAAAAAATCTTTACAGGAGATAGTGATACAATCTGTAAAGCTTTTTTATTGGAGAGAATAAACGTGTTAAACCTAAACACCGCTAAGCAGTTAACTAAAGAAGAAATTGCTAAATTTCTAAGTCACTTGAATAATAACTCAGGTATGTGGGACGCTTTAGCCAGCATCGGTATTAACAATATCGCTCCCATTCATCGGGCTATGCGCGATGGTGTTATCAGCCGTGATTTTTTAGGCGAATACGGTTGGGTTCCCTACATCATTGGCATTGCCGTCCGCAGTGAGAATGGTCTTACTACTCTTGCTCGTGCAGAGCAATTAGAAATGATTAGTATTAAGACAAACGACATGAAGAACGATGATATTCGTTTCATGTACTTGTCAAAAGTAACAGGTGATTATGTAATTTACTACTCAATCCCTGTTGCTCGTGTTGTTGTTCGTAATCGTCTTTAACCCCCTGATGGAATCAAAAATATGTCAAACTTAAATGCTCAAGTTCTCGTTCACGATTTTCACAAAGCCTTTGACCACCCTACTTTCGATGACGCTATTATCAAAGAAGGTGTTAAAGGTCAGCGTTGTATTTTTGCATTACAACCTAATGTTGAAAACATTTCTAATAAAGAAATCGCCGCCCTGCGTTGTCGTTTACTAAGTGAAGAAATTGCCGAAGGCGTTCACGCTTCAGGTGATTTTGTCCCAACAGGTGTCGCTGAGTTTAGCTCTTTCGTTGAAGTTGTCGATGCTATTGGCGACATCCTTTACATCGCTCTCGGTACAGGTTGTGTTTACGGCTTAGCCTTAGATACCCCCTCGTTTGATTACGCTGAGGAAGTCTATCAAATTCAAGGTGAGAACCATCGGGGTTTAGTAGATGTTTATAAAGGGTTTAGCGAAATTGAAAAGGTTTTAGTTGAGTTAGAGCAAGACCTACACTTTGCCTGTCAAGCTCCGTCAAAGGCTTTGCTATTTGCATCGCCAATTAGTAAGAAATTACAGAAGATAGTTGATCTTTGCTATGCCCATGCTGTGGTTTACAACTATGACTTAAATGCTGTTTTTGTCGAAATCCATAACAGTAACATGAGCAAGCTCGGTGCTGACGGCAAGCCTATCTACCGTGAAGACGGTAAGGTTTTGAAGGGTGAAAATTACTTTAAACCTGATATTGAGAAGGTGTTAAATGTTACTGCTAAACCTGCCTCGAAATCTGCTTAAAGTGGTTATTGTTCTATTGATACTTGCTACCTTTGCGGTAGCGGTATTAGCAGGGCTAATAGCCTTAGTGTGGTTAAAACTGTTGCTTTTTATTTATGAACTTTTTGAATAGGAAAAAATATCGTGAACATCGAACATAAAATCCCAACAGGTTACGAAGGCAAAGGCGGTATCCGCGCTGCTATCTTAGCCAAGTCGGTGAACGTACATCAGCCAGAGTTAAAGCCGATTGTGACGTTCTTAATTGACTTCCCACGCTTCATTTTGCCTGAATTTAATACCCATAGAAGTACCTCAAAATGTGGTGCAAGCAGTCGCGCTATCCCTGTTGCCAAACAAATTGAACGTGTGTTAGCTAATCCTGTTATCCCAATGCACTTTGGCAAGAACCAAGCTGGGATGGTAGCTGAGAGTGAGGTTGAAGCTGATGTCTTAAGAATGGCTCGCTTTGAGTGGGAGTCTGCGGCAAGTAGTGCTGTTAGAGCTGCGAAAATCTTAACTAATCTCAAAGTCCACAAACAAGTCGTCAACCGTTTACTTGAACCATTTAGCTTTATGCGTATGGTTGTGACAGGGACAGAGTGGGACAACTTCTTTTGGCTTCGCCTCCACAAAGACGCTGACCCTCACATTGCTGAATTAGCACGAGTAATGCTTCATGCGTATCAGCAAACAGAATCTGTCGGCTTAGACAACACCTGTTGGCACGTTCCTTTCTTTGACAGAGGTTACTGGACTCCCGATATTCATGGACACTATGGAACAACCGCTCAAGAAGCAATTAACCACTCTATGAGTTGTTGCGCCCAAACTTCTTATCGTAAGTTAGATATGAGCGAAGGCAAGGCTGAGGATATTATCCGTAAGCTGTTTGGTGGGGATAGAAATCACAGTTCGCCAAGTGAGAATCAAGCTCATCCTATTTGTTACGATTTTGGCGTTGACCAACCCACTGTTACTCATCAAAGCCGTAACGGTGATTTATGGTCAAACAATCTGCGTGGCTGGGGGCAATACCGCACGTTGATTCCCAATAACAACTGCACTAACTTTGACTTTGGCCAAGCCATTGACACTAGTGATATTAAAACTGATGTTGATATGTTTTGAGGTTTCTGAGGCGTTCGCGCCTCTTTTCTTGGAGATTAAAAATGATTACTTCCCTCTTAATAACTCTAGCTCTCTTTATTTGCCTTTGGCTCGCTCTTAACTCAGTCCTAATTAGAGTCTTAGCCGACATTCTTAAAGACTACTCAAATGTGAACTACACATGGGTTCTTTATGGGTTCTTAACAGCCGTCACGCCTATCTTAATGGCTTTATCTTATGCTCTTGGAGTTAACACAAAATGACGAACAAACACATCATCTTAATCGCTGCCTTTGCTCCTGAGTCGGGTAAGAGTACCTTTGCGGACACCTTAACTTGTGACTTAACAAAATACCGTCCTTTTGGAGTAGATACTATCTGTTTTGCTAAAGGACTGAAAAACGTAGTTTCTAAGTTGCTGGAGTTTTCAGGCTATTCTCCGTTAGAAATTGATGATGCTTTATTTGGGGAAGGCAAGTCTAAAGAGTTTAAAGTTTACGGTATGGGTCAAGGTATAACACATCGGGAACTTTTACAGAAGACAGGAACAGAATATCGTCAGCTTTTAGGTTTGCCTAACTTATGGTTAGATATAACAGTGGGTATCTTAGCTAGAGATATTGGTTCTGAGTTTATTTGTGTAATTGACGACTGGCGTTTCATTAAAGAGTATGAGGGCATCAGCAAGTTCGCTGCCGAGAACAACATCAAAGTGCATACCGTCTGCATCCGCAATGCCAAAGCCGAAGCCAAATATAAGTCAGAGCATAGCAGCGAGGGTGGTCTCACTAACTTTAAGTTTGACCACATCTTCTGGAACAACATGGACGAAGAGTTCTTTGACCAAGCGTTTGAGTTTGCGAAGATTTTTGAGGTGAAGACAGATGACAGCACCGTTTAACATCCCAAGAGTGAATTCAAAGGTAAAGGCAACGACAGTGCCGATACCGAAGGGGTTAGCAACGGAGGTAAGAGCGAAAGCTCTTGCCGAAGGCACTACCATTAAAGATGTCGCTGCTGAGTTAGATATTAGTTTATCCACCCTTAACCTTGTCTTAAATGGCAGACAGCAAGGTGCTAAACCTAGCTTTATTAAGAAACTACAACAGTATGTGGAGAATTAAAGCACGAGAAGAAGGTTTGGACTTCAAAAATAAGCCCACATCAGATAAACAATAAAAACACTTAAAGACCCTAAAGCAACTAACATGACGTTTAAAACGACATCGGGTTCTTTAGGGTCTTTTGGAGGAGGGATTTCTCTAAACATGACTAAAATACCGACTTATCCATCACACGTTTAGACCAATCATAACACATGGAAGGCGTATAAATATAAGTAGGCTTCCAACCATTTAACTTCATACCAATGTTCTTCAAGATGTAAGCGACTAACTCACTACACCACCAATCAGAGGGCTGTTCCCAGTTACGGCCTATTCCCAAACCAACGATACCTTTCAAATCATACTTCTTATATAGCTGCCCTTGCCGCTGCAAGGTAAAGATTTTGGTGTCATAGGCCAGTTATGCCTATTATCTAAAACAAACCATCCATTGTCCGTTCTACACAACAGCACACAATGATAAGCACCTGTTTCGTCCCAACAACAAGCCAAGTGTAAGTCTTTGCGAGCAAAGCCTGCGTCAAGCAGTCTTTGTCGTTTAAGTAATGCGTAATCCTCACAATCTCCAAACGTATTTGCTTCGACCCAATACTCAGGCTTGCCGTATTGCTGTAAGTCTGTTTTGTAGCTGACTGACGCATTAACA
>ERZ650304.1006-NODE-1006-length-11783-cov-3.323073_pt1 | contig 11783 bp, 13 predicted proteins | sample MGYA00376240_ERZ650304 | MGnify/ENA primary metagenome ERZ650304 (study PRJEB26733, sample SAMN07839271) | wastewater metagenome | biome: small river; feature: stream; material: water | place: USA: North Carolina | collected 2016-03-01 ...
TCTTCGGCGGGCTTGCGCAATTCCGCGATCGTCTCGCCAGACTGGCCAGCAAGGTATCGCCCTTGCGTTGCTTTTAGTTCTGGCAACCGATCTTCGATTAGTGCCAGCTGGTGCTGGGATTGCGCGAGCGCGCCAGCCAGATCGAGCGGCGCAATCATCGGTTGCACGGCTGGCGCGCCTGGTTGACCGCGCGTATCAATATAGATGATTGTCATATCGGATAGATCGAATTCTTGCGGCGGCTCTCCAGCGGCCGCGACCAACCATTTGCTTTTAACCGTGCGATGGATCTGTATGTCAACGTGTGACATCTGGGCATTTAGCCGATCGATTGCGCGAGCTGCATGGCTGAAGCAATTCAGACCCCAATCGTTATTTTCACTTTGTTCATGGTAGCATAGCACGTATGGCACAACGCCCAGCGCATTGATCTGGGCGGCGCCTGGTCCGTTGTCGAGTTGCTGGGCAACGTCATAGGGAACCAGCGCGCTATCGCCGCCCAGCGCGTTGTCAACCCGCCATGTCTTAAACGTTGCCTTGGTCATCTCTTCACGAATGGTTATCGTCTGGGCGGCTTCAGCCAGCCCGATGGTTATATCATACTCCAGTTGGATCGCGGTTACGTTGCCGCGCTGGTCCAGTGTGACATCGCGGATAATGCGCGGATGCTCGATCTTCAGATAGACATGGCGCCGATCGGGATCGGCTACTATCCGAATGCCCGCCAGCCCAGACCGCGCCGCAATTCTGCATAGCGACTGGCGCGCGATGGTCATGTTGCTCGCTTTCCAGACCAGTTGAATTGCATCAACCAGCGCGCTGGTTGCCTTGCCTTCGGTCTCGATTGTGATATCATCACCAAACGCGCCGCCGAAAACGTGCAAATACAGATTGACAACCGATCGCACTGGGTTGTATAGCCCGTCAAGATCGGCGCAAGCGGCGCCGCCAAGCTCCTGGTTCAAGATATCGCGCCAGCCGCCAGCGCTGGTCTGTTCATAGATCGTATTCTCATAATACGAATCCCAGCGCGCGTAATTGGCCATGCGTTCGTTCCATAGCCAGGTTGCCGATCGCTGGCGTTCCGCGAGCAACCGCGCGCGCAATGTGCCAACGTGAGTCGTTCCAGCGCCAGCCAGCATTGACATGTTATACTCGCTTTCCTGTGCTTAACCCTTGCATATCATCTTTACTCCAGCCGCGCGACTGGCCATACACATGCATGATACCGTATCGTAGCATATCGCCAGCGTCATCGCCGCCGATGCCATCAGCGTCGCTATCTGTTTTCAGTACGTCATCTGGGCGCGCGGGATCGGCTATCGCTTCGCGCATAAACTCTTGGACCCGATCGCATGCCGTATCGATCAATAGTTGCGATGGAACGCCCGTTTGCACATCGCCCAGAAGCTGGCGTAAATAGTGCCAGCCCGTTATGCGGCTGGTGTTGGCTTGCGCCATCCGCCAGCCATAGGCATGATAATCATCGGCTATCTTTTTGCCGTTGCGGTCTGTCGAGAATACGTCAAGGCCAGCGACAACTGGCGGCAAATGTTTAATGCCCAGCCGCGCGAGCAATTCTAGCATAGCGCTGTTATGTTCAGCGACGGTCAAATGATTGTCAACCCATTCGCCCAGTAGGACAATGCGCCCGCTATGCTCGCGCGTAAAGACACCGAACGCGGTATTATGCCCGTAACCATAGTCAAACGCACACCAGATCGGTTGCCCCGCTCGCCATGCGGTTGCGCCAACGTGCAACGTCTCGCGATACTTTATGAAGTATCTTCCCAGCTGGCCAACCAGATGCTGGGATTCCTGTTTGAATGCGAGCAATCCCCATGTGTTGATCGCGTGCTGGCACGCTGGGATATCTTGCCCAGCCCATGTTGCGGTTCCTGCTATGATCACATCGCGTTCTATGCCATCAACGTCGCGTCGCGCGGTCTCCAGACCCTCGATCGCTGGCACTGGTCCAGATATATAGCGATCGGCTAGATAATCCGCGCGGCCGTCAACCAGTCGCGCGAATACGCCATGCGGAATGACTAGGTTCTGAATAGCCAGCACAACGCCATGCTTGGCCATAGATGGCAGGATCGTCATGGTCAATGCGGCAATTTTCTTTTTTGTTCTGGCTGGCGTGTCATGTTTGTTATCTATGTCGTCAACAACGATCATATCTGGGCGATCTTCGTCAACCTTGATCCCGCGCGCGGCCGTATCCAGCCCGATCCCGTCAACCTTGAACCCGCCAGCGGCGCGCAATTGCTGGCGCCGCCAGCCTTTGGCCGTTCCGAATTTGTTCAGCTCGCGTTCAAACCCCGCGCGTTCCATCATGGTCGCAATGGTCTGGACATGGCGATCGGCTTGATCTTGCGTCTCGCATACGTATAGTACGTATCGGCGCGAGCGGCGCGCGGCAACGGCCGTTACTGCCAGTTCAGCGCTGGTTGACTTGCCAGACCCGCGCGGCCAAACGCCGATAAAATGTCGAGACGCAACGCCAGCCGTTAACGCCCAGACCCAGATCCAGAATTCGACATGGCGCGGCGCGAACCCGCTGGTAACATAGGTCCAGAATACACGCGACAGCCAGTCGCGCCAGCCTTCGCCCAGCATCGGCGCGACGGGTCCAGACTTTATGCGCGCGGCGGCGTTCGTCTGGCTAGCTATCCGCTGGCGACTCTTGCGCAGATAGTTGGTTTGCATTCGGTTCCAATCCTGCCATAAGATCGCCCAGCGCCAGCGTATGGGCTTCAGCATTCAGCGCGGTTTCAGCCAGCGAGCTGGCGGCGCGCATAGAACTGACCAGACCAAAGATATTCATCTCTTCTGGCTTGACGGTCTCCAGCCGCTTGCTGATTATGCCCATAAGCTTGATCGTATTGTCGAATGTAAGTTGCGCCAGTTGCTGGGCGCGCCGCCGATGCGCCGCCAGCGATTCCCGATAGCTGGATTCAAATATAGCCCGCTCGCTGGCGCGTAAATGGTCGTCAAACAACGCCGCGCGGGCTTGCCAGCTCCATGCTTGCGTATGTCGCTGCCAGGATCCTGGCAATGACTTTGCTAACCCTTCGCGGTCTGGATCGCGCCCAATCTCATTATAGGTTGATAGCATGGTACGGTCTGGTCCAGCTAAGAGATAGTGCTGGAACCGTTGCGCCCATAGCGTGGGTTCGTCTGGGCGGAACCAGGGACCATCGATCGGAATTGCGACGGGATCGCCAGCGATCGTCATCGGCGCGTCTGGTTCATCGGCGGCCGGCCGATCGTCATCTGGGCTGTCGTCATCTGCGATCGTCATGGTCAATCCCTTCGCGGAACAACGGATCGGCTTCAGCCAGCGCGAGCGCGTCGCGTTGCTGGCGGGCTGGCAGTTGCGCATAGCATCGGCCGATGGTTAGCGCGCCGATCGGGTCGCTTCTATACCATGCGTGGCTGATAATTTGCATCATACGGCCGAAGCCCAGCGATCGAGCGGCCGCGCGGATAATAGCCAGGAATTGCAATTCTGTCATGGTTCAGCTCGATCAACGGTTGTTGGCCCGATCGGCAAGTCGAGACCGTGTAAGAACTGGCTAACGCCAAACGAGACGAACGGCGCCAGATAGATATTGATATGCTGGCCAGTAATGAGCGCGAGCGCGGCCGATGCGATGACGGCAATACCAGCGCTTAATACAATCGCGATCCAGCGCTTGCCCGCTGGAGACCAGGCCAGCGCAACCAGCAACCGCTGGCGCAAGGGCAAGGCCAGCCAGATTGCGGGATCGGGCTTGACGATCGCGCGCTGAAGCCAGCGCAATACACCAGGAACCAGCTTATAGGCCAGATAGCCCGCGTTTGGTCCAGCGATCAACCATTGCAAGGCGATCAACAGTTGCTGGCTGGTTATGTCATCAATCATATACGATCCTTGCATTATGACAATAGCTTCTGGAGTAACAAAGCGATAATCGGGCTGGCCAGTGTCAGCACAGCGATAAGCCGCTCAACTTTCAAGCGGCGGCGTTGCTCACGAATGAATAGCTCGCGCAAGCTTACGGGCTTGCCGTCATCGCCATCAATCATGGCATGCTCTTCTAAGGTCTCCAGCCGATCGCGCGTCTCGCTGGCCAGCGCGGTCAACCGATCGGCTTGCTGGTTGACCAGTGTATCAACCCGTTGTGACAGACGGTCAACCGCTTGATCCAGCTTGTCAGCCTTGCTGGCATGCGCGTCAATCAGGTTCGCCAGACTATTGATCGCGCGGTTGCTGGCATTCCTGGTATCAGTATTCGCGTTGCTCGCGTCATTGATCCCGCGTTCCAGCTCGCTGAAGCGCCGATCGCCTTGCGTCAAGCGTTCGTCAATCCGATCAAGCCGTGCCATCATTTGCGTAAGCTTCTCACCTATCAGCAATAATAGCTCGCGATCGGTATACTGGGCGGCGCCGCCAGTGAATGCGCCTTGCTCGCGTTGCTGTGGACTCATGTGATCTCCAGCTTCTCGACTTGCTCGCGCAACCGTTCCAGATCGCGCTGAAGATCGCCGCCGATCAAGCCAGCCAGTTGCTGAAGCGATACGCCGTTCACAACCCGATCGAATTGTGCCGTGTCAACGGCTTCTCGCGCGACAATCATGGCGCCAGTCGTCATATACAGATCGTCTCGCGTCTGGTCGCTGGGCGATTGCACGAAGGCAACAACCGCGCGGATCCAGCCCAGCAAGGCGCCGCGATACTGGCCAAGCGCTGATTGATAGGCCAGCTGGCGCGAGCGGTGGTATTCAAGTTGCGCATGGTCGTCAGATGCAAGATCATAGGGATTCAGCGGATCAACGGCTGGCGGGCTTCGCGGGTCAATGGATCGGCGCCGTTGCGGATCGTCAAGCTCCAAGGTTGATCACTCTCCAGCGGTAGAATTCGCCTTGATCCCATGTGGCAGGGTCAGATTTGCGCTTCGGCGGGTCGCATATGAAGCGATGCGTATCCATCTGGATCGGGTTGATGCGCCAGCGCTCGCGAATGCCGATCAACAATTCCGCCAACGCCGCTTTTTGCCAGTCGAGTATCGGATCGTGTTCGGCGGCATGCAGCTCGATCCCGATCGAATTTTCATTATTGAATGCGGGATCGCGAACGTCGCCAGCGTGCCAGCCAACCAGCATCTCATCCAGAATCTGGGCAATCAGCGGCGGATTGTTGCGCCCGATCAAGTAATGCGCAGATACCGCGCGGCTGTTTTTTAGAAACAACGCTTCAGACGCCGATCGCGATCCTGGTTGACCGTGGGTCGCATGAATAACAACCGATTGCGGCGCATCTTCGCGCCCAGCCAGCCAGATGCCAGACTTCAGACGACCCCAGCCCGCGCCTGGTGGTAGTATGGTCTCTTTCCGATACTCCTGATTGATGATCAACATGGGCTTGCTCCTATGCGCAGATGATAGCCTATCAATGATAGCCTATTCGTCAATTCCGCGCTTGATCATCTATGCGCGCTTATAGTTATGGCACAACTATATAAGATAATGTTATTTTACTTGCCCAGTGTGGCGTACTATAATGATGGTATCGCGCAACTGGCGCGAGTATAGGAGACCAGCGCCATGTATGAGAAGCAAATCGCCTATGATCGCGAGACGCATGATTATGCGATGTATTTGGATGGCGAGCTAGTCGGGTTCGCTCGCACCTATCATGAAGCCGAAGTCACGCTGGATCAACTGGTGTTTGAATTGCTGTCGGGGAATGCCTTTGTTGACCAGAAGCCCGCCGAATAACAGACAATCGCCAGACCCATATGATTGGGCTGGCGATTGTTGCAACCAGATAGGGAATGATGCCAGACCAGCATAGCATAGGGTCTGGCCAATTGCAAGCATAGGAGACCGTACCATGTTCAGTAATCCCAGCCGCCAGCCCGTCAACCAGGAACCAGCCCAGCCGAAGCCCGCCGATAGCAACCAGAATACAGAATTCGCCTTGCGGGCGCGAACGGTTGCGGTCAATGCGCGCCGCTTGTCTCGCGCGCTCGCGCTATTGCCCAGCGCGCCCAGCTGGGCGTTAGAAGTCATGCCGAACAACCCGTATTCAATTGCATTGTATCCAGACCGGATTGCTATTGCCTATGCGGATATCAGCATGGCGCAAGTTGTCATCTTGCCGATCGAGCGCGAAGCCGAGACCATGTATAACGGGATCGCAGATGTGTACCAGCAACCGATCGCAATTGCGCTGGCCAGTCTGGCGCCGCTGGCCAGCTTGCTGGCGGAACCGCTAACCGATGCAACCAACGCCGTTATTGGCGTTGATGCCTTCGCCCAGTCGCGCGATCGATCAATGCTAGTCAGTGTCATGACAGCGAGCGGCAACCAGATGCTAACCGTAGAAAATGCGTTGGATGTCTGGACCATTGCGCGCCCGTTCCGGTCTGGCCAGCTGGCAGATACTACGATCTGGTACTGGTCAGAACTCGACAGCTATAGCGATCGGTGCGACTTGATCCAGCTGGATATCGGCCGCGCGAGTATTGCGCCGATGGTTCGCCGCAACCGCTATGCAACCATTGCGCCCAACGCGCGCTGGATCTATAGTATCAATCGCTTGCGGGCTATCGCGAGCAAGCCCGATTTGCCAGCTGGCAGTATCGCCCAGTATCCAGATGGCACGCTGGTTGTAGCGATGGTCCAGCGCCAGACGCCAGACCATGAACCGATCGAGCTAATCGGCTATCTGGCGCCGATTAGTACAGAATTGTCATTCTAGGATCTAGCAATTTACTTTACAACCTGCTATAATACGCATGTGTTTTTGATTAGCTTATAGGAGCCTACCACCATGACCAAGCCCTATGCCAGCATTCATGCCCGCCTTGCCGCCGCAACCATGTCTGAAGCCGTCGCCAAGGATGATCTAAAAAACGTCAAGGCCATGCGCGAGATTGAATTGCTTAATTCTGGCGCCGCTGGCGGAACGAATGAAGCGTCTCGCGAACGCTCGCTGATTGCCGCGCTGGCGGTTGATCCAGCCTATCAAGCCGCGCTGGCCAGCTATCGCGCCGCCAAATCGCGTATGCTGGAATGCGAAGCCGAACTGGCTGAATACAACGATCTGCGGCGTTCCGAAGAGTGGAACGTTCGTATTCAGATGGTCAATGCGATTATGCGCCGATCGGCCGCCGCCCAGATTGACAGCCCAGACGACAGCCTAACCGATGCCGCGCTGGATACTGAAGTTGACGCCGATGCGCTGGCGGCGTTTGACGACTTCACAGAATACCGCTAACCCTTGACACTCGCGAGCGGCTGGCCAGCGCTGATTGCTGGCCAGCCTATAGTTATAGGAATTGCCACCATGACCGATAGCACACTAACCCAAGAACCAGATGTCAGCGTTGGGCGCGAGATCCAGCGCGAGCAACGCGAGCTAAAAGCCAACCGCAATTCGCGCCGCGCTGAACCAGTCGCCAGCACGCCAGAAGCCGCCCAGACAACACCAGAAGCCCAGCCAGACGCTGAACCAGTCGAGACGCATAAGCGACCATTGAATGATGCGCAGATGCGCGCCCAGCTCGCTGGTAAGCTTATGCGGGTTACGCGCGACGTTGCCAGCGTTGTGCCAACGGGCTATAACGCGGATATCAAAAAAGCATACGCGGATATTGATGACGTCGCCAACGCGGTTATGCCGTTTTTAATCCGCGAAGGGATCGAGCTGGCCATGATTGTCGAGAAGATCGAGCGCTTCGACACTGGCGACACAACGTCGCGCGGTTCCGCGTTTATTGTTACTCGACTATTCATGACGTTCATCCTAACCGACAGCGAGACGGGCTATCAAAGCATTCGGCCGTGGGTCGCTGAAGCCGCCGATCATATGAAGGATAAAGGGATCCCGAAAGCCCTTACGATCGCGCGCCGAACGTTTATGCTTCATACGTTCCAGATTATTGCTGGCGAAGAGAAGTCATTATGGTCTGATAGCCCAGCGCCAGAAGCCGCCCAGCGGAACCAGCCAGCGCCAGAAGCGCGCTATACAGAACCAGCACGCCGCCCAGCGCCGTCTGGCCAGCAACCAGCACAACAACCAGCCCAGCGCGCGCCCGCGCGCCCAGCGCCAGCAAGCCAGGATCAAGGCTTGCCGCCAATTGTCGGGATTGTCACCAAGGCAACCGCGATCGCTGGCGGAAAGTTTGCGGTTAGCGTCTCGACTGGTCCAGAAGATACTGTCAACGCCGTTATCCTGCCAGCTGTGTTAAACGGGCGCCAGATTGCGCAAGGCGATCGGCTAACCATGTCTGGCGGCGAATGGCAAGCGTCGCCCAACGATCCTAAAAAGCGCTTCTATGTTCCTGAATCGGTTGAAATAAAGGCATAGGCGCATGGCACTGCCAGCACGCGCGCTGTTTGATATCGTATTCAGCGAGCAACCAGCGCCAGCCCGCCAGCCGATACAACCGATCCCGTTCGTCAATGACGGTCAACCAGCCCGCTATCAAAAGCGCGGGCTGGTTGCTCGCGCGCCCGTTCCCAGCGAGCAACTCGGCGGCGCAACCAGTCTGGCGGATTTGCCTAGCGAGCTGATAGCCAGGATCGAAGCCTATCTGGCAATACCCGATCCTGGCTATATGTTACTGGTTGCGGCGCCCGCTGGCAGTGGTAAAACCACGATCGGGATCGAGATTGCCGAACGCGTCGCCGCCGCTGGCTATCGCGTCTTTTTTGCTGGACCCCGCCATGACTTTTTTGACGACATCCGGTCAATCAGTACGCGCCCGTCATGGTGGTACGAATGGCAACCGCGCCAGCCCGCCAGCGACAGTACACCAGGCACATGCCGTTATGCGCGCGAGATTGCCAGTTGGATGGATCGCGGCTATCGCGGTATCGATTTTTGCGCATCACCCAAGATATGCGGCTGGGATTATATCAATAATGTTTGCCCGTATCACGAACAACGCCAGACCAGCCAGCCGATCGTATTTGGCCAGCATGCGCATGTCGCGTTAGGGCATCCGCTTATGGACCAGATGCGACTGGTAATAGGCGATGAATTGCCCATGTCAGCTTTTTTGCACGAATGGTTGATTCCGGTCAATGAAATAGTTCCGCCAGATATGGATCCGCATGAACCATTGACCATCTTATTACGCAATCTCCAGTGGTTATGCGGGCGCGAACCCGATGACAGCAAATACTGGCAGGGTCCAGACCTATACAATGCGGCGATGCGCGGCGGCGTTGATCGGGTTCTTGACATACTCGACAATCAATCATATCTGGACCTATCGATCGCGGCGATGCAACCAGACATTGAATCGCCGTATCAAGCCGCCAGCGTGCCATACTTTCATTTGCCGTTATTGCTGAATACCATGAAGCGAGAAGCTGGCCAGCTGCGCGACGATCCCGATCGGCCGATTATCGCGCGGGTTCGTGTATCGGCTTCTGGGCTAACCATCTTGACGCGCCGCCGCGCTCGCGACTTGCCGCCGCATGTCGTCTGGCTTGACGCGACTGGAGATCAACGGATCTATGCAGAATTGTTCGATCGCGCGGTTGAACTGGTCAAACCGATCGTACCACTGGCAGGAACCATATACCAGTTGCACAGCTCGCTGAATAATAAAGCCGCGCTATCAGACGAACGCACAACAACCGATGGAACCCAGCGCGGCGCCCGCAAGGTTGACGCGATACGCGAGCAAGTCGAGACCATCATAGGCCAGCGCAACTATCAATCGCCAGCGTTTATCAGCTACAAATCGGTTGTTGACCAGCTGGCCAGCTCGCGCGAGACAATCGCACACTTCGGCGGGTCGCGCGGAACGAATCGGTTCCAGACATGCGACGCATTGTTTGTCATCGGCGCGCCCATGCCGCCGATCGCGTCAATTCTGGACCTTGCGGCCATGCTGTATATCGATCGGCAATCGCCTTGGCGCGATCGCTGGTCCAGCCAGCTGGTTCAATTCATCGGAACCGATCATGCGTATGCCGTTGGCGGATACTGGGAAGATCCCGATCTTATGGCATTACTCCAGCAATTGCGCGAAGCTGAAATAGAACAAGCGATCCATCGGGCGCGCCCGATACGCCGCGCGGTTGATGTCTGGCTATTGACCAACATACCAACCAGCTTGCCCGTTACCTTGATCGGCGCGCATCAACTGGCGCAAGCCGTCAACCAGGCTGGCCAGCCGCTGGCTGGGATTGATGTGAAGATATGGCCAGCCGTGCTATCGCTCGCGCGAGCTGCCAGCCAGGATGAACCGCTAACCGCGCAACGCTTGATCGATACGTATAAAATCAGCAAGCCAACCGCCTTGCGCTGGCTGGCGGCGTTACTCGACATGGGCGAATTCCAGCCAGCCGCGCCCAGTCTCCAGACGGGCAAGCGCGGGCGCCCATCGCTGGGCATAATCCCCAAACGCCCAGAATAAGTAACACGCGCCTAAGGTAAAACCAGCACAAACCAGCGATCGAGCAAGTCGAGACCCGCCAGACCAGCGGCAAGGCTAGTTATTGACATATGGCAAGCGATAGATTATACTTTACAAATAGGTTGAATAACTCGATCGCGTTGCAATGACTTAGTGTCAACAAATAAATAATATTGCGCTATAGATCTATATATAGCGCCATGTTACTTAATCAAGTCAATGATATCAACCAGCAAGGGAACCCGCCATGCAACAACTCAGGCCATACCAGACTGAAGCAATTGACGCAATCCGCCAGCAATGGGCTAGTGACCAGCTCGATTGCTTGCTGGTTGCCGCAACTGGCGCTGGTAAAACACAAATCTTTTTATCGTTGCTAGCCGATGAACTCGATCGGAACCCGACAGCCCGCGCGCTGGTTATTGCGCATCGCCAAGAACTGATTGACCAGCCGATCGAGCGTATGCGCCAGATGCGCCCAGACTGGCTAACCGCTGGAACCAGCGATCGGCCGCGCATGGGGATTATGATGGGCGCGCATAATGCCGCCGATCGCCAGCTCACAATCGCGACGGTCCAGACGCTGGCCAGCGACAAGCGGCGCCAGCAACTTCTGGCGGCTGGTCCGATTGACTATCTGGTTGTTGATGAATGTCACCATGCGACGGCAAATACCTATATGGCACTCTGGAACCAGCTACGCGCGGCGAACCCTGCTATGCGTCATCTGGGCGTTACTGCAACGCCGCAACGCGCGGATGGCGAAGGGCTGGTTAAAGTGTATCAAGCCGTCGCGCATAAGATAACGATCGCGGATCTCGTAAAGCAAGGTTATCTGGTTCAACCGCGCTGGTTGGGCATATCAACCGGAATCAGTATCGAAGGCGTACACTCGCGATCGGGTGATTATGTCGCCAGCGAGCTGGCACAAAAGTTTGATACTGATAGCGGGCGCGCGATCATTGTTGCCGCCTATCAGAAGTACGCCAGCGAGCGGCGCGCAATCGCGTTTACTGCCAGCGTTGCGGGCGCCCATGATCTGGCGGCCGCATTTGTACGGGCTGGCATATCGGCGCGCGCGGTTGATGGCACAACGCCCAAAGATATACGCGCCAGCATTATGGCTGACTTTCGGGCTGGCAAGTTTCAGATACTAACCAATTGTCAAGTTGCAACTGAAGGGTTTGACGCGCCTGGGACAAGCTGTGTGTTGATGTGTCGCCCAACCAAGTCTGATAGCTTATATATCCAGTGTATGGGGCGCGGCTTGCGCCCAGCGCTGGGCATGGCGCAACCGAACGAAGATTGAGATCGGAAGAGCGTCGTGTAGGGAAAGAGTGTCTTCGCCTGTGTAGA